>WNFJ01574258.1_pt2 | contig 16269 bp, 14 predicted proteins | sample 5400461 | NCBI WGS metagenome assembly WNFJ01 (sample SAMN13153349, study PRJNA577476) | soil metagenome | isolation source: 115 cm saprolite on Douglas fir-dominated hillslope | place: USA:California | collected 2013-09-17 | reverse complement strand
GCGATGGCCCTTGAGAAGCGGCGTGGCTGCTGCTTCGTTGCGCTCGGGGACGAGCGTGCCGCGCGAACCATCGGCGCTGTCACGTTAAACGGAAGATCCTTGAGCCGGGCGCACGAAGCTTTCCTGGCTCACCTCGGCGCAAGATCAATAAGCAATCAAGGCTAATTAAGCAGGCCGGGCCGGTCTTGCCCTAGGCGTCAAACTGCTCGCGGGACATATACTGGCCGGAGAAGAATCGCCGCTATTCGCACCTTTTACTTCAACGCGTGCTTTCTCTGCTCGATGACTTGCGACTGTAACTTTGATCAGGGGCAGCGGGTGAACTGCATCGCGCAGCACCCGCTTGCCTCGATCAACGTGAGTTCCCGGCCTCTTCTCTTATTGCAGGCGAGCCCCGAGAACGTAAGGATCGCTGGACTGCATGTCCAGCACGGAGAAGCGCCTGTGCCGGACACAGTAGATGACTACCGAAATGCCATTTGTACTGCCGGTGAGGTTGGCGGTTCCCGTACCCCGGCCGGTGGAACTAACCGTATAGCTGCCGCTGGCCGCGGCACCGGCTGTGGATCCGGCGCTACTGATGACGTCCAAGGCTCCGGAGAATGTGCCGGCGCTAGCGGCTGAGGGCGTCAGGACGCCGAGGACGTGGTGGGCGGCCGGCGTCGCTCCATTACCGCCGGTGCCGAGACTCTCGCCAATGATATATGGCGCGCCCGGGCTCTCAAAGCTAGTCGAGTTTTGGGGAGTGGTATCACCCATAATTACGCTAACGCTTTCGTCCATAAACCTGCCGTCGGCTACAGCGTGAATGGTGGGGCCGGTGCCGGTAACAGTACCGACGCCGTTGGCGTCTATTGCGTACGATGTGTACGGCCAAGCCCCTCCAGAGGTGACAGTGCCGCCGAAGTTCTCGTCCAAGACGCCGGCAATCGTGCCTGAGGTTGCCGTGCCAGTGGCGACGGCGCGAACGAGCAAAGCGACAGCGTGGCCGGTTGTAATGGTGCCATCCGTTGTGCCAACCCCGGCCAGGATGCACGCTCCGGGGGCAGCGCAGGCGTTGAACCCGCTGGTACCGGGGGGCACCACCTGCGCAAGGCCGCCCAAGATAGGCTGGTTGGCAGCAATAGCATCTGTCTCACCGAGGAACAGACCTAGCAGGCCGGTCGCGGACGTACCGACGCTATAGAAAACGAAATTCAGGGTTGTGTTGGTGAAGGGCGTCCCGCCGCTGATAGTGATTTGGACGGCGCCGCGACCAGTGTTGGGATCGGGTGCTGAGCAAGAGCCGGTGATCGCAAGGGTTTTGTTCACCGTGCCAGCGGTGTTCGTAACGACATGCTCACCAGCCATCGAGTTGAACGAGCCGGTCGCACCGTTGCACCCGCTGCTCCCGACCTGGAATTCTCCGAGCATCCCCGCGCGTTGGCCCGCACCGTTTACGCCCCCGAGCTGAACGGCAAAGATAGTGTTGGCAGGTATCGTGGCGAAAGGCGGCGTTCCGGGGCCGATCAAAGCGCCCGCAGCGAGCGTCCCACTGGCGTCGAACTCCTCGATCGCCCCCGACCCCGCATTGGCCACCGATTCCAGCACAAAGCGGAAGGTACGGCTTGCGGCATTGGAGTCGATGAGTGTCAGCACGCCGCGGCCATCCCCACTCGCGTCCATGGCATAGCTGCCGCCGGTGATGGTGATATTGGCTTTGGCATCGCTGACACTGTTTACGTCCTCGACACCGCTGACGATGTGGCCAGAGTTGTCGGCGGCGAAGCTGGCCCCCATTGCCACCGGCCCGGTCGTTCCGACGAATCCACCGATGCCTATTAAGTAAGAGCCGCAGAGGGTCAGGTTGACGGCCGCGGGGCAATTCAATGTGGATGATCCGCTGACCGTCAGCAGGAAGGTCGCAGAGGCCGTCATTGGCGTCGGTGTCGTGGAGTCGGTCAGCTTTAGCGTGAACTGGAAGGTCCCGGTCGCCGTTGGAGTGCCGGAAATGGTTGCGCTGGGCGAGCCGGAAGTCAGCGTGAGGCCAGCGGGCAATGTCGAGCCAGCCGCCAGACTCCACGTGTATGGAGTGACACCGCCGGTCGCAGTCACCATGGTGCTATAGGCGGAGCCGAGCGTGGCGCTGGTCAACGGGCTTGTAGTGGTGATGGTCGGCGCGGACGCGTTGATGGTGATCGAGTATGTCATCTTTTGCGTCACTGCAGGCTGCTCGGAATCTTTCACGTCGACGATGATGTTGTTCGTCGTGCCCGCGGCCGTGGGCGTACCGGAAATTGTTGCCTTGGTGGAATTCGAAGCGAAACTCAAGCCCACCGGCAGCGCGCTGGAAGCTGCGTCCAAACTGAAAGTGTATGGCGACACGCCGCCCACGGCCTTGATGTTCACGCTATAGGAAGTGCTGACGGTGCCGTTGGGCAGCGAACTGGGCGAAATGACGATCGCCGGCGCGGTGATCGCCAGGGTGTACGTCTTCGATGCGGTCGCGGCTGTGGGCACCTGAGAGTCGTGTACGTCCACGATGATGTTCGTGAACATTCCAGCTGTCGTGGGCGTGCCGGAAATCACGCCCTGGTTGTTGCTGTTGGTGAGGGCCAATCCCGCCGGAAGCGGGCTTGAGGCTGCGTCCAAACTAAAGGTGTAAGGAGCGATGCCGCCCGTTGCAGAGATGGCCGCGCTGTAAGCGGTGTTGAAAGCGCCGTTTGCCAACGAAGTTGTGGTAATCGAGAGCGGCGCGGGGGCATTGATCGTCACGGCGTAATTCTGAGTGCCCGATTGAGGCGGAACGCTCGAATCCGTCACTTGAATGGTGAAGGCGACGTTGGTCTGCGCCGTTGTCGGGGTGCCGCTGATTTTCGCGGTCGTGCCGTTGGGCGTAAGTGTCAATCCCGCGGGCAAAGCGCCGCTGCTGACAATCCAAGTGAAAGTCGGGCCCAGGCCGCCGCTCACGGAAAGGGTCTGGCTGTATGGCGACCCCACGTTGCCGTTGGGCAGCGTGGTAGGACTGATGACCGGCGGCGTAGACAAATTGATGGTGATGCTCAATGCCTTCGAAGCCGCTTGCTTGGGATTGCTACTGTCGGTCACTGTCACAGTGAAATTGGAGGTTCCGTTCGGGCCGAGCGGCGTTCCCGTGATTGCACCTGAACCATTGTTCAGGGTCAGACCCGCCGGCAACGCCCCGGCGCTGATTGTGTAAGACAATGCTCCAAAGCCTGTAGCTTGAATCGTCTGGCTGTAAGCGGTTCCCTCGACGCCAGCTGGAAGTGAAGCCGTGGTGATTGTCGGCGCCGGGGGCAGATTGACGGTGATGCTCAGATTCTGAGTGGCGGATTGCGTTGGATTGCTTTTGTCTGTCACCTTAACCGTGAAACTCGAGGTGCCATTCGGCCCGGTTGGGGTCCCGGTGATGTGTCCGGAACTGTCCATGCTAAGTCCGGCAGGCAATCCGGCCGCGCTGCTAATCGTGAAGGTGTAAGGAGTCAGGCCGCCTGTAGCAGCGATGGTTTGGTTATACGCTGTGCCTTCTACGTCTGCAGAGAGACTTGTTGTCGTGATGGTGGGCGGCGGCGGCAAGTTGATCAGGATGCTGAGAGGCGTGGGAGACGGCGGTGCCCCATTGTTTGAATCTGTAACATTCACGGTAAAACTCGCGGTACCGTTGGGTCCTGTCGGTGTGCCCGTGATATGCCCGGACGAATCCATACTCAGTCCCGGCAGGCTTCCCGTGCTGATGGTCAGGCTCAACGTCCCGGCACCACCTGAAGTGGCGATCGTTTGGGTGTAAGGCGTGCCCTCGGTGCCCGCAGGCAGCGACGTCGTAGTAATGGCGGGAGGGGAGGTAATATTAATGGTCACTGCCGCAGAAATTGCGGGATTGGCTACGGAGGTAGCGGTCACCGTGGCTGTTGGATCGGCGGCAAGAGGGGACGGGCTATGAAGCGCCACTGGTGAGGTTGTGACCCTCGCTGCAGCGCCGACAGGAGGGGTGTTATAAGTGACCGAGGTCGGCTTTTGGTTGCTGAGCGAGCCGGGACCAGCCAAACTCCAGGTGACGCCCTGAGTACCTGCCCCGCTGACAGTAATGGTTACGCTCTGACCGTTGTCGAGCGCCTGCGCCGAGCCGGACGGGAAAGTCAGTATAATTGGTTGCGACCCGCTGCTGCTGCATCCGGAACACGCCACCACCAAAACTAACAATAGCCACAGAGCTGTTCGTCTCATGGCCTTTCCCTTCGCTCGCGCAATCTCAGAAGAATGTTCACGAATTCTCCGCATGGATTTTCCGCACAATTGCCTCTGACTGGATTTCATGGCACTTTTCCTTCCGTGTTGGTTGCAGAGAGCAACACCAACGCCCCGCGGCCTGAAAGCGCGCCGCAATTGCCAAGCATCAGACTGAGTAAGCTTCCGCGGAGGATGGCGTCTTGCAGATGGGCGAGATCATGCGCCTCAAACTAAACGCGGACCTGGTCACGCTTTCCGCCTGCAACACAGGTCTGGGCAAGCTGGTCAATGGCGAAGGAATCCTGGGCTTGACCCGCGCGTTTTTCTACGCCGGTGCGCGCAACATCACTGTCAGTCTTTGGAATGTGAACGACTCCTCGACCTCAGCACTGATGAAAGACTTTTACGAAGATCTCAACCGGGGAATGTCAAAAAGCGCAGCCTTGCGCCAAGCGAAGTTGACCCTGTTACACGGCAAAGAAGCCGCATGGCACCACCCTTATTACTGGGCGGCATTTGTTCTGGTCGGCGAAGGCAAATGAAGCAAAGATTGCCGCGGCGGTGCAAGTCTACGGTGCAGCCAGAGATGTGAGGTGGAAGCCGCCCACCTTAGCCAAGCGTGCAGCGCTCTCGCTGTCAGACGCTCAGCGCAGGACAAGGAGCGTCACGCGCTATTGCGTAGCTGAGATCCCATGGTTCCGGACCGAGGACTTCTTCCGAGCACCAGCACATCCGCCCGCGCCAGTATATAAGTGCCGCAGTGTCAGCGATTTAGGCGCTTTAGAATATCTGTTGCAACGATTATCGTGATAACGCATCTAATCCCGTTGAAGGGATGGCAACCGTGAGCACATTAGCCGTACCGCAAACCGCAACGGCAGTCTTCTTGTGGGTGACGAGGTGACCATCACCCTCGACCTCCAGTTCGTGAGGGCTTGAATCATTTGCCGACCGGCACACATCCAAAGTGCTGTGTGCCGCAGAAAGGGGAAAGTTATGTCGCTCCGTCCAATTAAACAGATTATTCAGACCAAGCCGACTCTGGAGGGGGCTGGTGTAAAACTGCAGCGCGCCTTCGGCTTCGGCAAGACAAAGGAATTCGATCCGTTTCTGCTACTGGACGATTTTCGCAACGACAACCCGGAAGACTACCTGGCCGGATTTCCGTGGCATCCGCACCGTGGGATTGAAACGATTACCTATGTGCTCGCCGGTTCGGTGGAGCACGGCGATAGTCTCGGAAACAAGGGCAAGATGACCGCCGGCGATGTGCAGTGGATGACCGCCGGCAGCGGCATCCTGCACCAGGAGATGCCCAAGGGTGATACCCAGGGGCGTATGCACGGTTTCCAACTGTGGGCCAACCTGCCTTCATCGCTGAAGATGACCGACCCGCGGTATCAGGACATTCCGTCAAGCGCGATCCCCGAGGTCACCGACGATGACGGCACGCGAGTGCGCGTCGTCAGCGGCGAATTCTGGGGCAAGAAGGGGCCAGTCGAGGGCGTAGCTGCTGATCCGCAGTACCTCGATATTTCCGTTCCGCCGAGGCAGCGGAAGCGGCTCAAGATCGAGACGACGCGCAATGCCTTTGCGTACGTGTTCGCGGGCTCCGGCACGTTCCGCGACGCCTCGGATCCCCGAGCGGTTCTCACCGAGCAGGTGGCGAAACCGAACGCGGCGCCGGTCTACGATGCCGGCAATCACTCCCTGGTGCTCTTTGACCGCGGAGACGAGATCGTGGTGCAAGCTGGCGAGGAGGGCATCCGATTCCTGCTGGTATCGGGCAAGCCGATCGAAGAACCGGTCGCTTGGTACGGCCCGATCGTGATGAACACGCAGGAACAGCTACGCCAAGCCGTTGCCGAACTGAATGACGGCACGTTCATCAAACATCGCTGAAATCAACACTAAGACGAGTGACCCCTGGGCGGATCGGCCTGCTAAGAGGTCGTTTCGCCCAGTGCTATTTCATTTGACGTGCTGAGAGATTGCCGGGCGTATTGTCAGCAAGCCGGAAGCAATTCGGTTACTCCCGCGTAGCCCGTAATCCCGGCTCGGCGACCAAAACTTTAGATATACAATCGGCTGAGTGGACCACCACACAGTAGCGGTTGTCAGCATCACGGGGACCTGCCTTGATGTGCTGGGCAGCCTCTATCTAGCCTACGACCTATTGGGTGGACAACACGGACCGTTGCGGCTGCTTACCCGCGCGGTAACATACGCTGTTGTCTTCGGTGTTGGCTACGGCCTCGGCCTTGGTCTTTTCTTTGGCTTGGCTTCCGGCATCGCCGCCGGGATCACTCTATCGATTGAATTCAGCCGGGCGGCGCGCGGGCTGGATCATTACTCCTTGTTTTGGGAAGGAGTGTTTTCCGTCATTCGCGGATTGGCTTTCGGAGCCGGACTCTACAGGATTGTGGGCTTCCGATTTGCAGTCGCCTTTGCCATTCTCATCACCATAGGCCAAATCTTCGCCTACTCTCGCGGTGTGCGTCCTTCACTCGCCTATACATCTGCTCTGCGTCCACGGCTGACGCCCCGCCTGTTGTGGGCAACAGTGGTCCGTACGGTCGGCTACACGGTGACTGCTCTGGTTTGCAGCGCCTTCATCCGCCACGTGGATCATCCATGGTTTTTTGCGACTCGCGTAGGCCTGGTGACCGGCATCGTTACCGGTGTGGGAATGACATTCAATCCTTACATCGAATACTACGCCGACAATCTCCCGGAGCGGCGGCTTGGAGTATTCGGCATTGGACTCATCCTTTGCGGTTTTGCGCTGCAATCGCTTCAATATTGGCTGGCGCTATTTGATGTGCGTCTGACTTAGGCAGTCGTCCTCTCACGCTCCTTCTTTATTTTGGAGAATGGTCCGCAATCCGGAAGTTGGAATGAATTCCCTCGTTTGACATTCCGAGTAGCTCGTCACTCGGGAGTGATTCGAAAGGGAGTCGAAGCCTTACGCCTAGCGAGCCAGCCACAGCGCATACCGAATCGCTTGGAACACGGTCCATTGATGGTGGGCTCGCAGAATGCGATACCAATCCAGGAGGGATGGCGATTTCATGATGGCAGTCCTTTCGCGACACTCGAAAACATGGCTTCGATGGGTCGTGTATTCATGTCATGTCGTAGCTTGCAGAATGGACAGGAAAAGCACATCACGAGATGGAATGGTTTTTCGCTACCACGGAAGGTTTTCTGGCGCGTACCTCCATTAGGGTAGTCAAGAACACGGATACATCCGGGGTGAACTTTGAAGACTTGCTGCCCCGCTCCTGCAAAGTTGGCAAATGCATCGCATCGGCTGTAGGATGATGAAGACCTCAAGAAAATGACCGCGCTCCACGATTGTTAGCGGACGGAAGATACCGCACCGCCGAGGAAAGACTTGACCCGCTTCGACCCCTGCCGCGAGCGAGTATGCCGTCCCCGTTTCGACCGATGGAACCTGGAGAGACCCGCCCATGCAGTTCAAAGCAGTCGCGCCCCGGAAAGAGCTCTTCTGTTCTTCTTTTGCGTTTTCTTGATTGGGTGTCGTTCTGGCCAGAACGGTTTCAAACCTTCCATCGAATTCACCAAGGTTCCTCCCGCGCGTGAAGGCGGTCCAGCCATTCTTGAAAGGATCGAGGGACGTGTCGTGGGAGCGCATTCCGGGCAGCAGTTGGTCTTGTATGCGAGGAGCGGACAATGGTGGGTCCAGCCGCTGACGAACCAGCCGTTCACCAAAATTCAAACGGATTCGAAATGGAGCAACTCCACGCACCTGGGGACTGAATACGCAGCCCTTCTTGTCGAGCCGGGATACCGTCCGGCGTCCATAATGGACGCGCTGCCAGCGAAAGGCGGTGCGGTCGCTGCAGTTGCGACTGTCAAAGGTGAACTGACCCCGCCGGAAATCATCAAGACGGTGCGCTTCAGTGGATACGAATGGAAAGTCCGGACAGCTGACAGCAACCGCGGAGGGGGCATAACCCACTACGATCCCGCAAACGCGTGGACGGACGACGGCGGAGCACTGCATCTGCGGATCGCGAACAACTCCGGTGAATGGACCTGTGCGGAAGTAAACCTTACGCGAAGCCTGGGGTACGGGTTGTATCGTTTTGTCGTACGGGATTCATCTCAGCTAGAACCGGCGACTGTCCTTAGCCTGTTTACGTGGGACGATTCGGAACAGGAGCATAATCACAGGGAACTCGACGTTGAGATTACGCGCTGGGGTGATCCACTGAGTAAGAACGCACAATATGTGGTTCAACCTTACTATGTTCCTGCAAATGTCGCCCGATTTGTGGCGCCATCCGGAATCTTGACCCATTCTTTCCAGTGGGAACCAGGAGAGGTTTCGTTTCGAACGGTTCGGGGAACCAGCTCGCGTAACGGATCACGCACGGTCGCCGACCACGTATTCACATCGGGAGTCCCCGCGCCCGGCGGGGAATTGATCCATATTAACCTCTATATCTTCGGGAGCGCCGCGAGGCCGTTGAGAAATCAGAACGAGGCCGTTATTGAGAAGTTTGAGTACCTTCCTTGAAGTTATGAGCGAGCGACGCCGACTACTGAAATGGCTGGCGGCAGGTCTAAGCCTTGCGTGTGCTTCCGGAGTGGGAGACGCGAAAGAGCCAAGAAAGGCGATGTCGCAGTATGTGCGCGAACGCTGGGAAAGTGACAGAGGGTTTCCCAGCGGGCCGGTCTATGCCATAACACAAACAGCTGACGGCTACCTGTGGATTGGGACGGCAACGGGGCTCATAAGATTTGACGGATTGAACTTTCATCTTTTTCAACCGTCGAGTGGCGGAACAGTTCCCAGCGGTCTCGTCCTGGGGCTGATGGCGGATTCAGAAGGAAATTTATGGGTAAGGCAGCAAGGCGCAGGATTGCTGCGCTACCGCGACGGAAAATTCGAGGATCTCTCGAACAGTCTCGAGAAGCCGGAAGTTGCAGTAACAGCGATGTGCCGCGGAAAAGACGGCCAAGCCTTGTTTTCGGGGCTGATCAACGGCATTGTCCAGTTTTCGGGGGGGGAATTCTCGAAGCTGGCATCAATGCCCCCATTGCCGAACTTTCTCGTGATTTCCATGGCGGAAATGCCCGACGGACAAATCCTGACAGGTACGCGAGACACGGGCCTGTTCCAATTCATCGCAGGCCAAGTGTCCCCAGGTCCGAGAGAGTTGCGGGACCTGAAGATCAACACTCTTCTTTCCATTGATGAGCAAGAATTGTGGATCGGAACGGACAATGGCTTAGTGCGCTGGAACGGAAAAGAGTTGCTCAAGACTCGAATACCGCCTGCGTTGACCCACGCTCAGATTCTCGCTATGGCAGGTGATCGCCAGTCGAGTACCTGGATTGGAACAGCGGACTCGTTGTTTCGAATCGACGCTGTCGGCGCATCGTCTTTCGATGATGTGAATCAGCACGCGGGCGGAGGTGTGACAGCGATTTTCGAAGACCGGGAGGGCAACGTTTGGACAGGCAATACGCGAGGCCTGGAGCGTTTTCGTGATAGCGCGTTCACAACCTATTCCGTTCCAGAAGGCCTGCCGTCGGAAAGCAACGGACCTGTCTATGTAGACGCAGACGACCGCACATGGTTCGCACCTTCTGAAGGCGGACTGTATTGGCTGAAAGGGGGAGTCGTCAGGAGCGTGAACATCGCGGGGCTCGACAAAGACGTCGTTTATTCAATAACTGGTGGCGGCGGCGAGCTGTGGATTGGAAGGCAACGCGGCGGCCTGACGCGCCTACAGTTTAAGGCGGGCGAGTGGGGGAACGAGACGTACACGCAGGCACGAGGGCTGGCGCAAAATAGCGTTTATGCGGTTCATCAAAGTCGTGGCGGAGCGGTTTGGGCTGCGACACTGAGCGGAGGCGTGAGTAAGTTGATGGACGGCAAATTCTCTACATACACCACGGCGAGCGGACTGCTGTCCAATTCGGTGACTTCGATTTCGGAAAGCTCAGACGGCACAATGTGGTTCGCAACTCCCAAGGGCTTGAGTGCGCTTTCGAATGGCCGTTGGCAGTCTTTCACCTTGGGGAATGGATTGCCATCGGAGGATGTGATCTGTCTCCTGGCAGATTCAATGGGGGTGCTTTGGCTCGGTACATCCAGGGGTCTCGCTTCGATTCGTTCCGGGAGCGCCTGGGTGCCGGACGTGGTGCCGGATGCATTGCATGAACCGATTTTGGGCATGGAAGAGGATCGGAATGGAGGTCTGTGGATCGCGACAGCAAATCATGTGCTGCGCGTGGATCGCGTCAAACTGCTCGGAAACAAGATCAGCGAGGGCGATGTGCGCGAATATGGACTTGCCGACGGCCTAAGAGGTACAGAAGGGGTCAAGAGAAACAGGTCGGTGGTTGCGGATCGGCTTGGCAGAATCTGGTTTTCGATGAACCGCGGGCTTTCCTTTGTCGATCCTGCTCAAGAGGCAGGCAGTTCCGCTCCCGCCCTGGTCCATATCGAAGGGATAACTGCGGACGGCAGCGCGATTCGTTTGCAGAGCGGAATGAGAATTGAGGCAGGGCACCAGAGGTTTACCATCAGCTATGCCGGTCTTAGCTTATCTGCGCCGGAACGCATCAGGTTCAGGTATAGGCTGGATAGCTTCGACCGAGACTGGAGCGAGCCGGTGGCCGAGCACGAGGCGACCTATACCAACCTTGATGCAGGCGCGTACCGCTTCCGCGTGATGGCTTCCAATAGCGATGGGCTATGGAATAGCGCGGAATCCGCAATGCAATTCGAAATCGACCCGGTATTTTGGCAGACATGGTGGTTCCGGCTCTCGGGCGTATTGGTCATCGGACTCGCGATCCTGATGTTCTTCCGGCTCCGGGTGATTAGACTGACCAGGCAGATGAATATGCGCTTTGAAGAACGACTGGCGGAGCGCACGCGCATAGCCCAGGAACTGCACGATACGCTGTTGCAGGGCTTTCTCAGCGCGTCGATGCAGTTGCATGTGGCAAATGATTATCTGGGTGTCGATTCGCCTGCGAAACCTCTTGTGGGGCGGGTTCTCGGACTGATGGACCGTGTGATCGAAGAGGGCCGGAACGCAGTTCGGGGGCTGCGCTCATCGAAGATGCGTTCTCCCGATCTGGAACAAGCATTTTCACAGATTCGGCAAGAATTTCCAGTGCAGCCTCAAATTGGGTTTCGCGTCATCGTTGAGGGTACGCCTCGGCCTTTGCGCCCCGTTATCCGCGATGAAGTCTACCTTATCGGCCACGAGGCGTTGTCAAATGCATTTCGCCACGCTCATGCAAGCGACATCGAGGTGGAACTTGAATATGAGGCGAGCCACTTGCGCGTGCTCGTACGCGACAACGGCGGCGGAATCGACCCTGCGGTTGTGCGCTCGGGACGCGACGGGCACTGGGGCTTGTCTGGGATGAAGGAGCGTAGCGAAAGAATTGGCGGGAAACTGAGAGTCTTAAGTCGTGCAGTCGCTGGAACGGAGGTTGAGCTGTCCGTGCCCGGCCAAATTGCTTTTGAGTTTCGATCAGAGAAACGCCCCATCAGGTGGCTAACCAGGCTCTATCGCGCAAAGAGGAGAAGAGAAAAGCAACAATCCGGAAACGAGCAAGCTTGATGACAAAAGAAGATCCGATCCGCGTCCTTACTGTAGATGATCATCCTCTGCTGCGCGAGGGCCTGGCCGCGATCATCAACAATCAGCCGGACATGGTGCTGGTAGCTCAGGCCTCCAACGCGCAGGAAGGCCTTGAGCAATTTCGGAAACACCAGCCAGATGTAACGCTCATGGACCTCCGTCTTCCGGACAAGAGTGGCATCGACGCGATGATGGCCGTCCGCGCGGAATTCCCCGAGGCACGCGTAATTATGCTGACGACCTTTGAAGGCGACGTGGAAATTCAGCGCGCCATGGAAGCGGGAGCCCGCGGATACATGCTTAAGAGCATGCCCCCCAAGGAGCTGGTTGAGGTGATTCGCCAGGTCCACGCGGGGAAGAAGCGCATTCCCCCGCAGTTGGCAGCACAGCTCGCGGAGCATTTGAGTGACGAAGTCCTAACACCGCGAGAGATACAAGTCCTCGGTCAAATTGCGGGGGGAAACCGCAATCGCGACATCGCGGAAAAGCTCTTCATCACAGAAGAAACCGTAAAGGTGCACATCAAGCACATCATGCAGAAGCTCGGGGCTAGCGATCGCACACAAGCGGTCGCGATTGGCCTCCGCCGCGGAATCATCCAGCTGTAGGAAGCGGAGTCCGCGCAAACCCGTACCCCAAAAGTAGTATGAAAAGATGCCGCCATGTGGGGTTTCAGGGGTCCGAATATTTGCGTATCTTGAATTGTAATGCGTTTCTGAGGGCGCCCAAGGGAGATACGCCCTGCAAAGATTATATTCCACGTTTCCGGGTGGCCGGCCCGGCATAGGCCTGCTGCTGTTGCGCGGCGCGGTTGGTCTTACGGCGACCGCCGAAGGGATTTTCTATCTCTCGGGTCCTTCCAGCCCCTCTTCGGGCAAATGGTTACTTGGTTTGATATTGATCGCGAGCGGAGTGGCCCTGACGGCCGGATTTCTTACTCCGATTGTGGGGGTCTTGGTGGGACTATGCTGCCTGGGGACGGCGCTTTCATGGTTTCCCGCGCCTTCTTGGGGCATGCACGACGCCAGGATGGTGGCTTTTGGAATGATCGTTACAGCTTCCGCGCTGGCGTTACTGGGGCCGGGAGCCTTTTCCCTCGATGGTCGCTTGTTCGGACGCCGCGAAATTGTGATTCCGCCCTCATCGCGCCCCCCGGAGTCTTGATGTACCAGGTTTGGGTGCTGTTCCTTAGACTTAGTCCGGACCCTAGTTTTTTAAACGATGACTCCACCGACCGAAAGTGGTATTCCGAGTCACCCCTGGAGTGGTACCCAAAAACCATTCCATCTCGTGATGTGTTCCCGGACTCGAACATGCATAGTGCAACGCGAAAACAACCTTCAGTGCGTGGGGGGCCACATGATCTTGGAAAACTCAGCAATTTCGACCCGGAGAATGAAAGCGCGCTCTGTCAATTCTGAATCACAGGAGCCTGCTGAAAGGACGCTCATGGAAGCTGCCAAGGGCGGACACTCGGCCGCCTTTGGCATGCTTTGCGAACGACATGCGCAGCAACTCCTTGGTGCTGCGCATCGTATAACGAGAAGCCGTGAGGACGCCGAAGACGCCGTTCAAGACGCACTGCTCAGTGCATTTGTTCACCTGAGGGACTTTGACGGCAGGTCAAGCTTCGCAACCTGGCTCACGCGCATCGCAATCAACTCGGCGCTCATGATTCTGCGGAAGAAGCGAAGCGCACTTGACATCGCCATAGTGCGTACCGATAATCCCGGCACGGATGGCCGGGGGTACGAAATGGCGGATCGCGCACCAAACCCAGAAAGGCGCTACGCGCAACGCCAAGAAGAGAGAATTCTGAGGAAAGCCATCCAGCGGCTGCGGCCGACCCTCCGGGAAGTCGTTGAGATTCATCAACTCCAAGAACGCTCGATGCAGGAAACCGCGAGAGCCACGGGCATCTCGGTGGCCGCGGCTAAAGGACGGTTGTTCCACGCCAAGGCGACGCTCCGCAAGTCGCCGATGCTGAAGCTGGTGTACCAACATCGATGCGGCCGTGAGTTTCGCGCTTTGTCGGCCGCGTGATGACGAATGAGCAGTGCAAGCGGGCAGAAGAGTGGAAAGCCAGCCAGAAAGGACGATAAGAAATGAGAAAGAATAATGCAGGTGGATCCGCTGCTGCGGCGCAAGCCGCTTTCGAACCGACGGCTGATCTTGGCCGTGAAGGAGTGGCAGAGATATCCGAGGAACTTCGGCACCTCCTCGCCGACGTGTTTGTGCTTTATCTGAAAACGAAGAATTTCCACTGGCATATGAGCGGCCGCCATTTTCGCGACTATCATCTGCTTCTTGACGAACAGGCCGAGCAAATTTTCGCCATGACGGACGACATCGCGGAGCGAGCGCGCAAAATTGGCGGAAAGACGGTGCATTCCATCAGCGACATCTCCAAACATCAACGGCTGAAGGACGACAACCGAGAGTCCATCCCTCCCGAACAGATGCTGGCTGAACTTCGCACGGACAATCGGGAACTCACGCGCTTTTTGCGCCTGACACACGAGGTTTGTGAAAAACACAAAGATGTCGCAACAGCCAGCCTGATTGAAAACTGGATCGACGAGACAGAGCGGCGGACGTGGTTCTTGTCAGAAATAGTAGGCGATCTTTAGGCAGTTCATCATTCTAGGGGCTAAGGAAGCAGCAGAAGAGGAGGAAAGATGGCGACGATCACAACGAAAGATGGAACACAGATTTATTACAAGGATTGGGGCAAGGGACAGCCCATCGTATTCAGTCACGGGTGGCCGCTTACCGCGGACGATTGGGACGCCCAGATGCTGTTCTTTGGACAGCATGGCTGTCGCGTGATCGCGCACGACCGGCGCGGACATGGCCGTTCCTCCCAAACCGGCGGCGGCCATGACATGGATCATTACGCCGACGACCTAGCGGCGCTGACCGCGCGTCGGCCACTCGACCGGCGGCGGCGAAGTGGTGCACTACCTAGCGCGCCACGGCGAAAGCCGGGTGGCAAAAGCGGTGATCATCAGCGCGGTGCCGCCGTTGATGGTGAAGACGGCGGCCAATCCGGGCGGGCTGCCCAAAGAGGTGTTTGACGGGTTGCAGGCGCAGCTCGCCGCCAACCGAGCCCAGTTCTATTACGATTTGCCGGCTGGACCGTTCTATGGTTACAACCGGCCTGGTGCGAAACCCTCTCAGGCGGTGATCTGGAATTGGTGGCGCCAGGGCATGATGGGAGGCGCCAAGGCGCACTATGACGGCGTCGTCGCCTTCTCCCAGACGGACTTCACCGAAGACCTGAAGAAGATCACGGTGCCGGTACTGGTGATGCACGGCGATGACGACCAGATTGTTCCGATCGGCGCGGCAGGTTTAATGTCCGCGAAGTTACTCAAGAAAGCAACGCTAAAGGTCTATCCGGGCTTTCCGCATGGCATGCCCACAACCAACGCGGACCAGATCAACGCTGACCTGCTCGCATTCATCGGCCGCAGCGCTCAAGCTGCGGCGTGATTGAGGATTTTGCCAGCCTCTAGGCGACCCGCCGTTTTGTGAGTGGACGCTGTGCTCGTTCAATTCGCGGCGGGTCGTCAAGCTTGTAGAGATCATGTTCCGGAGAGTAAGCAAAGCGGCTAAAAGGAGAACATTATGATCTTAAGTGCATTTACTCTCTTTCACGTCGCGTTGAGCTTGGTGGGAATCCTTTCGGCATTCGCCGTGGTGGCCGGGTTCCTGAACACGAAACGGAGCAACGGCTGGACCGCGCTTTTTCTAGCGACCACGGCTTTGACGAGCGTGACCGGGTTCCTATTTCCGTTCCACAAATTCATGCCTTCACACGCCGTCGGCATCGTCTCCCTGCTCGTTTTGGCGGTGACGATTCCGGCCCTATACGTTTTTCATCTAGCAGGTCCCTGGCGCCGCACGTATGTCATCGGCGCGGTCATCGCTCTTTATCTCAACGTTTTTGTTTTGATCGCTCAGCTTTTCATGAAGATTCCCGCGCTCAAGGCTCTTGCGCCCGCGCAATCAGAACAGCCGTTTCTCGGGACGCAAGCCGTGGTGATGTTGATCTTCATTGTGCTTGCGATTCTGGCAGCCAAGCGCTTCCCGGCGGAAGCCGTCCGCGCGGCCTGAGCGCCCTCGTCAGGTTGGAAAGTTTGGGGTACCCTCCATGTCAGGCGGAGCATCAGACTTTTATAATTCCACGCGAAATGGAAACAGGGATTCTTGAATCCAGGGAAACGTCTTACCGCCGGAGGGGAACATGAACACGCTTTCGAAATATAAGTTCTGGATAGGCGGAGCATTTTGCTTGCTGGTCGTCGGCCTGATTGTTGGGGCAATGCGCCCAAAACGAGTATCGGGGGCGTCCGGCGCCTCGCCAGACGTTGAAGTCGTGGACGTGGAGCAGAAGGAT
>WNFJ01002236.1_pt2 | contig 16273 bp, 12 predicted proteins | sample 5400461 | NCBI WGS metagenome assembly WNFJ01 (sample SAMN13153349, study PRJNA577476) | soil metagenome | isolation source: 115 cm saprolite on Douglas fir-dominated hillslope | place: USA:California | collected 2013-09-17 | reverse complement strand
CCATCGTTTATTCGAGCGCCGGCAAAGCTTTGGGTAACACTACGCCGTGGGAGCCCGCTAAGATCCCCTTCCTGCTCGGTTTCGCCGGGCTGCTGACGGCCCGTTACAAAGATCTGGCGCGCACATACTGGGGGATTCCGCGAGCTCGCGACATCATTCCTCTGGTGGTGATGGCAATCATTCCTTTCATTCCCTTTTTTGCGCTGAAGGACTTTGGGCAGATGCTCATTTTCAGCGGCGCGTACGCCACGCTCTATTTGGTCGCCGTGCGCCGTTGGCCGCAACTCCTGCTCTTTGTTGGTTCGGTGATGCTGGTGATTTCGATTCTGGTTATCGGCGCCCTGCCGCGTGATATTCAGGAAAAGGTGCCGCTATTGCCGACGCTCGCCCGGCCCGTTCAGCATGCGCTGCCGTCCCGCATTCAACAACGCTTTCATCTATGGCTGGATGGTTTCGATCCGCCTTCGCCGGAAGAGGCCTGGTGGAAAAAGGATTACGACGAAGCCTTGTCCAAAGACCCGCGCATGAAAGAACTCGCCGAGCAGAGCGAGGCGATGAAAAAGAGCGTCAACACGGATATCTGGTTCGACAAACTTGCTTTTCAGCCGGCCCAGGCGATCTTTGGCATTGCGTCCGGAAAGACAACCGGGCGCGGGCTCGGGCTCGGCTTTCCCGAAGTCATTCCCATCGCCGACTCGGACTATGTCTATGCGGCGATCGCTGAGGAACTGGGTCTCGCGGGAGGGTTGACGGTCATACTGGCCGTCATAATTTTCGTAATTGCAGGCATTCGCACTTCAATCGAAGCGCGTGATATGTTTACCAAGCTTTGCGCCGCCGGACTGACGGCGTTCATCGGTGTTCAGGCACTGGTGAACATTGGCGGCATCTTACGCGCGCTGCCGATGACCGGCATTACCCTGCCGTTCGTCAGCCACGGAGGATTTAGTTTGATTACCAGCTTTGCCATGTTGGGAATGTTGATGGCGTTTTCCCATCGCAACGCGAAGGACGCTAAAGCAATGGCCCGTGTCAAGCGAGAGCCGGAAAGCGACCTCGACCTGGAGGCAGTTCAATGAGTGAACCGGCGCTGGCAAACAAAATCCGAGTTGCTTCGGTTTCTGATCGCGGCCTGAGCGAAAAGCGGCCGGTGAACGAGGACTCGTTCCTGGCTGACGCCGAGCGCGGCATTTTTTTGGTTGCCGATGGAGTTGGCGGCGCTGATGCCGGAGAAGTGGCCTCGCAAACTGCCGTCGATGTTTTGAAAGAAGCGTTCCTTCACAAACTCAAAGACGGCGAAGACGTTGAAGACCTGATGGAGCTGGCCATTCAGCGAGCGAACAGCTCGATTCATCAGATGGCGGCTGAGCATCCCCGTTTTTCGATGATGGCCACGACCATGGTGGCCCTGCACCTCGCCGGCTTGAAAGCGACTTTTGGTCATGTAGGCGATTCGCGGCTTTACCGGCTCAGCTCGGATGGCCAACTAATCCGTGAAACCGCCGATCATTCCATTGTCGAAGAAGAAGTGCGCGCCGGCCGCATGACGCCCGAACAGGCTGCTAATCACCCCAGCAAGAATGTAATCAGCCGCGCCCTTGGAGCGGAAGATTCAGTCGAAGTCGACATGAAGGCTATCGAGGTTGAGGACGGCACCACTTTTCTTCTCTGCACGGACGGCATCACTCGCCATATTCCGGACAATGAAATTCGGGAACTGTTGTCGAGCGGTCAAGAACCTGAAAACATTTGCGGCGAGATGAAGGAGCGCTGCTATCAACGCGGCGCGGAAGACAATCTGACCGCTGTCATTGTCCAGGTGGGAACGCCCAGGCAAGCCGCGGTAACGCTGGACGACGAGCGTACTGTTTCGCACGAGCGTTCCGACCTTGCTGTCACCCAGCCAGTGATCATTCCTCCAACGCCGGAACACCCTTTGACGCCACCGTCGCGGATAGCCTTTCCGGGTCGTGATCCGTCGCGCGCGCCGCAAGCTACCGCGGCGAACGCTGAACGAGGTCAATCCGGAGGTGGAAGCCCAGTGCTTCGTTTCCTGGTCTTTTTGCTTTTCATCGCCGTGGCCGTCGCAGCCTTTTATGGCGGCATGAGATATCAAAGAGATCGATCGGCCGCTTCGCAGCCCCCTGCGCCGCAGCCGAGTCCGGCGGCGCCGGATAACTCAGCCTTCGAACAGAAGCGCGCCGCCGTCGACGCCGATCCAAAGAAATGGCTGGCCGATAACATAAAGCCGGAAACAAAACCCGCGGAATCCAGGGATTCCGAATTTCTCTATCTGTATGGCCGGGCCCTGATGCTCAGCGGCAATCATCGCGAGGCGATGCAGGCCTTTGAACTAGCCCTCAGCAATCTTCGTACAGAATCAAAGGCCAGGTTGTCTCTGGACGCAGAACTTAAACTGGCCGAAGCAGCCGCGGCTTTGAAATTCAAGAACCAGCCCGGGGCCGGGCGAACACAGGAAGCGTCCATGGCTGAACAGAAAGCTGCCCGCGTCCTGGATGAACTACTGGGCCTCAAGAGCGAAGCACCGGCTAAGTAGTTAAAGGTCGATGACTGAGCTAAAACTCTTACAGTGCAGACTTGACGGACGTTATGACATCGAGGACTGCCTGGGCCGCGGCAGTTATGCCGAGATTTACATGGCCCGCGACCGCGGCGCTGCCGATGAACGTTTTCGCAAAGTCGTAATCAAAGCGCTCAACGTCCTCCTTCAGGGTTATCAGGACGCCGACCTTGAACGCACCCTGATTCAGAATTTCCAAAACGAGGCAATTGCCCTCGATCGCGTCCGTCATCCAAACATCATCAGCCGCCTGGGACACGGAACGGCCATCGATCTTACCGGTACGGCCTTCCATTACATCGTGCTGGAATACCTGGGCGGTGGAGACCTGTCAATGCTTTGCCGCAAAGAGGCGCTTAAATTGGATCGCGCGCTTTTTTTTCTGCAGCAGATTTGCGCCGGACTCGCGCATGCACACGAAAGTGGCGTGATACATCGCGACATCAAGCCCCAGAACCTTTTGCTGACTACCAATCATGAGATTGTGAAGATTGCCGACTTTGGCGTGGCCAAGATCGAGGCCGCCGAAGGTGCGATTACTCGAGTGGGCACAAATATCTATGCCGCCCCGGAACATAATCCGGTCGTGCAGACGGCTGCGCTTGATCCAGACTCCAGGCAAAGCGCGCAAACTCAATTAACGCCGGCGGCTGACATTTACTCGCTGGCAAAGACGGCTTATACAATGATCTGCGGCGTGCCGCCGCGCGCCTTTGCGCATCATGCCATCACAGAATTGCCGGCGCCGATTTCGCTGGAGCCATGGGCGCCATCGCTTTTGCGCGTGCTGGAACGTGCGACGCAGGCCCGGCCTGGTGAACGTTATCAGCGAATGCAGGATTTTTGGGATGAATTGAGCGATGCCGCGCTGCCCGCAACCCGGCCGCTGATCGCCACTCCGGCGCCGAGGCACATTAGTTCGGATCTCAAGCTTGAGGCCGATCTCGTTACTGCAGCGGCGCCGCCCAGACCGCGGTTTGAGACTTCCAGCGATCTTCAGCGCCAGGAAATCGCCGGCAATGGGGCGTCGCGGCCGAGGATTGTGGTACCGATCGCGGGCCATTCGACGATACCGCCGGCCTATGAACAGGCGGCCCTGCAACCGGGGCGTGTTACGGTGCCGGTGGCGCGCAATGGCGTGGCTGCGGTGCGGGCGGCGCCCGCAGTGATTCCGCCAAAACCGCGAAGACGCATGCGGGACTTCGTCGTCGGGGCCATCCTTGTGTTATGTTTCGCTGGTTTGTTAATGGCCACCGGGGCCTATGTCCGCTCGTTAATCAATAAGCGAGTGGCCCAGCAGCAACAACAGCAACAGCAAACCAACAACGGCATCGTTGGCCGTGAAGCTTTGACGACTACCGATCTAAACTTGCGCAACGGACCGAACCAGACGAATGATGCGATCGGATTGGCTGAGGCCGGCTCGCGCGTGCGCGTGGTGAGTGTGAACAACAACAATAACAACTGGTGCGAGGTGCAGGTATTGCAGCACAGCCGCACCAAAGACGATCCCACCTCTGCCGATCGCGGATGGGTCAACAAGAGATTTTTGAAGTTTGATTAATTGGTCAGTAGTACGTTGTTAGTGGTCAGTTGCAAATGGTCCTTGGTACTTGGTGCTTTGTACTTGGACGTCGATAGACACTAACTCGTTGGTATCAGCTAGCTCTCGGCTAAGAATTCAAAGCACAAAGGACAAAGTACACTAACGGACAACTGACCCCTAACAACTGACGACTGACCACTGACAGGCTATGGGCTTAATAGACTCAATCCGACGCTGGATCGACGGCGAGACCACCGACGATCTTTTGGAAGAAGCTGACGAACACGCCAAACCGCGGCGCGTCTGGGAAGAGTTCCTCGTCAAGATCGCGCGCGAAGTCGAGGCCTGCATGCAGCGCGAGATGTTTACGCCGCCCGGCGGTCCCACTTACATTCCCCGCGAGTACATCGTTTATCTCAGCAACGACGACGATAAGGATTGGCAGGGCGACAAGCGGCGCGGACTGGAGCAGGGACTCTTTCACGTGTTGTCTGAGCGCGCGCGCGAATTGGCGGGCTCAGTTCAGTTGCAAACAAAATCTTTCGCCATAGAGTTGCGCGTCGACGGCACGCTGAATAAAGGCGAGTTTCGTGTGCAGCCCGTCTGGGACGAAACCGAAGCCGGCCACACAATGGTTACCGTTCGCCCGGCCACCGCTGCGTCGGCCGGCGCTCCCTCAACCGCCGCGCCCAGCGAAGGCGGCGCCGAAGTTGACGATACGGGAACCGGAAACATCGAAAGTGAAGTCACCGTGGTGCGTCCGCGCGTGGTCGAACTCTATTCGATTGAGTTGTGGCGTGAAGGCGTGCGACAGTCGGTCGTGCCAATTACCAAAGCGGAAATCACGATCGGGCGCGGCTCGAGATCGGTTTCGGTCGACCTGCCTCTCAAAGGCGATCCCGAAATTAGCCGCGTTCATGCAACACTCACGTTCGACGACCAAGGTCGATATTGGGTCACACCCAAAGGCCGAAACCCAACCCTGGTCTCCGGCCGCGAACTCCCGCGTGACCAAAGAAGTGTGGTCCAGCCTGACGAGAAGATCGCCATTTGCAGCTATACGCTGCGGATTCAACCGAAGTAGAGCGCGGCGCGTTCACTGGGCAGTAGCGGCCATAGCGCCGCCATTCAGATCGGATATCAGTTGGCTCAGTAGCGGACTCACACTCTCAACGTTATCGTAGTTCTTCCCTAACAACTTGATCAGTCGTTGATCTTTCGCGGTGCCTTCGATCTCTTTCAGGAAGGCGCGACAGAAAGCACAGACGACTTCGGGCGCGAACTGCGTCCCGGTATTGACGCGAAAGTCTTCGAGAACGTCTTCGAGGCGAAGTTTCTTGCGGTAAGGCCGGTCGGTTGTCATGGCGTCGAATGAATCCGCGAGCGTGACGATTTTCGCGCCGGGCGGAATCTCGTCGCCCTTCAAGCCGTCGGGATAACCGTTGCCGTCTATGCGCTCGTGATGATGTCGGGCCATCAAAGGGATGTCCGCGTAAGGATGACTTATCGGAGAAAGAATTTCGTAGCCCGCAGCCGGATGACGGCTCATCTCTTTCGATTCCTTGGCATTGAAACGCTCCGGAGAATTGATCACGTTGAGATCGACGATCAGTTTCCCAATGTCGTGCAGATAGCCGGCGATGGCGATGCCTTCGACCGCGTCGTCGCTCCAACCCATTTCCCGGGCGATGATTTCGCTGTACTTGCCCACCCGCACCGAATGTCCCTGGGTGTAACGATCCTTGATATCAATCGCCGCGGCAAAGGCATGGACTGTCTCTTTGTAAATTGCGCGCAAGCCGTCGTACAGGCGTCGATTCTCTTCCGCCTTGCTCTCTACTTCCTCGAGCAAACGGTGACTGTGAATGCCAACGCCGATGTGGCGAGCCAAAGTGCTCACGACTTCCAAATCTTCTTCGGTAAATTTTTCTCCGGTAGCTTTCTCACCGAGCAGGACTATACCTATTAGCCGTTCGCGCACGACCAGCGGCAGCAACAGATCGATTTCGACAGCCGCAAAAGACTCTTTGTGGTCTTCCAGAAATCTGGCGGCTTCTTTGGTGGCGTCTTCCAGAAGGAGCGCCGAGCCCAGGCTCGCCAACTCGCGCGCGTGTTCGTTGGAGATAGGCAGAGAAGTGTTTTGGGCTTGCGCCAGGCCGCGCGAAGCTATCAAACGGAGTTCGCCGCGCTCTCGATCATATTCGCCCACAGCGCCGCGCCTGATGGCAAAACTCCCGAGCAGTAGATGAAAAGAGTTGCGCAGCATCTCTTCAAAGTCGGCTGTGTTGGCGATCTCCTGACCGAGGTCGGCCAGAGTCGCAAAGGTATGCAGCAGTCTCTGAGTATTTGTTTCCATCGAAAACCTATCAGAAGCCCGACCGTTAGGGAGGGCTCGACCCGATACTTGCCCTTGCTGACGCGCGGGCTTCTGACACCTAACTCGCCGTTGAACCCGCGGCGTTAGTCTGCGTATTTAGCTGCGATAAAGCTTCCTCTTCGTCTTTTACCAGAATGATGTGTCGCGTCAGACCCAGCATCTCAAACAGACTAGCGGTATGAGTGTTTACATCCGAGAAAATCAGGCGCGCGTTGCTTTGCTCAGCAGCGTCGATTACGCCCATCAGAATCGACACCCCGATGCTGTTAACCAATTCAGTATCTCGGAAGTTGATTACCAGTGCGCGCGAACCTGACTCAAGCTGGCGCTTGCACTCGCGCTCAATGCGCTCGCCGCTTAGCTTGTTAAGGTAATCGCTGGCATAGATGACCGCCGTGTCTCCAATGCGACGGGTCTGCACCGGAGTCTCTGCCGCCGTGTCCGCCATCTTCGCTAAGGCCCCCTCCTTAGTGAATCATAAACTGCAAAGTGACTGGCCCTCCCTCACGGTCGGGCTTCTGACATTCAACGAATATACTTCGTCATTCGCAACTGTGTTCCGTCATCGACGTTTGAATCAGCTTCAATCCCCAACCTCGCCGGCTCTTCGAGTCTTCTTTCTCATCCTTAGCGCGCACCTCATGGCCGTTATCACTGGCCAGGTTAGCCGGCACGACGCCGCGGCTCGCAACTGTAATGACCAATTTATCATTTTCCAGACGAAAGCGCTGATAAATCTTTCGATCCGGACTCAAGCTGTGCTCAGCAGCATTGATGCAGGCTTCGATCACTGCGGTCTTAATCTGATTGATTGCCTCAGGCCGAAAGTTTACTCGCCGCGCGATCTGTTCTACCGCGTGCGCGGCGATCAGTTCCGTGTCGGCGCCCATGGGAATAATCATCTCGTATTCATCGGCGCGGCCCGCTTGCTCTGCTCGGACTTCTGACTTGATGCGCGCGGTCAATAACTCAACCTGGCGGCGACTCGAACCGTACGCTTCCTGTTCGTTGAGCAACTTGCACGCCTCAGGCGAAAAGCCTTCGGGAGCGATTAGCCAGAGCCGCGCCCTCTGAAACCCGCAATCGCGCGCCAGAGCAGTCAGGCGATTGCACCACTCTTCAGTCAGTTCCCTGCTGGCTTCGAGTTTCGATTCAATCTCAACCGCCAGCCAGACCACTTCGTTTTCGTCCGTGTAGTCTGCCGCTTCAAAGCCGTGCGCGACCGCACATCGTTCCTCGCCGCACGGAATAGATGCCGCATAAGCCGAGCAGCCGGCAGCGTGAACGATCTGGGGCAGCCTGATCAGATCAGACTCTGCATCCAATGCCTCGTTTACTGATTCGGTGTCGGCGCCCTTATGCGCGGCCGCGAAGCGATCGTAATGGAAGAGGCTCGCCGGTACGTTCTGGCAATTGAAATAAGAAACCAGGTCGCGCAGACCGAGGGCCGTCTCGCGCCGATACTTCCGGGCCATGGTCTGCGGCGCTCGCTTTAAAGTATCCAGCAGCGTTGTGGCCACGACCAGCGCGCGCGCTTCGCCCGTCACGTCCAAACGATACTGGGCGCGCAGAAAATCCATCCACACATAAGAATCGACGTTCACTTCGACAAAAGCGGCGCTTGAATTCGCCAGCTCATGAACATGCAGAGCATCGACAATCCTCTCAAACTCGCCGGCATCCACGCCGAGCCGCTTTTTCCACGCCCACAAAGACGCTTTGTGTGTTTCGCCGGCGGTGGATTCATACAGCACGCGCAGCAGCGTCTTTCTGGTTTGAGCCTGAGGCGCGACCTCGTGAAGAATGCGGGCAAAGTGCCGGTTGATGCGCCCGCCCATCAACTCGTCCACGTACAGACGCTGGCAATTGAGAAAGTTGGTTAGCGATGTTTTGGCTTCGCGTGCCGCCTTAAACAGTTGGTTGATGAAGAAAGGACTCGCGTTCAGTTGTTGCACAATCAAGTCGCGAGTTGGTTCGTTGGTTTCAACTTCATAACGTCGCGCCACGACGTCGACCATCAGGCGAGCATCGTCGTCGCTTAGTGATTCCAGATGAATCGTTTCTGGTGCCTCCTGGCCATCGTCTACACCACGAAGCAGACTGACTATTTGGCGACGCAGGCCCACCGTGGTGAATGATCCGCCGGATCGAGCAACTGCGGTCGCGAGCTCCTGACCCAGCATGGTTTCATCCCTGGACGCAGCCGGCCTTAGATAGTCGATCAGTTGAAAGACTTTACGGCCCGACGCCGATACCCGGTGCGGAGCATTCAGGCAGAACCGCACAAAGTCGCGCTCGTCGTTGGCTGCTCGCTGGCGTTCAAAACTTTCCACCAGCTCAGCGACCAATTCGTAGTCGCCGGGGAGCGCTAGTTCGACGAGGTCGTGCAATCCGAGCGGCGCGTCGCAGAGCGAGGGATCGACACGCCGATAGGCAATGTATTGCTGAAGGAAGTTTTGAAAAAAACGACGCGCGGTCTCTGCCGAACCGTCGCCCGGCCGGAGCACAAAGTAAATTGGGACTGGATCACCGCGACGGAGAAACAACTGATCGTAGGCCTGGCGAAGCAGCTCAGCCGCGCCCACGCCCGGCGCCGCCAGCAATATCAGTCCGCGCCGGTCCACCAGCCGGGACGCATGTCGCACGATCTCCCGCAGCTCCGCGTCGCGGCCCACAAATTCGTCTCGGTTGACATTGGCGAGTATGCGCTGCTGAGTCATCAATCACTGTTCGGAATCAACGGTCGGCTTGCCAACTCGGCTCTGAGCCCCCTGGTACGCGTACGCGCGATTTTTGCCGTGACTCTTCGCATGATAAAGAGCGCGATCCGCGGCGCGCACGATCGCTTCGGCCGAATCAAGTGACGCCGAAAAGGTAGACAGCCCGATACTGACGGTCACACCGCCCAGTGGTTGCGATTTGCCATGAGGAAATGGCGCGCTCAGAATTTTGCGCCGAATGCGATCGGCGAGCACTCCGGCTTCCTGGAGCGTCGTTTGCGGAAGCAGAATTGAAAACTCCTCGCCGCCATAGCGCGAAGCGACGTCAACTTTTCGTAAGGCGGCTCTTAAACACTGCGCTGTGATCTCCAGCGCTCGATCGCCCGCCTGATGGCCGTTGCGATCGTTATAGAGCTTGAAATCATCGATGTCGATCATCATAAAGCTAAGCGGATAATTGTAGCGCTTCGAGCGGCTTAACTCTTCCGTCAGACGTGCTTCGAGATAGCGACGATTATGCAGACCGGTCAACGGGTCGGTGATCGACATTAGTTGAAACTGGTTAGCACGTTGTTGCCACGAGGCCCGCTCAATAGCCAGGGCAATCTGCGGCGCGACCAAATCCAGGACGCCCAGATCGCTTGCCTCATACGCACCACCGCCGATTTTGTCCGCGAGATTGAGCACGCCAAATCTTCGATTACCGATCGAGATTGGATAGCTGATGAAGGATTTCGTCTTGTAACCACGTCCCAGCGAGTCCGCTTGGCCCAGCTTGTCGAGCGTTCCCACCAGTGGCAATCCCTCGCGGAGCACTGATCCGGCAATTCCTTCGCCCACTGGTATTGGACCTACCTCGTTCAAGGGCGCGCGCATCCCCCGAGCCGCGGTCACTGTTAAGGCGTTGGCTGATTCATCGAGCAGCAGCAGCGAGCCGCGCTCGGCATTCATCAGATCGGCCATTTGCGTAACTATCGTTTGGTAAGTCTGCGCCGGATCGCTGGCGTCTATTCGTTCGGCGAACAGGCGGATTGAGTCGACGAATGCGTGGCGCTCGGATTCAGACTGAGGAATGGGCGCCGACTCGATTTCAGTCTCGTCCGACTCGGTCGCTTGCTCAGCGTCACTGAGCTGCACCAAGGGCTCCCGGTCGACTTCATCAGATTTTACTTCCTTGAAGTCCCGGGCCGCTTTAGCTACGCGCAGCGCCGCGTGATCCAGATCCGCTTCGTCGGCAAAGATTACATTGCGAAACAGTTCGTCCGAGAATAGTTCCTGTAAATCGCCGGAACGAAACCGCTCGGCCAGTTCGCGATAATCGGAACTGGACACAAAGGCCCGGCCGCCGATCACCGCCAGCTGCTGTTGCTGATCGAGTTCAACCGGCATGGCAAAGCACTGCAGTCCCGCGTGGCAGCGATAGTGAGTGATGGAATTCGCTTTGACAGCGCGGCTATGCGCAAGGCCGCAGAATGGATCACAGAGCCCTACGTGATCGGGAGACGATTGCAGCGCTTCACAGATCGAGTTGTTATTAGCGATAGCCAGCGCCGGCGGTTGGTAGCCCTCAACCAGCAGCAGCGAGATTCCGGACGACTCCGCGATGGAAGTCTGAATTTGTGGCCAGCCCTTCGGGGCTCGCTCAGGCTCCTCCTGCAAGAGCGCTTCCGGGCGCTGTGTGACCTGCTTCTTCTTTGCGCTCTTCGCCATTCGGGTTTCTACGCTTGATCGCTTCATAAACTGATCCAGAGAAAGGCCTGAACCGGAACACCAGGGAGGACGAAATCGCTCTGGCCCTCAGTATAGGTGGCCTTTTTGTGTGCTACAAGAGGCAAGCTACTGGCACACTCCGATGAATTGAGCCTTAAAAACGGCTTTCCGAATTTCATCTCACGTTAACGTAAATGACTAATAGCTGGTGGTTTTCAAGCGAAACCAGGTTCGAATTGATCGGATAACCCGGGAGCGGCGCCGGGCGCGACCCGCTCGATGTCCGGCTGTTCCGGGCTGATGCGAATGCAGGCGGCGAAATGATCGGGCTTGATCTGTACAAGCTGCGGTTCGACGTCGCGGCAAGCTTCAATCGCGTACGGACAGCGGGTGTGAAATCGGCAGCCGGCTGGTGGATTAATAGGCGACGGCACGTCACCCTCCAGGACGATCCGGCGGCGTGAAGCTTCGACTTTCGGGTCGGGAACCGGTACCGCGGAAATCAGCGCCTTCGTATAAGGCATCAGCGGGTTCGTATAGACGGTCCTGGCCGGCGCCAGCTCGACAATCTTGCCGAGATACATTACCGCCACGCGGTCGGATACGTGCCGGATGGCGCGCAGATCGTGCGAGATAAAAAGATAAGTGAGGTTCTTTTCGCGCCGCAGCCGATCGAGCAGATTCATGATCTGTGACTGGATGGAAACATCCAGCGCTGAGATCGGCTCGTCGGCCACGATGAAATCCGGATCGACAGCGAGGGCCCGTGCGATGCCTATGCGTTGGCGCTGTCCGCCTGAGAATTCGTGAGGATAGCGTTTAAGAAAGCGCGCGCTGAGGCCGACCATTTCCATCAGGTCCCGGACGCGCTGCCTTCTCGCCTCACCGCGCGCCAACTTAAAAGTCTCGAGCGGCTCGCCAATGATCTGGCTCACCGTCATGCGCGGATTCAGGGAAGCGTACGGATCCTGAAATATTATCTGCAGTTGACGGCGCCGCTCGCGCATGGTCGTGCGGGAAAGACTCGCCAGATCCTGGCCACGAAAAAGAATCTGACCGGACGTTGGCTCGGTCAGACGCAACACCGCGCGGCCCAGCGTGGTTTTGCCGCAACCGGATTCACCGACCAGGCCGAGGGTTTCACCCCGTCGAATATCCAATGACACACCGTCTACAGCCTTCACAACCCGGCGGATACGTTTGCCGAAGATGAGTAGAGCAAAACCGCTTGAAACAAGAAAGGCTATTCCAAAGGCAACGATACTGAAAACTATCCTCGCCCAGAGAACGACCGGGTAAACCTCCAGAAGGACAGCCAACCGTAGGATGATAAACCGGCCGATGAAGGCAGCGATGATGCTTACGACGATCCAGGCGGCGCGCCTGTCCGGATCGAGTTCACGCCGGACGCCGAGATCGAAATGGACCTTCAAATCTCTAATACTGACGAATGGGGCCTCCCGATCGATCTCAACCGCCGGCGGTATTTGACTTGGTGCTCCGCTTAAGGATTGAGCGCTCATCAAGTAGTTCCCTCTTGTCCCGGCGACTCTGCATAAACCTCATTCGCGAAATGACAAAGCGAGTAATGCTCGGTCGTCAATTGCACGAACGGCGGATAGTCACGGTGGCAGATATCTTCCGCGCGTTCACAACGCGGCGCGAACGGACAACCGGCGGGCAAGTGGGCGAGATCCGGTGGTAAGCCGGGAATCTGATAAAGCCTTCCCTGCTCCGAAGTCGGATCAGGCACTGAGCGCAGCAGCCCGCGCGTGTATGGATTGCCCGGCTGTTCAAACAGCTCGCTGGTCGGCGCCTGTTCGAACACCTTGCCGGCGTACATGACAAGGATGTGATCGGTTATTCCGGCCACGACGCCGAGATCGTGAGTAATCAAAATCACGCTGGCCCCGGTTTCGGCCTTCAGTGTTTTAATCAGTTCCAAAATCTGTGCCTGGATCGTAACGTCCAGCGCCGTGGTCGGTTCGTCGGCAATCAACAACTCTGGCTGACACGACAAAGCCATGGCGATCATAACGCGCTGGCGCATCCCACCTGAAAATTCATGTGGATAACTATCGACTCGTTCGCTGGCGTCGGGAATGCCCACGTGCTCCAGCATTTTGATCGCATGTGCGCGCGCTTCCTTCCTGGTGTGCCCAAGGTGCAATCGCGTGACTTCCATCATCTGCTTTGAAACGCGCATGAATGGATTGAGCGAGGTCATCGGGTCCTGAAAGATCATGGCGATACGTTTGCCGCGAATTCGACGCACTTCGCCGGATGACAGCTTAAGGATGTCGCGCCCGCCGAAGGTAATCGAACCCGAAACAATCTTGCCGGGCGGATCGGGAATTAATCTCATCAGCGACAGATTGGCTACGGACTTTCCCGAACCCGACTCGCCGACAATGCCCAGGGTCTCGCCCTGCTTCACCTCAAAGCTAATGCCGTCGACCGCCTTGACCGTGCCGTCTTCTGTTTCAAAGTACGTGCACAGGTCTTTGACCTTAAGAAGATTTCCGTTGGTGTTCATAACCTCATGCGTGTCAGAAGCCCGACCGTCAGGGAGGGCAACATACGCTTCCCAATAAGGATCGGCTACGGCGATCATCTACCGCCATTAAGCGAGCCCTTGCTGACGCGCGGGCTTCTGACACAAATTCCGATCACCCCTTTCGCATCTGGGGATCGAGCGCATCACGCAACCCGTCTCCCAAAAAGTTGAGCGAGAAAAGCATCAACGCCATGGTGACTCCGGGAAAGATCAGTTGCCAGGGATAGATCGCCAGAGTTTGTGCTCCCTCGGCCGCCAGACTGCCCCACGAAACTCTGGGTGGACGCACCCCAAGTCCCAGGAATGACAGAAACGCTTCGCTCAGCATGACCGTGGGAATCGTCAAAGTCGTATAGACAATCACAGGACCGAGCGCGTTCGGCACGATATGACGAAAGATAATCTTCGGCGTGGACACTCCGGTTGCGCGCGCGGCCAGGACAAATTCCTGGTTCTTCAAAGACATGACCTGCCCGCGCACAATGCGGGCCATCGTCAGCCATGACACGGCGCCGAGCGCAATAAACAGTTCGATCAACTGCCCGGTAGGCGTTTTTGCCGGCAACAGCGCCAGCAAAACGATAATGATGATCACGTAGGGCAAGGAATACAACACGTCAACTATGCGCATCATCACGTCGTCTAAGCGCCCGCCCAGGTAACCGGCCACCGCGCCGTACGAGACTCCGATCAGCAGCGAAACCAGAGTTGAGATTAGCGCCACCATCAAAGAGATCTGTCCGCCAGAAAGCACACGTGCCAGAATGTCGCGGCCGGCGATGTCGGTTCCCATGGGGTGGGTCCACGCGAATCGTCCGTCAGGACCGCGAAAAGGTGGAAACGATTTGTTGAGGGCGGAATCCTTGGGAATCAAATCGTAGGCGTAGCCCGTTGCGTACTTTATCGCGGTGGGTCCAACCAATGACGCCAGAGCGATTACAATAACTACAATCATGCCGAACACGGCGATCTTATTCTTCAAGAGCCTGCGCCAGGCGTCGCGCCATAAAGAAGTGCCGGCGACCGACTCTCCGGTAACGATCGAGTGCACATCTTCGGCGATCGCGAACTCCGGCCCAATCTGAATCACCGGTGGGTCGACCGGCGTTGCGGGCGGAGTTGAAGACAATTCTCTCTCGTCCGCCGAATCCTGATCCTGTTTAATGGGCTTGTCGTTCACTCGTTACGTTCCTAAAGCCGGTCACAAGTTAACAACCTGCGCTATGTGTACCTGATGCGTGGATCGATGAAGCCGTACGAGATGTCCACGAGCAGATTGAAAACCAAAACGGCGATGGCAATGAACGCGACGATGCCGATAATCAGCGGCTCGTCGCGATTGAAACAGGCGTTGATGAAATAATTGCCGAGTCCCGGTAGCGAGAACACCTTCTCGACCACTACCGTCCCCGTAATCAGGAAAGCGAGCGCCGGCCCTGAGAACGAAACTACGGGCAGCAACCCTCCGCGCAAAGCATGCCGAAACACCACTGCACGCTCGCTCAGACCTTTCGCGCGCGCGGTACGGATGTAATCTGAGCGCATCACTTCCAGCATGCCCGAACGAGTTAACCTGGCAATATAGGCGATGTAGATTGCCGATAGAGTTATGGCGGGCAGTATCACGCTCTTGCTGGGAAAACCATTCCATAGAGCCGGCGGCAACCAGAAAAGAGTCAGCCCAAACAGCAGCACCAACAACGGCCCGAGCACGAAATTGGGGATCGAGATGCCCAGCATGGCCAGCGCCATGCTCGCATAATCCATCCAGGAATTTTGTCTGAGCGCGGCGAGCGTGCCCGTCGTGATGCCGATTAGCAGCGCCAGCAGATAGGCCGTCAATCCCAGGGCCGCCGAAACCGGCAGTGCTCGCCACAGGATCTGGTTAACCGACTGGCCTTCGTATTTCAGCGAAGTGCCAAAATCGAAGCGCGCGATATTCCGCAAGACTCTTCCGTACTGAACGTACCACGGTTTATTTAGTCCGTATTTTTCGCGCAGATTCTGTTCGACTGCGGGCGTGAGTTTCTTTTCGCCGGTGTAGAAGTTCCCCGGGGCCAGACGGATTAATCCCCAGGTGAGCGACACAATTATGAAGAGCATCGGGATGATGATGACGACGCGGCGAATAATGAAACGGAGCATAGTTAGAAGGAAAAAGGTAAAAGTAAAAAGGCAAAAGGAAGGGCAGGCTTTCCCGCGCTTTTACTTTTTCCTTTTTACTTTTGCCTTCACTCGGTCATCTTCGGCACTCGGTAATCCCATTTTGCCTGGTCCCGCTCGATATAAATCCATTTCCACGGAAACAGCGAGGCCGGGTTGGGATACATTCCCTTGACGTACGGCTTCTTCATCCAGCGGGCACTGGTGGTGAACAGAGGCATTACCGGCTGCGCCTCCAGCGCCAGAGCTTCGGCCTTTGCCATTAACTCAAATCGCTTTTGCCGATCACCCGTGCTGTTCGCCTCATCGAGGAGCGCTGCGTATTTCGGATCCCACCAGCCCGTGCCGTTATTGCCCGTTGGCGTGTAGTACAGGCCAAGGAATGTAAACGGATCCATGTAGTCGGCGCCCCAGCCGTTCCTCGAGATTCCCTTGTATTCAAGGTTCGATCGCGCGGCCAGAAACGTTTTCTGCTCCATGATCTTGATCGGAATTGAGATACCCAGATTCTGTTTCCACTGCGCCTGGATAAACTCAGCCATCGGGATGTTGTTGCCGTCCGGATTAATACCTATTTCGATCTGATCGACCGGAAATTTCTTTGGATCGAACTTACCCG
>WNFJ01627936.1_pt6 | contig 16274 bp, 14 predicted proteins | sample 5400461 | NCBI WGS metagenome assembly WNFJ01 (sample SAMN13153349, study PRJNA577476) | soil metagenome | isolation source: 115 cm saprolite on Douglas fir-dominated hillslope | place: USA:California | collected 2013-09-17 | reverse complement strand
GCATTTTCAAAAAGTGCGCTTGCTAGTGGCGCGAAATCATTTTCAAAGACAATGGGTAGGGTATCCGCCTCTGTGTTGGGCTTCATGCTTTCCTGTAACACCTGTCCGAAGATCAATGCGGCCTGTTGAGAGAGACGGGGAACAACATCATTTCCTCCTCGTAGATAGCTTTCCAACGGGATCGAGCGATAAATTGGCACAGCAATATAGCTTTCCAGCCCTTGTACGCGATCAAGTCCACTTGCCAGCACGATTTCGTAAAAACGCGGTTGCTTCAGGGACAGGCAAGCTTCGACAATATCGACCTTTGCCCAACCTTCGGCCTCCTTGAGCGCTGTAATCAGGGCTTGCATGGCCTCTGTTGTCGCTTGTTTGGCAAGCGATTGTGTTGCATAAAGGGAGGTATTCGGATCGTAGGCCAGTTTTCCCAGGAATTGGGCAAGGTTCTGTACTTTCGGAACGCTCTTTGAGCTTTGTTTGCTCTTGAAACCCAGCGGTACACTTTGACCCGGCTCAATAAACGTTTTGTAGTTGCCCATCATGAGAATAGCAATGCGCCTCGCGCGCCCAATCATCGTCTCCGCGGGGTCCGCGTCAGTGGGTAGATCAGGCGCATCATCTCGCTCGATAATGCGTACCCAGACGGGAATGAAATCTCCTGCCCTGTCAATCTCCAGAATAAAGGGAACCAGCACAGGTGCCCATTGATAAATTGAGCCCACATTCAAGAGAGGGATCATTTGTTCGGTTGCATCTTCGAGAGAAATGTTGCCCCAGCGATATCCCGTCACCACACTGGTGATAGTGGTACGTAAATTGCTCAGGCGCTCCTTGATCTCCGTCGATGTGAGATCAACTGGCGTTACAGGGCGTCGTGCTGCCAGGTGTTCGCTTGTACCCGCCCGGCTTGGCGCCTGCCGCGGGGCGGCGATCTTCGCCTCAAGTTCTGCTGTTGGCACTGGCTCGACTACGGGCGTAGAGGTAGCTTTCTCCTCGACGTGGAACTCTCCTGCCTCTCCTGTACCTGTTTGCGCTGGATCTTTTGGTTCCGTCTGCTCTAAGCTGGTTTCGGACATACAATATCTATCCTTTTGTTGCTACTCGCGAGAGCTCTTGCTGCTTATTTACTAGCAATATGTTCAGTTACATTTGCTCATTGTACAGCCCACCGTTACAGTGGTCAATAGTTAGAATCGCTCACTTAGCACCTTAGCACCTTAGCACTTGGGGCTTGCTAAATCAAGAAGCGTTTGCTATAGTGTGCTTAACTCCCCCCAGTATTTGAAGAAAAGGTAAAGGGAAGAGAAATGAAAATAGGTTTGCTAGAAGACGACAACGCCATTCAGGAGATGCTCAGCCTCGTCTTACAAGATGAGGGCTACGTCGTCACCATCTATCCCACTGCCGAAGAATGCTTAAATGCTCTCATCCACCCCGGGCAGCCACAGACAAGCTTACCTATTGACCTGCTTATCGTTGATTGGCGCTTAGCCGGTTCCGTACCTGGTACAGAAGTCATTCGCACCCTGCGTAATAGCCCACCTTTTGACTCGCTTCCCATTATCTTGACCACCGCTGCTACAATTCATAACACTGACGAACTACAAGACCTGCATGTTGCCCTCCTTGAGAAACCTTTTGCAGTTGACGAGATCGTAAATTTGGTCAAAAACCTCGTACTCCCAGGCACCGTAGCTGATGGTTAGCTTAGCTCATCATTAGAATACGCTTAGCTCATCATTAGAATACGCTTAGAGAACCAAAAAAACGCTAAAAAACGCTATTGTTGACTTGTACTGCTAGAGGTTGGCTGTTATCCTAGTTCTAGGAGAGATAGTAACCACTGCCGTAAGAGTGACTGAAGCCTAAGCCAGGATTTAGCACGCCGTAGCTTTTTCAGCTACTCATACGCTGTAATTCTCTCTACATTACTTGCAAGATTTTACAAGTCCTGAAAATTTCACAAAAGGAGAATGAACAATGCAGGCGCAAAAAGGTCGTGGTCGAGGGTTTGCATCAATGAGTCCAGAAAAGAAGCGTGAAATTGCCAGCAAAGGTGGGAAAGCCGCCCATTCACTGGGAACCGCTCACAAATGGACAAGCGAAGAGGCTCAGGCAGCCGGACGCAAAGGTGGTTCTATCAGCCGCCGTCGCCCGAAGAGTGCTGCTCAGGCGTAAATTCAACAACAAAAAAGGCTGGCGCTTAGGCGCCAGCCTTTTTTGTTGTTGAGAATCTATCTCAGCATTCCATCCTATGCTATTCACTTTTAGGGTAGGTGTACGTAAAGAGCACAACGAAAGGATAAATTGCTATGCAACCCTGGTCAACCGAACTTCGCGGTCACTATGACGAGATAACCTTTGAAAGCAACGCCCTCAAGAACAACCCCTTGGGAGATCCATACAGGCGTCCTCTGTGGGTTTACCTACCTCCTGGCTATAACGATGATGCCAACCGCAGATACCCAACCGTTTACCAGATTCAAGGACTGACAGGTCAACTCGATATGTGGCGCAATCGCGCACCATTCAGGAAGAACTTCCCGGAGCTTGCCGACGAACTCTTTGCTCAGGGAGAGGCTCCGCCCTGTATCGTCGTCTGGGTGGACTGTTGGACCTCGCTCGGCGGAAGCCAGTTCGTCGACTCCCCTGCTACAGGCCGTTACCACACCTATCTATGTGATGAGATCGTGCCATGGGTCGATTCCCACTACCGTACGCTGTCACAGCGCGAACACCGGGGCATCGCTGGCAAATCAAGTGGTGGCTATGGCGCCATGATCACCCCCATGTTGCGTCCGGATCTATGGGGAGGCCTCGCCACTCACGCGGGCGACGCGCTTTTTGAGATGTGCTACCTACCAGGCTTCCCAGCGTCTGTACGCACTTTGCGAGATCAGTATGCTGGCTCGATCGAAAAATTCTGGGAGGACTTCCGCAGCCGCCCTGCCTTCTCAAAGCGTGGAGATGACAGCTTACTGAACGACTGGTGCATGGCTGCCTGTTATTCAGCTGATGCAGATGGCAAAATTCACCTCCCCTATGATACCGCTACGGGTATGCTCATCCCGGAGATATGGCAGCGCTGGCTGTCTTGGGATCCTGTGCGTATGGTACCTGCCCATGCTGATGCCCTTCGTACCATGCGCGCTATATATATCGATGCTGGCAAGCGCGACGAGTTCTACCTCGATCTAGGCGCGGAAGCTTTCCGCCGGGAACTTGAGAAGATCGGTGTCACCGATGTCTTCTTCGAGTTATTCGATGCCACGCATGCGAGCATTGAGTACCGCTACCCCTTGAGCCTGAAGTATCTCGCGGAACGGCTTACCGCTTGATGCAGCGAAAAATCTTGACATTACCTTCAATGATAGGTTATGCTTCAAATGAAGCTATAGGTAATTGTACTGCATAGTAATATTTTTTTATCCTCATTCAAATCCCATGAAAGGTATTGGCCTGCTTCCCTGTACAGGATGTCCGCGCTGTGTGGAGCGTGTACCATCATTGGGAGAGAGTGAAAAAAACAAGGTCTGAGACGTCTCTATTAGTAATACTAAAGATTTCAAGGACTACATTCGCAAAACAGTATCGTAGTTTTACTGAAAGGGGAAGCATTCGAGAGCAATGGGTATCAGGGTGGATGAAGCACTCAGCCAGATGAACCTCTCGCTGCTTGCTGATCGCTGTTCCGACGAGATGAAATTGCATCGCCGGAAAGAGTCATACGACGATCGCTATTGCCTGGAGATCTTCCGCCGAGCCATCATTCAGCATGTTGACCAGGCCTGGTCGGTCTTACAGCAGCGCTTCGGCGAGAGCGTGCGTATCTGGCTGCACAGTCATGCCAGCAAAGACGTGGCGCTGCTGCGTGACTCAGAAGAGAACTATATTGCTCAGACCTTCTCACGCTTCTGGTACGCCGTGCGCGATCAACACCTGGAGTTTACTAGTTTAAACTCGGCCTTAAGCTATTTACATGCCACCCTGAACGGAATACTGACAGATACTCTACGTTCTCATTTGCGCTCGAAAGAAGTGCCGATACCGGAGCCGGGTTCCTCCGAAGAACCCTTGATAGAGGCTCCCCCCGATGAATCTGCTATCTGGCAGAGTATACAGGAACTGCTTACTGATCAGCGCGAACAGCGCGCAGCCTATCTCCTCTATTATTGCGGCCTCAAGCCAAGAGAAATTGTGATGCGTTGCCCACACGAATTTGACGATATCAAAGAAGTGTATCGCCTGAATCACAACATCGTCGAACGCCTACGGCGCAACCGCGATCGCTTGCGCCTCATACTTAGTGGTGAGGGAGGCTGATCACATGACACATCATTTACACACGCTGGCTCCCAGCAATGAGCACCTCATGAGCCTTGCTTATGACGAGGACATACTGCCGGAAGAGGAGCAAGAACACCTGGAGCACTGTTCCATCTGTCAGCAGCGGCTTGCCGACTATAAAGACACGAATGCACTCATGCTTTCATATGTGTATCGCAGCCTCTGTCCGAGCGCGGTCAACCTGAACTACTATTGCCTGGGCGGCCTGTCCACCGAAGAGCGCACCAGCATCGCCAATCACCTCCTGGACTGCCCGCTCTGCGCCGACGAAGTTGCGGAGATACGCCGCGAACAGACAAGCTATGACCTCTATCCCATTGGCGGCTTCTCGCTGCGCAACGCTGTACGGCGCATCTTTGCCAATCTAGTTGTTCAGCAGGCGCAGCCTGTGCTGCGCGATGACAAACCGGGCACAGGCTGGCCGCGCCAGTATCGCGCCGAATCAAATGATCTCTCGCTCCATCTCTCACGCACAGACAACGGGGAGATCATGTTGCTTGGCATCATTACCAGCAGCGATCCGGCAAAGACATTGAATGCTTTTGAGGGAATGACAGTAGATCTTTACACCGCGCCGGGTCCAGTTGTTGAGGGAAGCAGCGAAGGACAGCAAACGGACAGGGTCGCCTCAGCTCTCTTCTCAACAACCATCGACGAAGTCGGCAACATTTTCTTCGAATCGGTACCGTCTGGAGACTATGTCATGATCCTGCACTTACCCGATCAGGAGGTGGTCATCGAAGATCTCACCATCGACTGCGGTTAAGGGCATTCTGTTTGGCTGTCTAGCTGTGGGATATGTATTTTCGCAACTACTCACTCCTACCTGCTTCTATCTATTTTGAAGATGAGTTGGACACTGGAAGGGCTACCCGCCAAGCATGGACAACACCCTATTTTTACAACGCCTGCGCGAATTCAGCCTGGAAGAGGGCCGCGCATACATCCAGTCACACATCGAAGAGTTAACAGATCATGCCGCCATAGGCAACTTACTGGCAGACGAGGCTCTCGCTCAACTTTACACCCCCTTTCTCTCGCTGAAACTGGCCGAGCTACTCACTTTCTTCGGTGAATACACCCAACACCTCTCAAGTCACGCTCTTGGGCTCAAGGCCAAAGGAGATGCTTTAGTCCAGATTAGACATTTTCAGGCTGCGCTGGACAGCCTGGATATTGCCGGAGAAGAGTTTCTACAACTTGAAGATGCAGGAAACTGGGCGCGTACTCGCATCAGCTGGATTGTCGCTGCCACATCGTTGGGTCGCGTCGAGGAGGCTTTACAGGAGGCTACACGTGCACGTGACATCTTTTTACTTCAAGAAGAACCATACTGGGTTTGTATCATTGATCACAATACGGCCTGGATCTTTTCACAAGTGGGGCGATTTCAAGATGCGAACATACTCTACGAAAGGATGCTAACAATCTTTCCTGCCCTGACAGATCAAAGCCAGGCCTATATTGAGCGCGCTATAGCAATGGCAAAAGAGAGTCAAGCGATAAATCTTTCCTGGCTTGGTGAGTTTGAAAAGGCTTATCAACTCGAAATAGAGGCCCAGGCTAGCTTTGTTGCTCTCGCAGAAACGAGTATGGTTGTTAACGCAGAGATAAATCTGGCTAATTTCGATTATGCTCAAGGTTACTATGGCTCGGCATTACGTCGCTACTATCATGCTAAAGATATTTTACTGGAGAACGATGTTGACAACCCCAAGTTGTTAGCCGAACTAAAGATATTGATGGCAAATGCCCTGATCAAATTGGATAGGGCAGACGAGGCTTGTCAGGTGGCAAATGAGGCTGTCGAAACCTATCGGCAACTGCTTGGTTCATCGCTACAAGCCAGTAACGTGCTGCGAGAATATGCAAATATACTCGTTGCATCTGGTCGCCTTGAAGAAGCTCTAAATGCTCTCAATGAAGCAGAGGAACTCTTTGAGAGTGGAAAATTCGAACACCATTTATCTGCTACCAAACTACAGCGGGCCGAACTTCTGCTTGAAATGGGATCTTTCGCTAAAGCATATGATGAGGCCTATCGCATTAAAGTGTATTTTGAAACTCAAGGCCTGGTGGCGCGCTCAATCCGTGCCTCCCTGGTAATGACTGGTGCTCTAATAGAACAAGCCGGGTTAAAACAAGAAATGGAGCAACAAGCGGCCATCCTTCAGGAAGCCATAGCGCTTTGTAAGCAGGTTGCCTTGCAGTCCCGTCGGCATTATTTACAAGAAGAGGTCTATAAGAGCCAGTACCTCCTGGGGCGGCTCTTTGCTCTACAACGAGACACAACGAAGGCGGCATGGCACTTCGGCGCCGCTATTGCTCAAATTGAGCGCACCCTGAATGACTTGCTGTTTGATCTTTCTCCCTCTTTCCTGCGTACAGCATGGAGAGTATATGAAGACATGATCGTGTTTTGTCTCCAGCAAGGACGGACTGAACTCACCTTCAGCTACCTCGAGAGGGCGCGCTCAATGGCACTGCGCCAGTACCTGAACATCACAAGAACGTCAACCGGTGAAAGGGAGACCCCAGGCGGAAATACACTTTCTTCCTCGGAAGCGCAAGCAAATAGCGCGGTGATCCTGCGGATACAACACGAGCTCCATGTGTGGCAAGAAAGATACCGCGACTATAGTGTTCTGCTTACACAGGTAGATACCTCCGTGTCTCCCAGTGTGGAGCGAGAGGTTATTCAGGCCGAACTAAAACAATGCGAAGCGAAGCTGAGCGAACTATTCGAGCGTTTGTACCTTCATCGCGCAACTACCCGGCCTACAACTCCGGAGAAAAAGCGAAAGAAGAGTATCGGAAAATATCTAGATGTTATGGAGCTACGTCAGCACCTTCTATCCAATCAACTTCTGCTTGCCTACTTCCTCTATAAAGAGAAGCTTGTCATTTTCGCAGTCACAAAAGAGCAGATTATCACCCGCGAGATTCCCGATGGTGGGCGTCAATTGAAGCGTCTTTTACCCCTGCTCCATGCCCACCTACAAATGAGCGGCTGGCCTGATCCACACCAACCGCCACAAGTGGCCAGCCGGCATATGTTGAACAAGCTCTATCAGCTTTTGATTGCCCCTATAGCATCTCTCTTACCTTCATCACGTGGCTCACTCACGATCATTCCCTATGGACCATTGCATCAATTGCCATTTCATGCCCTCTATGATGGCTCGCGCTTCCTGATCGAAGATTTCCAGGTCAGCTATCTGCCGGCAAGCAGCCTCCTGAATGTAACCACAAAAGATACTTCTGTAGGAACCTCGCAAACGCCACTGGTTTTTGGCTACTCAGGTCACGGGCATCTGCAGCGTGCCCTGGAGGAGGCAAAAACCCTCGCAATTATACTGGATGGCCGTTGCTATATCTTGAAGATGATGCCACAATTGCCAGGCTTATTGAAGTGGCGCCTGGCAGCCCCATCATTCACCTCGCGACCCATGGTCATAGCAGGCTGGATGCTCCCAATTTCTCCTCCGTGTTACTGGCGGATGGGCGCTTTACGGCAATGGATGCCTTCAGCCTGAATCTGAAGGGCTGCGAACTGGTTACCTTGAGCGGCTGTGAGACCGGGCTGGCTTTGAGCGGTGGTGGGGATGAACAGTTGGGGCTGGGCCGCGCTTTCTTAGCTGCCGGAGCGAGCACCCTGGTGATGAGCCTCTGGCCCGTGGAAGATGCGGCGACCAATGAACTGATGCAGCTTTTCTATCAAAACCTGCTCCGTGGAGAAAGTAAAGTCGGAGCTCTGCGTGCCGCGCAATGCTCTCTCATTCAACGAACAGCATCAGCCAGCTCTCATCCTTACTTCTGGGCCGCATTTCGTCTCGTTGGCAACGTTGGATCTTTGCGGTACCAGGGAACGCAGCAGCAATCTTTTACCCGCGCAACCGAATCAATAAAAAAGAGATCTCTAAACGTCTCAAGATCAGAACATTTGCGTCAAAAGTATTCCCTTCCCGATGGCTAAGCACATTAGGAAGGCAAGGAGGCAAGATCCAAAGATCCATGAGCATGAATATGGGCAAAACGAAACCATTGTTCTGGTGTAAAAATCAGGTCGCTATCAGGTTTAATTCAGCCTTTTCGCAATTCGCGACAACCGAGCAGATCGCTGCCGGTGTGAGCAATTTTCAAAAACAACTGAATGAGGTTGTCCTCAAAGATACTCCTTACTCTCTCCAACGCATCGTTTCATCACCTACGCCTCATGTAAAAGCCCAATTTGAGATGCGTGATGCAACAGGGGCGCAACTTGGGATGCATGACACGACGAATCTAGATGGCGTGTTCCTGTTTCCCTCGCCGCCCCCTCCTCCTGGGACGATAGATGAGGGGCATTCTGATGCCGTTATCTTCTACGATATCCTCTCGAGTGGAATGGCTTCAATGCCTAACACGGCGGCAATGCAGGGAGGTGGTGGGAGCACTGGTATGGGCAGCGATAGCACGATGGATCATACATTGGATCTCATTGACTATCTCCATAATAACCCGGAAGCCTTCCAACAGGCGAACATTCCCGTGGGTAATGCCATTCCAAACTGGTTCTGGACTGGCAACGATTATCAGACACATGGCTGCCCCGTCAGTCCTCCTATTCCCGTTGATCCACCGACTGTCCCTGGCCAGTGGAAGATTGCGTTGCAAGATCTCTCAGATCCTTCGTTACAGGGTGCAAAAGGTAAGGGTGTGAACGTGTTCATCCTGGATACGCTCCCACATATTACACAGATCTCGCACGCGGCTAAGATGGCAGGTGACAAAAACACACTCTTGCTCGCCATGACGAACAGCATAGTAAGCGAGAAACCTCAACATGATCATGCTATACCTCCCGCTATCAACCTCAACTACTCGTTACATGTACCTGGCCCATCGCAGACGGCGGTGACAGGTAAGGACGTTTACGGACAATTAGTGGGATTTCCAATGGCTGACCATGGGCTGAGCATCGCTGGCATCATACGCGACCTGGCTCCTGAGGCGAACATCGAGTGCATTCGTGTACTCAACGACTATGGTGTGGGTACTTTAAAGATAGTAATGCATGCGTTGGAACGTATAAAGGCACGTATGGGGAAAGATGGAGACCTGTACCAGAAACCAGTTGTGATTAACCTGAGCCTGGTAGTGCTGCCCCCCAGCAATTGTATGCCGGATGGAGTGACACCGGATAGTAATATCATGAAGGATTCGTTGGGAGTTCTGAGTAACCTTATCCGGAGCATGGGCAATCAAGTTGTCTTTGTGACTTCAGTTGGGAACGATTCTGATCCTCGTGATACCCAAATGAATCCAAATGGCGTGCGCTACGAGCCGCGTTACCCTGCCAACTTCGCCAATGATAAGGATTACAACATCGCCCAGGTCATCCCGGTCGGCGCCGTCAACCACTCTGGAGAGACCGCCTCGTACAGCAATTACCCAGGTCCCAATGGTATCGCCACCTATGCTGGGGAAACCCCCACTGCCATACCGCCGACACCTCCAAAGGATACGACCACGCCAGTAACGGTAAAGATGCCTCCCGATGCGCTATGCGGCGTCTATACTGAGGGTTCGTATCCAGCACTCTGGATGGGTGCGATGCAATCAATGCCGACCTCTCCAGGGAAATACCCGATGTACAGGGCACCTGCTTCAAACACCTGGGCCTACTGGACGGGAACGTCATTTGCCGCCCCAATTATCAGTGCCCTTGCCGCGCGGCTGCTCGAAGCTAAACCAACGAGCGCCGACAACCTGCGGCAGGCTATCCTCTCTATTGCTCCACAGCGGACCACGTGGACGAAATTGGAATCAGGCGGGGAGGCAAGCGGACCTGTGATAATGGCCACACAGAGCTGGCAGCCTCAAGACGCTGCCCCACAGGAGTGCAAGGAATAGTCAATATGAAACTGAGCGTGAATGGTACGGAACTTTTTTTTGATGTCGTTGGCAGCAGCCTGGAGCCGGCAGCGAAATTTCGCCAGAAGCCCACAATGATTGTTTTGCATGGTGGACCAGGCTTTGACCACACCTACCTTCGCCCGTGGCTCGATCCCGTCAGTGAAGTGGCCCAGCTTGTCTACGTTGATGAGCGTGGCTCTGGCCGCTCAGCGCGCCATACCCACGAATACTACCAGCTTGGTATCATGGCTGATGATATCGTCGCTCTCTGCAAGAAGCTGGCTATTGAACGTCCTATCGTGCTTGGACAGTCATTCGGAGGTTTTATTGCTCTTCTCATTGCCACGCGTTACCCGGACTTCACCTCCGGCATTGTCCTCTTTGACACATCCCCTGCCTGGACAGGCGGCTATGATCTGGATGCCCTAGAACAACTGGTGGGCGGAGAGCGCGGCAAAGAATTGCGCGAGATCGCTCGTCGAGAGGAGACGGGTGTTGCCACCGAAGCCGAGTTGAAGCGCTTCGAACTGGAGATTATGCCGCTGTACTGGCACCAGAACTTCAAGGAAGAAGCTCTGAGGGAGATATTTGACAATCCATTGATAAACATGGATATCGCGTCCTACATGATGGGAACGCTGAGCAAAGAATATGATCTCCGTCCACACCTGGCGGAAATAAAGGTGCCTGCGCTTGTCCTCCAGGGTCGCTATGACTGGGTGACGCCCATGCTGGGGGCAGAGGAGATGGCGCGGGGCATCCCCAACGCCCAACTGCACATTTTCGAACATTCAGGCCACATGGTTTTCATGGAAGAACCCGAAGAGTTAGTAACTGTTTTGAAAGAGTGGGTAACCAGTTCTCTCGCATAACCGTAAACCACAATGATACAGCGGGTTTGTTGGCGCGCTGCTCCCGCCGTAACGCTAGAAAAGCCTTGATATTGCGCCAGACTTTATCGAAGGCATCCACGCCACGCACAGTAGCATATGTTTCGCGCGAGGCCTCGTCCATCGACGGGCGGTATTCGTCAAGGTCAGCGTCAATCAAGGGCAGAGCTCGTTACAGCGACTCGTCGGCTCGATGTAGATTGAACGTGGCAGTGTAACTATGGACGTTGTGGTCACGCAGTCTCCTTCGTATCGCGAGGTGAGCGGCGGTAGCGGGTGCCAGGGAGCAGTCTGCCTCCAGCAGCTGTGCCAGCCGTAGCAGGTCGGGTAATTCGTCGATGTCGAGCAGCGGCTCCAGCAAATGAACGGTCAAACCCTGGCTCTCAGCCAGTTCAATCGTCATCCGCATCACTGCGCTGGTGCTCATGGGAATGCCAGTAAAGACGTCGTGCGGCCTGCGCATAGCAATCAGATAATAGCCGCCATCCTCGGCAGGTCCTAAGACGACATCTGCCTCATCCAGCGCGGCTCGCGCTCTGTCAATGATCGCCATGCTTATGTGTGGCGAGTCCGAGCTAATGAGAATCGTGCGCTGAAAATCTCGCGCGTGGGTCCATTGAAAGGCCGTGTGCAGCCGTGAGCCCAGGTCTTTCCCCTCCTGTGGGAAGCAGCGTATAGAGTGGGCGTGCAATGGGGTGAAGTTGGCTACAAAAGCGGCAAAGTCCACCTCCGGTGGCGTGTAAGCCCAGTGCAGGTGGTATGCTCCACTGGCAAAACGCTGCGCCAGGTCGGTGAGAAATGCCTGGTAGAGACAAGTTGCCTCCTCATGACCAATTGCACGCGCAAGGCGTGTTTTAGTCTTTCCAGCCTCGGGGTAGCGCGCCATGATGACAAGGGTTGTATCAGGGGCATACGTTTCACCTCTCGCTCCGCAATAGCGCCATGTTGTCCGCAACATAAAATAGGCCGCCTTGACGCTGCCCACGATCGTACCGGCAACCTTAGAATGACCATGGCTGCGATGGCGATAGTGTATCGGCAATTCAACGATACGATACCGCTTTCGTGCGGCTTTCACCAGCATCTCAACCGGCCAACCAAAGCTCATTTCACTCATTTCCAGAGTCGCTAATGCGGAACAGCGCAAGACACGAAACGATCCTATGTCAGAGAGACGCACGCTATACAGGAAGTGGATCAAGCGGCTGACAAGCCAATTGCCCAGTCTTGCCTGGGGTGGAACGGCTCCACGTTCAGCGCGACTGCTGACACGCGAGCCAATGACCAGGTCGGCGCTACCCTCAATAATGGGAGCGAACATCAAAGGCAGATCGGCAGGATCATCGCTGCCATCTCCATCCATAAAAACAACAATATCAGCTCCCAGGTTGCAAGCCATCTTAAAACCAGCCAGGCAATTGCGACCATAGCCGCGTATTGGTTCGCTGGCAACCATCGCTCCCAGCCCGCGAGCGACCGCGGCTGTGTCGTCGGTGCTCCCGTTATCAGCCACAATAGTCCATGTCGCGAGACCCGGGGGAATTTCTGGCAGCAACTGGAGGATAGCTGCTTCTTCATTCAGGGCGGGGATGACAATCGCAACCTTCGAAGTTGACATAAAAATAGACTCCTCAACTACGCAGAACACGCGGCAAAATCATGCCATATTGTTACCACGAGGTTGACCCGCTAAATTTTACAGGTGGCCTGTTCTCAAGCCTTGCGTAGAAGTTTTTCAATCACAGCAGCGACACCCTCCTCGCTATTGCTCGATGTCACGTAATCTGCGGCGGCTTTCACCTCGTCGTGGGCGTTGCCCATCGCGACGCCAAGTCCCGCAAAACGAATCATACCGATGTCGTTGTGGTTATCTCCTATAGCTACGATCTCTTCTGGCGCAATGCCTAAATCCGCGGCGATAGTCTTCAGCGCGTTGACCTTCGACACTTCCGGGTGGAGAAACTCCACCAGGTCAAAGGAAGATTGGGTTACGTAGAGTTTTCCTGCGAAGATGCGTTCAAGCTCTATGCGCTTCTTTCGTAAGGTACCCTCTTCGCCAATGCCAGCAACTTTAATGCAACTTTGAGGATACAGGCTGGCCACGTCCTCGACTTCCACTACTGGCGGCACGGGTGGACGATACCAGTTGCGTGCTCGCGGGGTATTATAATCGACATAGACACGCTCATAGGTATGGTACGCGCGGAAGAGGCCAAATGAGTGCAAGGTGTCAAGCGCCGGTAAGATGTGCTCGGCCGGTAGCAGCTTTTCATGGAGTACCGCCCCACTGCGAATATCTACCACCACTGCCCCATTTTCGCTGATTTGAGGAGCCGTCAAGGGCAGATCGCCACAGACAGCTCGCAGAACCTGTAACATCTGTCCCGTTGCGATCACCAGAGCCATGCCAGCAGCTGAAGCCCGGCACAACACGTCAAACGTGTGGGGTGTAATTATTTTATGAGGCGGAGGGGTAAGTAGCGTGCCATCGAGATCGATGGCAAGTAGGCGGTACATGTGTCTGCTCCTGAAATTGTGACTGCTCGATAGAGCTTAATTGAGTACCATCATATTACAATAATTTGCCGGTTACGTGAACCGTCACGACGCAAAGCTACCTTGCCAAATGCTGGGTATCTAACTATACTAGCGAACAAGATGAAAATGCTATTTCTTTAGGAGATAATTCATTGCAATCGCATAAACGGGTACAACGAGCACGTGTTGAGAACATTCGGACCCTCCTGGTAACGGTGAAATGAAGGGAGATGTCTTCAACGATGAAGGAGAAGATTAAAGGGGCGCTCGCGGGATTTATTTTTCGCATCATTGCTCTCCTCACGCTTGGGCAAATCTCACCTATTCTGAGTGCATGTGCCATAATCGAGCAAGATGGCAAGGTGTTGTTGATTGATCGCTCCGATGGCCTGGGCTATACCATCCCCGGAGGAGTTGTTCGTTACAAGGAAACAGTAGAACAGTGTGTCTTGCGCGAAGTCCGTGAAGAGACCGGTTTTTCTGTCGCCATACATAGCCTGGTGGGCGTCTACTCCGGGCTAAAGCGCGATCCTCGTTTTCGTGCCGTCTCAATAGCCTATAAAGGGACTATCACCGGTGGGATGGCACAGGACTCAGGTGAAGGGAAATTGTGTTGGCACGAGCCTGGAGAAGTTTTCGGGCGCATGGCCTTTGATTGTGAAGATATGCTCAAGGATTATTTAAGCGACAGGCAGCGCCTCTCGTAATGCACGTTTCTTCATGCGTTGTGATATAGTAATTTCAGCTTGTAATTTGCTTGAGACGATGAGGAGGCAATTATGCCAATCTGCCCAATTTGCGATGATACTGGCCTGCAAAACTCCGATTCCACCCATCCGGAGTTCTGTTACTGCGCTGCTGGTAAGCAGGCAAAGCGTCTATGGGACGCGAATCAATTAGAAAATAAAGGAAAGGGTCAGGTGAAACCCGCTAGTTTTATAGATATAGCCAATCTAGAAGAGGTAAATGCAAGCGTTGATGCCATGCGTGCCTCTCTGCTGGGCGCTGCGACCAGTGAAACAATTCCATCCTCGAAACATCCCGCTGTCCAGTTGCTCTACCGGGTTGCCCATACGAACCATGAAGTTTCTGTGGTGGAAGCTACGCAACTGTACGAACTTGCCAAAGCCCTGGAAGGATTCATTGGCGCTATCGCACCCATCGGGCGTACTCTCAAACGGTGAGGTGAACACAGTAGTAATATTGGTTAAAAGATTGACATTCATGCATGTTTCCCTCTATACTCAGCCCAGAACATGCTCTTAATTCTCCATTGCATGGTTCCGAGGTACTTTGGGATTTACCTCGGGTTTTTATTTGTTAACTGAGGGAAGCACTTTTTCTGATATCCGATGCGTGCGAGTTCTATTGCCGGATGAGCGTTTGTACTCGTATATAGTACAGCTACGTCCTGAATTCCTATTTCTCGTACGTAGAGAGGGGTTCATCATGATTTGTCCGCGTTGTGGGAATGGAATGAGTGGGATGCAAGCAAGAGCCCTTGTACACGTTGTGGTCTCGTGATACGGATGCCCAGTCAATCGGGGCCGCTGGGACGTACCGCTTCTTCTCCTCCACAGAACAGTAGTTCGCAGCAATCGAATAGCTCACCGGCGTCCAGGCAACAGCCAGCTAGTTCACCTGGAGCTCTTAATAATCCATCCTCCCAACCTTCCCCCTCTTCACGAGGATCAATTGGGTCGCCAAATACGCCACAGTCTTCTTTTTCCTCTTCCCGGCCCCTGGGACCCACTACGCGTCCCGTTAACTCTAGACCACCAGAGTCAATCGCTGGTTTTGAGCATAATATGCAGCGTCGATCAGCAACTCAAGCTCCGGCCAATTCTGGCCAATCATCAACGCAAGTCGGAGGGCCACATACTGATCCATTGGCTGCGAAAAACGTCCCACCTCGATCGCTATCGGGTCGATCAGCCGATGCATATTTACCAGATGCGCAGCATCCGCAACATGCTCCTCGAGCAGGCCGGTTGGGGACTGATCCACTCCCACTTGATAACCAGCGTGAGCATCCAGGACAACAGGCTTCTTCCTATCAGCAGCACAATGCTGCATCAACTCAGGGTGGAAGCAGGACATCAGGTGCTGATACGCAGGCTCTTCTGCCTGGCACCATCTTACGGGGCGGTCGCTACCGCTTATATGAACTTCAAGAGCGACAAGACTGGCTATCAGGTGTCTATGAGTCCATGTGGATAGCACAGGATGCTCACCGTGGGGCTTCACAGGTAATGATCTGCGAGCTCGTGACGCCTGAAAGCAACTCCGTCGTCGTGCAATCTATCTTGCGGACTGCAACGATGGCATTGACTTCGGTTGGTCGGCATCCTCATATTCCTACCCTTTGGGATGCCTTCAGCGACCGTGGACGGAGTTTTTTTGTTTTTGAATCAGTTCAAGGTGAGTCCCTGTTAAATCGTATGCGCCGTACCGGAAGAGCGATGGCGGAACAAGAAGTCATCGAGTGCTGCTTGCAAATGACCGAGGTGTTGGAGCTACTCGCGCAGCAATCCCCGCCATTGGTGCATGGTCTCATTCGTCCGGAGCATGTTCTGGTGGGACGCTTGGGTTCGCAGTATA
>WNFJ01349693.1_pt1 | contig 16279 bp, 4 predicted proteins | sample 5400461 | NCBI WGS metagenome assembly WNFJ01 (sample SAMN13153349, study PRJNA577476) | soil metagenome | isolation source: 115 cm saprolite on Douglas fir-dominated hillslope | place: USA:California | collected 2013-09-17 | reverse complement strand
CAGCGTGACAGTAAAGGTTCCCGCCGACGAATATGCGTGGGTAGGCGTGGCTCCCGTTCCGGTTGTGCCGTCACCAAAGTTCCAAGAGTAATTCAGCGGATACCCATCGGGATCCGTTGAGCCGCTGCCATTGAACGAAATCACCTGTCCGGCATATCCGCTGTACGGACCACCTACCTTGGCTGTGGGCGCCACAACAATCGGCGGGTTCACAACAACAGTGCTCGTGTACAAACCGACACAGTTTGTGCCGCCTGTTCCAGTGCCACCAGCGGTGACGTATTGTTTGTAGTTTTCTGGACACCCCGCGTGGTCCGTGTTCTGGTATTGACTTAGGGTCTGGTCGTCCACTGGCTTAACGCCGAGTGCATTGTAGTTCGTGCTGAATGTGGGGTACACCGCCGCAGCCCACATCCACTTGACGCCAATTCCAGGAGTATCTGTGGACAGATTTAGCTGCCATTTGACGTTCTTGATCCCGCCCGGAAGACCGACCTGAGGCACGGGGAATTCTACGGCGCTCAGAAGCGTGAAATCAGATGTGCTCGACAGACGATAAAGTTGCCACTGATTGGTCGTGGGATTGAATGTTGCTGTTGCCGTTGTGCCGTTGGGATCATAGATGATATTGGTGTCTGGCGCCTGGATCGTGTAAGTAGTTCCGTTGGCGGTGAAAGTAACGCTGGACTTTCTGACAAAGATCGTGACATGCGAAGTCCCCAGGCCGGACGTCTGAGCGACGGCAGTGAGCCACACGTAGCGGCCGCTACTAATCGCCGTGTTGTTGAAATTTGCGGAGATGCTGCTGGTTGTATCTGCTTTAGCTCCAAAGCTGAGCGTAAGTACAACCGTGACGAGGATTAGCACCCTCTTCCAAGCGTTCCCGGAACATGGCGGCCATCTTTTTTCCCAGGCAGAACGGATTACCGAGAGATGGCGGACAGCTACGCCATCGAAACTCGAGTACTCCATTGGTTGTCCTTCGTGCACTACTGATCCTCCGCTCCGAGCATTCCGCACCGCCCGCAACTCTGGTCCTCCCGAAACATGTTCATCCTGGTCATTCCCAATCATTTCGTGGTGAAGCTCGTAAAGAAGAACGACAGGGTCTGGCCTTGCAGGTCGCTGACCCCGCTCGTGGCAAGAATCTGATAGCTGCTCCCCGACGCCAGCGGCGCGCTCGGCGTGAATGTCGCCGTCAGCCCATCCGCGCTCACCGTTATGCTGCCCGCGATGGGTATCCCCGTGCTCGATGGACGCACCTGCAACGTCCCAGCCGTCACCGTGAACGGGTCGATCCGCTTGCTGAATTGCAGCTGCACCACCGCATTCGTCGGTACCCCGCTCGCTCCATCCAGCGGACTGACAGTCACCACGCTAGGCGGGGTGAGGTCGGCACCTGTTCCAGTCGTGAAGGTTGTCGTCACCGGCGCGGCCAGCGTGTTCCCGCTCACGTCCTGTACACCCGCCACGGTCACCGTGTACGTCGTATTCGTCGCTAGCGGCACCACCGGCACCAGCGTCAGCGTCTGATTCCCGTTTGTCAGCCGCTCCGTCACCGTTACATTTCCGCTTCCGCCGCTCAACACCACCTGCCCCAGCATCGCCCCATCCACCGGCTCACTAAACTGCACCACCACCTGCGCATTGATCGGCACCCCCGTCAGCCCATTCGCCGGACTCACCCCGATCACTTGCGGCTGCGTCGTATTCGCCGTCGTCCCCGTGGTGAAGGAGAAGTTCGAAAGTACCCCGCCCGTCAGCTGATTCCCCGCCAAGTCCGTGATCCCGCGCCCGGCAAAGTACACGTAGAAAGTCCGGCTCACCGCCAGCGGCGCGCTCGGCACGAAGATGACCGTCTGCCCATCCGCGCTCACCGAATAACTTCCCGCCACATTCTGCCCCGTCGTGCTGTCCTGCACCTGCAGCGTGCTGCTGTTCACACTCCCAGGATCCACCGGCTCGTTCACCTGCAACTGGATCACGGCATTGAGCGGCACACTCGACTCTCCGTTGTACGGGTTCTCCGCCACTACTGCCGGCGCCACCAAGTCCGGCCCCGTCCCGGTCGTAAACTGTGTCGTCTGCGCCGCCACCGCATTCCCCGCTGCATCCGTCACCCCAGAAATCGCCAGCGTCATCACCGTGTTGTCGGGCAGCGGACCGTGCGGCACCAGCACCACGCTCTGGTTGTTGTTGCTGAAGCTGATCGCATCCGCTACTTGCGTCGTCCCTCCGCCCGTCAACTGAATGCTGCTCCCGCTCGCCGTCAGCGGATCGATCGGCTTGCTGAACACCACGTGCACATCGATGTTGTCCCCCACATTCCTCGACCCGTTCGGCGGTGATACCGACAACACCGCCGGCGCCACCGTGTCCGTCCCGCTCCCCGTTGTGAAGAACCAATAGCCCGGGGGCAACGCCAGCCCGTTCGCTCCCTGAACCCCGTTGAAAACCTGGAAGACATACTGCGTGTTCGCCGCCAGCGGCGCATTCGGGGTGATCTGAATGATCGTCCCGCCACCCACCAAGCTCACTGTGCTCGAAACCACCGGTGTATTGAAGCCTGGTTGCAAAATCACCGTCGTCGTGTTCACCGTCGCCGGATTCAGCGGTTCGTTGAACCCCAGATCAATCACCACGTTGGTGGGCACCCCGCTCGTCCCATACGCCGGACTCGTGCTCACCACCGCCGGCGCCACCGCGCTCGTATCCGCCATCGTCGTAAATGACCCTTGATAAGCGTTCAGGCTGTTCCCATTCACATCCACAGCGGTGTTGTCCATAAACACCTGAATCAGAGCGTTGTTCTGCCACGGCGATGACGGCGTGAACTGCACCACCTGCCCGCTATCCGTCACCTGTACCGTCCCGCTTACCAATACCCCGTTCTGCGATACGTGCAACGCTCCCGGCACTGTCCCCGCGTTCATCGCCTCGTTCAGGTACAAAACCACACTCGTGTTCAGCGGCACTCCGGTGGCGCTGTTCCCCGGACGCTGGCTCACCACCGCCGGTTGCACGGCATCCGCCACCCCTGTCGTAAACGCGCTCTGAAAATTACTCAGCGCGTTCCCAGATAGGTCCGTCACTCCGCTCGTCGCCACCACCGTCACCGTGCTCGTCGCCGGCAGCGTCCCGGTGCTCATCGCCACTACCCGGTTGTCCGCCGAATGGCTTAGCGAAATCCCCAGCTTGCTTCCATTCACCAACAACCCGAAATTGTTCGTCGTGATCGTGTTCGCGTTCAGCGACTTCGAGAACGTCAGCACCACCGTGGCGTTCAACCCAATCCCCGTCGCCCCATTCCCCGGCGTCACCATCACCACCGCTGGCGCCGTCGTGTCTGCCACCGCTGCCGTCGTGAACGTACTCGAGAATCCATTCGTCCCGTTCCCCGCCAGGTCCGTGACCCCGTTGAAGTACACCCCTATGTAAATCAGCGTGTTCCCCGGCAGCGGCGACAGCGGCGTGAACGTCACCGTATTCCCGTTCACCGCATAGTTCCCCGCCAATACCGGAAACAACGAGCCGTTCAATGCAATCGGCACCGTACTGTTGTTTACCGTCGACGGATCTACCGCCTTGCTGAACGTCAGCACAATATTGCTGCTCACTGCCACCCCGCTCGCGTTCGTCGTAGGACTGACATTCACCACGCTTGGTCGCGTCGTATCCGCCACACCCGACGTACCCGTCGTAAAGCTGCTCGCAAATGGCACCACGGTGTTCCCTGCCTGATCGGTCAAGCCCGACACGTTGACCGTGTAGGCCATGCTCGCCGCCAGCAAACTGCCGGCCACGAACGTCACCGTCATCCGGTCACTGCTCACGCTCAGCGTGCCCGTTACAGGCGTCCCGCCCGCCGATACCACAACCGTTCCACTCACCACGCTCGCCGCACTTACCGGCGCGCTGACCACTACATCCACTCGCGCGTTCACCGGCACGCCCGCTGCTCCACTCGGCGGACTCACGCTCACCACCACCGGCGCCGTCGTTGCTGCTCCCACTCCCGTCGTGAATGCCGGCTCAAAGTACGATGTGGCCTGACCCTCCAGATCCGTGATCCCGTTCGTCACAATCACCTGATAGGTCGTCTCGCTCTGCAACGGCACTGCCGGTGTAAGCTTCGCCGTCAGCCCATCCGGACTCACCGCAATACTCCCCGCTATCGGCATACCGGTATCCCGCGGATACACGTAGAACGTCGAACTACTCACCGTGAACGGATCAATCCGCTTGTTGAATTGCAGCTGCACCACCGCATTCGTCGGTACCCCGCTCGCTCCATCCAGCGGACTGACGTTAGTTATCTGAGGCCGCGAAGTATCACTGACGGCGCCCGTGGAGAACGTAAAGCTTCCGGGATTTACAAGCGGATTTCCGGCAACGTCAGTGAGCTGCGACCCGATCACAACCGTATAGGTGGAATTTGCGGACAAGCCGCCGAGCGGTGTAAAGGTAATTCGCTTGTTGCTGTCGGAAAGCGCAATGCCGCCGCTGATCGCGGCTCCGCCCAATTGCACTTGGAAACCACCAGCCGAGGCGCTGACAACGTCGAGCGGTGTATCGAACTCGGCGATTACAAGGGAGTTCAGTGGCACGGACGTCATTCCGGCGGCCGGACTTAGGCCGAGCAGACTAGGCCCTTGATTGTCCGGACCAAAGCCGGTAGCGAAGCTGAAAAAGGTTCCCCCACCTGTGAGGCTATTCCCAAACGAGTCCTTGATTGATGATGTAAGTCTTACGTTAATGGTGCGGCCAATACCGTACGGAGGCTGAGGCACAAACGCGGCCGTGAGACCAGTGGCATCCACCTGCACCATACCAGATACGGTCCGACCGTTGGTCTGATCTGTCACAATAAAGTTCTGCGGAGTGAGCGTAGCCGGATCCATTGCCTCGGTAAATTGCACGTGGACTGGCGCATTGATGGGAACACTTGTCGCGCCATTTTGCGGACTCGCCTGTATGATTTGCGGAGCGATAACGTCCGTGGTCGATCCCGTCGTGAACGTGCTCTGGAACAGCGGGGCGGTCTGATTTCCCGCCACATCCTGCACCACGACCGTGTACGCTGTCGTGGCTGTTAGATTTTGCGAAGAAGCGAAGGTTAGAGATATGGTGTCATTCGACAGAGTGACCATTCCTGAAATGCTGGTGCTTCCCTGCAGCAAGCGCAGCGTCCCGCTGACGACGGAAGTGGCCACGACGGGTTGTGTGAAGCGAACAACGATGTGGCCGTTCAGCGGGAAGTTCGTAGTGCCATTGGCCGGCTGGATCTGGGCCACCTGCGGCAGCGGTGCCGTATTCGGAACCTTGAATGTGATCGGACTGCTGCTGTTACCAGCGGCGTCGATGGCGACCAGGGACAGGACGTCGCCGACCGAGCCGGGAATGCCAACACTAAATGAGCCATCATTTGCCGCGACCGTCATCACCGAAGTCGTTTTGACTGTATTTGCGACAGCTACCTGTGCCCCGGCCTCTGTGGCGCCCGAGAGGCCGCGAACATTCGAGAAACCGCTGACAGGCGGATTCGCAGCGATCAGCACGGGATTCACGGCAGGCGGGGTGTGATCAACGTTGATTGCAATCGACGCCGAGGCCACCGACCCGTCAACGGCTGTAGCGGTCGCTGCGATCGTTTGCAGCCCCTCTGAAACACTCGTTAGATTGAAAGTCGCCTGGTACGGGGTGCTGAGGACCGTCACGGTCTGAGAACCCAGCGTGAACACGACTTGCGGAACGGTCTTCGATGTTGTTGCGGTGACCTGAACTTGATTGCCGAACGGTGCGCCGCTGGCAGGAGACGTAATGTTGATGGTTAACGGGATGTTGGAGACAAACGCCTGAACAGGAGAACTCAGTGGACCTACGTTGCCGGCACCGTCTACCGCCTGCGCCGTAAAACTATGGGATCCGTCATTCAACGCATGAGTGTCGTAGGCCGCGGAGAATCCTGGCGCCGGCAAGCTCACCACCAGACCGCCATCGGCGTAGACGTTGATGTGCGCCACGCCCGATCCGCTGTCCGTTGCCGAAGCCGCAAAAGTGAATGTCCCTTTCAAAATCTGTCCCGTTGCAAGTCCAGAGAGCACGGCCTGGCTCGGTGGCGTCGTGTCTACGGAGAACGAGGCCGAGAGCGTACCTAAGTTGCCAGCGCGATCATGCACGGAAGCGCTGATGGAGTGTTGCCCATCCGCCAGAGGAGCAGCGGGAGTAAATTGCATCGAGACGGTGCTGGCTGTTGGCAAAACAGCCTGCCCGTCGATGCTCAGAGCAGCTGTTGTTGAATCGACGCCGGAAAGTGCATCGCTCAGAGAGAGCACAACAGTGGGACGCGCGTTGTTGGTGTACCCACCGGCTGTCGGCGTGCTAAGCACCAGCACAGGCGGAATCGTATCCGGCGACAAAAATGTACTCGTGAACGCGGCCGTCTGCGAATTTCCGCCGAAAGACACTGCGCCATTCACGGTTACGTTGTAGCCCGTGTTGAGGAGCAGCGGCGCGGAAGGCGTGAAGGTCAAAGCGTTTGGCGCCGTCAGCGACGTGCTGCCTGCAACCACGCTTGCGCCACCGCTTACCGTGATTACATTTCCGAGAGACGCTGTCGTTGAAAGCGCTTTGTTGAAGGTGACACCGATTGGCGTGTTCGTCGGCACCTGAATCGCGCCGTTCAACGGAGAAACTGTGACTACAGACGGCGGAGTGAGGTCCACCGTGGTGAAATGGATCACCTGAGGCTGAACCAACTGGCGGCCAAAATCATCAGTAATTTGATTGCTGACGTTAAGCGCAAGCGTAACTCCATCCGGCCATAGTCCTTGCAAGGTGATAGTTTTCCCGTCAGAGGAAAGCGATGCCGCACTGGAGAGTGTCGCGCTGCCATTTGAAACGGAGATGCCGCCGGTTCCCGTTACCGGCTCGCTGAACGTAACACTAAGGGGCTGTTGGACGCCGATGCCCGATGCGCCATCAGCAGGATTTGTCGCGACGACCGAGAGTGCATTGGCATCGAGGGTGATGCTTCCCAGGTTGTCCGTTTGGCCATTTCCCGTAATCGACTGGCCGAGAACGATGCCAAGACCCGCAGAGACCGGATCGCTGATCCGTACCGTAAACACACCCAGCGGCACGCCGATAGCCGTAAACGTTCCGTCGTTCTGCGCCTGCAGATTGATGGAACCCAACGTCGGAAGCTGAACGGTAACGTTGGCGCCCACCGCTGGAGTTTTTCCGTCTGGACGCAGCACCAAACCAGAAATCGTGCCGCTCGGTTGCACCTGAATTCGCACACTGGCCGTTTGATTCGGCAGTACCGTTCCAGAAGACGTTCCATAGAGAGTGAACCCGCCGATGTTAGCGCTTAATTTTGCTGTGAACGGACCCGCAAGAACGAGCGGCAGCGCGAAGGTGCCATCGCTGCTCGCCGTGAGATTGAAACTGTACGGGAACGTCCCCGTCCCAGTGAGAACGATCGTGCCCGGGGTGGGATTGCCGGATGAATCCAAAGCAATGCCGCTCATCGCACCGGAACCGTTGAGGGTCACCTGAACGGTGGTGGTGCCTCCCGCCGGAACATTGACACTCGCCTGTCCTTGATCGATTCCGCCCAGCACCTGAACGGCGATGGTTCCCGTCCCGGCGGGTACGCGATTGAACGAAAAATTCCCCTGGCTATCGGTGAGGGTCGTCTCCGTGCCGCCGCCGGTGCCGCCAACGTTGATGCTTACCGAGGACGTCAATGCGGGCGTGAGGCCGTCCGCCTGCACAACCTTTCCGGTGACACTCCCTGAATTGCGCAGCGAAACGTTCAAGATCAGCGTGTTGCCATCACCGCTGACGGGCGCGGAAGCTGTCCCAGTCAGGAATCCGCTACCCAGGCTGGCCGTCGCCACAACGACGCCTTCGGGAACGCCGTTCATCAAGTAGTTTCCGGTAGAGTCCGCCAGAGTGGTGGCCTGGAACTTGCCGGAAACAACTGTGACGCTGGCTCCGGGCTGTGGAGCGCCGTTACTCGTGACCAAACCCTGTATGGTGTCGAGACCTTCGGCGGTGACATTCAAGGTTAGCAGTTGGTCCTGCGTGTTAATCGAGCCCGCAGCAATTCCGGTGCGCCCTGTAACCGGATCTAAGGCCGAAAGTTGGATCGGCCCCGCAGGAACAAAATCGAACGCGTACGAGCCGACGTCTCCCGTACCGAGTGTCGTCACCTGTCCAATGACACGCCCACCGGCGCTGGTCAGTTGGACAATGGCGTTGGGAATGGTCGTCACACCATCCGGCAGATAAAAGTGCCCCTGAACTGTACCCGTGGTCGTCAATTGCACTTGGGCATTCAACGACGAGACGCCTTGAGGCAAGGTCGCGGAAGTGCGCCCGCCGCGGCCAAAAGAATCTGTCGCCCGTATGCTGAAGCCACCTTCGAATATGTTCGGGAAGGAAATTACGCCCTGGTTCGAAGCATCGATCGCTCCATCAAAGCTCTGGGACGGGAAATCCGTCTCCTTCAACGTCACGAAGGCGCTCGGCACGAGGTGACCAGCGCCGTCTACCACCGTGACGTTAATCGTACCGGTCCCCTTCAGCCGCAAATTGTACGTGGCGTCCTGCGCGGCCCGCAGAAAGATATTCATCTGACTCACGCCGCCGGAAACCGAGTCGCTGGCGGTGAGCGTGTACGAACCTTCGGGGAAGATTTTTGCGAATTTGAAGAACCCATTCCCATCGGTGCTCACGGTCACGTCCGGCAGGGGCCCATTCGCCGTCACTTGCACGCCGGCGCCTGCTGGAGTCACTCCATCCGGCAAATACACCGTTCCCGAAAGCACGCCCGAGATCGTGTTGACCAGCTGCAATGAGAAGTTGACGGTGGCGCCGTCGCTCGAAAGCGTTCCTTTGGCCCCCACAGAGGTGGGGAAAAAAGCTTGCGATGCAGTTACCGCAACGGGTCCAACATTCACTTTCTTGAACTGGAAATTCCCGTTCGTGTCCGTCTGTACCGATTGTGAGGTCTCCTGCATAACCTGGCACACCGGAAGACCGAGGAACGGATCATTAATCACCGCCACATTGGAAGTTAACTGGACTTGCGCGCCCAGGGCCGGTCTCTTGCTGGGATCGACGACTGTTCCCGTCACCGTGCCCACGCCATGGAATTGCATGGTCCCAAATCCCGTCGCGCCATCTTGAGTGATGGTGGCCAAACCTGTAGCGATATCGGTCATATCGCTCAAAATCGCTTTCGCGGATACCGTTCCGACAGGCACATTGGTGAAGGTCACATTTCCTGATGCGTTGGTCGCCTTTGAAGTTCCGTGGCACGGATCACCGAAGGCGGGTATGAATACGCTCTGCCCCACCATTGGATTGCCTTGGGGATTCAGAACGGTGAATTGCGCGGTACCCAAGCCTGAGAGCGTGATGTTCGCTCCGTTGACTGGTACAGTCGCCGAATTCACCACTACGCTGGTTTGCCCGCTCCGCAGAAAGTCAGCAGTCCCCGCGGAAATCGTCTGTGACTGCGAAGGCAGAACAGGCACGCCAGGTAAAGAGTAGGTTCCATCCGTATTCGAGAGGACGGCGTTTTGGTTTTGATGAACAAATACTCCTGCCGCCGGCGCCCCGTTGGGAAAAGTCACCTTCCCATTCACCGTCCCGGTCGCGGGAATCACGATCTGCAGCGAAATAGGAATGTTGTCCCCGGCGGCCGCAACACCCCGTTGGTCGGCCACATATTGATTTAGCCTAACAACGACATCGTAAGCGCCGCTGGGCATGCCCTTGATTGAGTAGCTGCCATCTGCCGCGGTCGTAGCCACTCCGACGGTGAGCGCTAAACGGTCAGGGGGCGTCAAATTGTAAGCGACAGGGATACCACTTACGGGCGAAACGATGCCTGGTCCCGGAAACGTTGACAACGCCGCCGTTAATTGTCACGTCTACGGTGGCAGCTGTCCCCGCCCGTTCGATGTTCCCGGCGGATGTTCCAAGACTGATCCCCTTCAGGGCCGTCACCGTCACGGGACCGACGGTTATGCCGTTAATTGTGTATCTGCCGCTTCCGTCCGTAACTGATTTTCCGCCTATCTGCGGATCGGTCCCGCTCAGCGCGAACACTTGGGCGTCAGAAACAGGATTTCCGGAAAGATCTCGGACCGTCCCGGTGACCGAACCTAAACCCAACGTGGCGAGATCAATCACGATCAGCTGGCCCGAGGAGCGCACGTAAGATGTCACCTGCCGCAGCGCTCCTGTGTTCGGATCCTTCGTTGCGATCGCGAACGGAGCGCCGCAGTTGTCCTGGCGAACGTATCGGAATTGGTAGTGGCCGTCGCTACCGGTCTGATACGCCGCGATCCCACCGAGCCCACCCAGGGAGTTGACGCAATTGGGATTGTAGGGCAGAGAATTTTCGTACGTCACTCTCGCGTTATTCACGGCCGTGCCCTCGGCGTTTGAGACCCTCCCTATGACAACCGCGCCGGGATCCTGCAGCCGCGACTGCAACGTGAAGGTTCCGGACGGCCCGATCGCCCCGCGCTGATCCGCGACTCCGCTTACGCTGAGCGACGTGGAAACATACGGCCCCTCCGGCTGAGCGAAATTCCCGAATACCAACCGCCCGGAAAGCTGGCGGCTCGCTGCCAGCACCGTGTTGTTGGGAATTACGTAGTTGCTCGCGTTGCCGCCGGTGGTTTTGTCCACGATGCGGTCGAAGAGCATCCCCACGTTCAATCCGAATGGTCCGGCCTGGCTGACGCTCTCCGGTCCAATCACCGTTGCCGAAATAAGATTCGGTCCGGACGGCGAGATAACTTGGGTCGTGAGCGGAACACTGGTCGCGAACGATCCGCTGCCGTTGGAGTCGATTTGAAGAACGAGATTTTCTGGATTCGTCAGATCGGCGATGATGCGCATCTGCCGGCCAGCCGCGACACCTACGCCCGTCGCTTCGCCACGTACAACCGTTCCGTCGCCACGCGGGACCGAAATGGAAATGTCGGCGCTTCCCGTGGCTTGGCCCGTGAGCAGGAGCGTGTAGCGCTGCGCCGACGGCGCTGTCAACAAGCCTAGCAGCGGCAAGTTGCCGGCATTTCCCAGTGACAACAAAACCGCTCCGCGAATCGTGCCGCCCGGGGACGAACTGTCGATGTGATTTCCCGCGGCATCGATCAAAGTGGCCTGCACCGGTGCTGCCGATTTGCCGTTGCCCACTGCAAACGTCAGGAAATTCGGTCCGGAAGCTTCGACCTGCGAAAGCGCCAGTTCGTATGGCACCACTCCGCCAGCCTGCAAGGCGGGATCGGCAAGATGGGCGGCGAGCACGGCGGCAAAATTTCGCCCCGCGGGCGTGGTGCGCAGCACTTGGTCAAATCCCGGATCGACCGGCGAGCCACCCCAGTAATCAACGGCCAAGTCCCTCAGCGCGTTTGCTAAGCTTTCGCCCAGCGACTGACGCAAGCCAGCTTCGGCAAGCGCCAAGGCTTTTTGTGTCACCACCGTGCGAGTCGTTCGAGTTACGCTCGCCGGCAGAGTGCCGGGGGCGGCATTCGCAACACTCCAGGCCTGACCAAGCACCCGCATCGCGGCATCCACCAAATCGCTTGGCAGGTTATCCACGGACGAAGGCAAGACAAGCGTGTCCGGCGAGAGCGGCGTGCCGTTTGCAAATACGCCGAGTGTGAAGTTCAAGCTTCCGGTCGTGCCATCCTGCGTACTGAACTGCAAGTAATCGGCTACAACCTGACCCGTACGTAGACTCTGGAATTGGAACGTGAGCGTGGCCGAGTCACCTGGAGCCAAAGTGGAAATCGGCGGGATCGGACCGCTTGTTAGCAGCACACCACTCACGCTGCTGGTATCAATATTTACCGTGAGGTTGTTCGCGGCGACCTGGCTGATATTTGTAACCGTCGCGAAGACGTTGAACAATTCTCCTTTGCGAACCACCCCCGGAACAGTGAACGACATGTCGAAAAATGGATTGCGAACAAGCACGCCGCCGGTTGCCGTACCCTTCAAAGCCACCGATCCGGTGGGCAACCCTTCGAGCGTCGCGTTGATATCGAAGCTGATGGGAGAAAAGCCCTCTTTGTCGCCGCGAATCGTCCACTGTGCCTGTCCGGTCTGTCCGGGATCGAAAGCCGCGACGCTCGGCGTGCCATCCGGGCCAGGCGCCAGGATGGACATTGTGCTGTTCTGGGGCCCGCTCGTCAGAGACGGCAGCGACAACGGATCGTCTGAGGTTCCCACAACTCCATCTTTCCCAGGTGGCAGGTTGATCGTGCCGGTTGCGTTGCTTACAACGAGGTTCGATCCCCCCGGCGCGCCGTTCGAGACGTAAAGCTGCGCCGAAAAAAATTGCTTCAGGAATCCAACATTGCCCGGAATGACCAGCACGGCGGGAATCTTCACTGGGCCTGTAGTTCCGTCTGGGAATGTGATCGTCGGACCCCCGCCTCCGCTATTGTCCCCAGACAGCAACATCGGCACGATTATCGCCGGGATATTCACACCTTCAGGGACCAGCCCACTCGGTGCAAGAGGATTAGGAACGGGAACCCCTTGTGAGTCGAATACGACCGGGAAGGAGATGTTGACGACCTGCGAAGAGGTCTGCAAACCGATCGTGAATTGAAATCCGGTGAACGAACTGCTGTCCAACACCACGCCCATCGCCTGTATCTGATCAGGCGTCAGCGGGGTCGTTTGTACTGAGGTGACCAGCACCTGGTCGATGACCTTCACCAGGATTGTGCTCGGCGTCACATCGAATACCGGCGCGCCGTTCACTACGAACCGAAGATTGCTGAGGGTGTAGTTCCCGGAAGTCGTAACCGCGGGAAGGCTCACAAGCAAAGAATTAGCGGGTGGAGGCGTCTGCGGAACGTCGACGGTCTGCGTCAGGCCCGGCCCCGAATACTCGCCGACGATCTGAAACGGGCCGCCGAGATACTGCGCGATAGCCGCCGCAGACATCGGCTGGCCATTTTGCGTTACGACAATCTCCACGCCCGAGGCAATATTCTTCGGGATTACCGGCGGGGGGGAAGCTACTGTGGCTTGGATACCGCCAATCGTCAGATCCAAGTGGCCAATCTTCTGTTGCGTTATCTGCGCGCAGGCAGGAGGTATCAGCCCGTGAACGAACGCGAGCGTCACCACTGACAGGAGGAAGCGGAACCTGTGTTTCAAGCGAGCTGGGCCTTTACCCGCGTTTCACAACCCGTGTAACGAAGTGGCGGGAGCGTACAGGGAGCAAATGTTCGTGTCAAATGAAAAGTTCAACAATATAAGTTTAAATAGGGCGACAATCGTGAATACTAGAGCCTTAGCAATAGAAGGCCCAAGGAGGAGAGCGTCTGACTCACAAGTTTGCCGTTCAGGACACCAATAATTTGCTGGCCAGCTTGATTCACTGAGCAGGATTCTATCTCTTTGTGCCGCGTTCCAGATAGGTTGCAGTTGGACGCTATTTTGCCGCTTTCTGCGTTTTTGGCGTCCCGCGAAATCAATAACTTACGTGTTTTCAACTACCCTGAACATTCCGACTCCTAAGGGTATAATCCGAGACATGAGAGGCAGCGTCCAGGCGGCGAAGAAGACGATCCACACTTGGAAGCAGGCGAAGGCGCTGCTCGATCAGTGGCGACGAGACCTCGCAAATGTCAACCTCGAATTGAAGCGCCCCGGGTCATCGATGTTGTTCCAATCGACTTTGTGAGTGGAGAACCTGTCGAAAGAGAAGGAACTCCCACAAATCGATTCCGCGGGCAGGTCGTCTATTTCACAAACGCCGACGTGACGGTGCGGCGTCCGTCCGGTGCGATCCTCGTCATCGACAGCTACGAGATCGCTGCCATGTCGGACGGGAAGAAACGGTTCGAGCCTGTCTAAGGTTAGTGGACAAGTGCGGCGACCCGTCGGATAGAAATAAAAGGACCGCCCGCAAGAACGGCTTCATTCGCTCCGGACTTAGACCTGGGCCTCATCAATTTGCAACCAAAGGAGGTCAACTCCCATGGCGAATCCTCCCCATCGGGCTTTGCGAATCATACTGGGTATCTTTTCCCTGTTTACTGCGGCGGCAGGCTTGCTGATATCTTCAGTGGCAAGCCGCTCGTCATGCGTCTCTTTCTTCGCCCTCCCGAGACTGAAATTTCCACTTTGCTGCTCTTCATGATAAGGGAATTGGGCGGATTGGCTCTAATGGTTAGTGTGCTGTTATTTTTCGCATCTCGCGACCCGGTTCGCAGCGTGGCTATCGTGAGTGGGCTCATTGTGGGCCTTTGCGTCCTGGCAATAACACCGCTGCTGTCGCTGTACACGCTGGACATCCGCCGACTGTATCCGGGCTACCTGATCTAGGGGCGATCGCTGATTCGGTTGGCACTGGCAGCTGTGCTCTATTTCTTGCGGCCGCGACAGAACGTTGAAGGACAAACCTAGAACGCAACGGGCGCTTGCGCTTTGCGTTGTTAGCTTACCTGGCTCGCCTTTTGTGATCGTCGGCATTCTGGACTCAACAGGGGTCCTGATTGACGCCAGCAGGTTGTGCGTCTAGCATTCTCGGCAATAAGATTTCGCAACGGGGGAGGGAGCTATGCCCCACTACAATTTTTTCTGTCGGGCCTGCAAGAAAGAGTTCTCGAAAGTCCTGACACTTGCGGAATATGAGAAGGGCGGGATTGTCTGCCCGCACTGCAAAAGCAAGGACGTGGAGCAGAGGTGGGCAGCCTTCTATGCAGTGACCTCAAAGAAGAGTTAGTAAGGTTGCGTCTCTGGGATCATATCAGCGCTCGAGAAACTCCGGGCAAAGAAAAAAGTAAGCCGGGCGGCGTGTTCTGCCAGGGCGTTTCTCCCTGGGATGAGCCGTGCATGATTGTCGCCACCAAGTATTGCGAACGGTGTAATCGCTGGTTCTGTCAGACACACTTCGGCGATCCGGACTGGCATTCCTGCACAGAGGAAGAGCAATGACGCGTGCAAAGCAAAGGCAGCGGAGGAAACGCTAGCACGTGTTTAGCGCTGTTTTCCCCAGGGAAAAACAATCAACCTACGAGGCGCCCGTTGCCTTTGCCTGCTCTTGTTTCAAGCGGATTCGGAAAGAGCGCTCCTCCGAATCATTTGCGCGGAAAAGCTGTCTTGACAACTCCGAGAAACGGTGCAATATGACTTTTAGGGACCCAAAGCCGCCGACTGTTTTCCCACAGGAAACCGAAAACTGACGTCCCGCAGGTGAGCTGAGTATTTCCCCAGTGCACGGGAAGCAGTGACTATGCTCGCGAGTGCATAGGATTCGGGACAGGAGCAGTCGCGGTCGTTGCTGTTATCAAAGGTTTTCGCTGGTCAGGCAGTAGCTGCCTTGGCGACGACGCGTTCCTTCTCGCCCAACCCAACCTTCGACAGTTTGATTTCAAGTAGCCCGTCGCGCACCGTTGCCTTCACCCCATTTGGGTCAATCTCAGACGGCAGGTCCAACAGACGGAAGATGTGTCTAGAGCGCCGCTGGGAATAAACAGCCTTTTCTTCGTTCTGTTCCGATGCTTCTTCTCGTCTGCCCGAGATGCACAGGCAGCGAGGCGCAACTTGTACTCTAAGATCTTTTTCGCCAAACCCCGGCACGTCGGCGTGGACGGTAAGTTCAGTTTTCCCCTCCGTGATATCCACTGGAAAGTCAAGCAGTATCTCGGACTCAGCGCGCAGCCAGTCCTCACGGTCATGGCCGTGCTCAAATCTCCTGGACTCAAACAACTCATAGGCACGACGCTCAATCGAGTCTTTGATCTCCGATGCAAGATCAAAAATTAGATCGCCGGGAACTTTAAGAACCGATGCCAGAACAGGAGTCACAGGAGCAGGACTACCCTCGATGTGTAATTGCCGCACGATGGAATCGACAGTTACCATCGCAAAAACCTCTTGCGCGATTTCGCCGCTGATCGTAGGGCTCCTTCTGGCCTCGCCCAACGACAAAGCATTGAAGCAAAGGTTGTTAATCTCTCTCGGGATGCCTTGGCTTTGCTCTCCAATCAGCGCCAAAGCCTCTGGCTCGAATAACCGGCCGCCGGAAAAGCCGGCTACCTTGAGCCGGTGCTCGACATAACAGGCTGTCTCGTCGGCACTCAAGGGTTCTAGTCGGCGTACGATCGCGATGCGCTGCTTCAATTGCGACAGAGCAGGCTGCGCCAACTTTTCGGCTAACAGTGGCTGTCCAGAGAGGATGATTCCCAACAGTTTTGCATGGGGAGTCTCAAAATCGGAGAGGAGC
>WNFJ01322021.1_pt1 | contig 16282 bp, 20 predicted proteins | sample 5400461 | NCBI WGS metagenome assembly WNFJ01 (sample SAMN13153349, study PRJNA577476) | soil metagenome | isolation source: 115 cm saprolite on Douglas fir-dominated hillslope | place: USA:California | collected 2013-09-17 | reverse complement strand
TGCCGCGCTTGACGTCGTCGACCCGCATCTTGAAATGCATGTGGCAGGGCTGCGCGTCCGACCAGGTATTGAGGATCGCGATGACCGGGCGGTCCTTCCACTCTTCCGGCGCGTAGCCCATCTGCATGGCGCGCGAGCGATGGCCAAAGGCACGGAGATCGTCGGGCGCAAACCAGCGCGCGCTGCGGAGCGTTTCCGGACTTTTCTTATCTCTCATTATGACACCTGTTTGGGAACCCCAGAGGTCATCTCACAGGCAGTCCATGCGGGGCAAGCCCGCTGTGAGCCGCTCTATCGCCGGGCGTACCGCATCACGCGACTTTCAAAATCCAGCTCGCGACCCGGTCGACCCCGAGCGCTCCTGGCGCGCCACTCGGGGCCCCTAAAGTTCGGATCATTTCCCTCGCCGCGATCATTTCCCTCGCCGCGATCCATCGGGCCGGCCGCGGCACTTCAATTGCTGCAGGTTCCTTGCGTGCTGCTCAAGAGAGGAGAATCATTTGCAGCAGAGCAGGGCCCCATATCGTCTGCCCCCCACCGTGCATACGAGGTTTTGATACATCGCTCTTTTCGGGCCGGTTGCGGAAGAAAGGCTTGCGCGACCCAGGCAACGGTTTCACAACCGGACATCGACTTGAATCGTGCTCACGAAAGGTCGGCTTTGGCAAAAATCCTGATCGTGGATGACGACAGCGCCGTTCAGGCCACCATCAAACTTCTGCTCGAACGGGCCGGCCACAGCGTTGTCGGCGCCAGCGATGGCCGCAAAGGGCTGACGATATTCGAAGCCGGCGATTTCGACCTGCTGTTTCTCGATATCTTCATGCCGGGAATGGACGGGCTGGAAACGATGCGGCTCATTCATCAACAGCAGCCGCTGATCCCGATCATTGTGATCTCCGGCAATCCCGTCACCTGGGATTCAGGTTCGGGCCCGGATTTTCTGACGATGGCGACCAGGCTCGGGGCGGTCTCCAGCCTGCAAAAGCCTTTCAAGCCGGCCGCTTTGCTGGCGGCTGTTACGGGTTGTCTTGAAGCCGCAAAGCGTCCAACGTCGTCATCCATCCCGGCCGGTGATATTGCTTCCGGCCCCTGATGCCAAAGCAGCGTCTCCCGTTCTGCCCTGCGGCATGCTAATCGCAACCCCGGACCGATTATTTTTAATCGTCGTCCCCGCGCACGCGGGGACCCATACGCCGCGGCTTCTCGTTTGCACAAGGTGTCAGACGGCTTCCTTCACTACTAACATCAGTGGTTATGGGTCCCTGCGTTCGCAGGGACGACGGTGGACGCCGGCTCAGGAAGCGCGCTGGGCGGTCATCACGATTCGGATGAGATCGGCTGCATTTCGTGCGCCGAGCTTTTTCATGATGTTGGCGCGGTGATCCTCAATGGTGCGCGGGCTGATGAAGCGCCCGATGCGAATTGCTCCAAAACTTCGCGCTCGCGCCGCGTCAACGGTTCGCGTCCGGGAAAATGCAGCGACGCGACATTTGACGCGGAGTTCTCCGTCTGCCGGCGCGCATATGCGCCGATCGCCTCATCCAGCCGGGCAACGATTTCGCTGCCCCGAAACGGCTTTTCGATAAAGTCCAGCGCGCCATTCTTGATCGCGCTGACCGCCATGGCGATATCGCCCTGCCCGGAGATCATGAAGATCGGCGCGGGATAGTCCTCGCCGCGAAGCTCTTTCAGAATATCGAGGCCGGATTTACCGGGAATGTTCACATCGAGCAGGATGCAGGAGGGGGTCCTGCTTCGCGCGACCGCCAACAGCGCGGCGCCGTCTGCGAAGCAGATCACCTGATAGCCTCCTGTCGACAGAACCAAGGAGAGGGTGTCGCGGATGGCGGGATCGTCGTCGACCACGAAGATCTCGCCGCGGGAGAACGGTTTCTCGGTCATGTGCTATCGTCCATAGACCAGATTCGACCCTCCCGTAATTGTACGGGACCGAGACTTAACGCACAAGTAGCACCGAAGGCATTAAAAACGTGGTCGTGGAGAGCACTCATGCAGAACGCAGCTGGCGGCGCCGCCTTCACTCTCGGATGGATACCCGGTCATCGAAAACACGGACCCGACCAAGAGGTCGGTCAGCCCGACCACCGTTTCCGCTGCACCAAGCACGAGAAAGCCGTCCGATTCGGTCGCCTTGGCAAGGCGATTGAAGATGTCGATCTTGGTGTCCTGATCGAAGTAGATCAGAACGTTCCGGCAGAAGATCACGTCGAAGACCCCGAGCTGGGAAAAATCGTGCAGCAAATTCAGCTGCCGGTGCTGCCCTGCCGCGACCGGAGAGGCCCGTTGCGGAGTCGCAGTTGATCTCGATCGGTGATTTTCAGCTTGCGGGATGCGGTTGCTGACTGTGATCGCATCGATGAACAGCCGCAACAACACTGTGATGAGCTGGCCTCAGCAGCATGCAAACGAAATCGCTGTGCTGAGAAGAACCCCGCTTGTCTCAGGCCGCGAGCGCGGTGCGGATCATTTTTGCCAGATCGATTTTGCGATACGGCTTCGCAAGCAGCAGAACGCCGGCGTCGAGACAGCCGTTATGCACCAAGGCGTTTTCCGAATAGCCGGACGTATACAAGATCTTGAGCGAAGGCCTGCGGCGCAATGCCTCGATGGCCAGCTGCCGCCCGTTGATCGAACCAGGCATCATCACGTCGGTGAGCAGAAGATCGATTTTTTCGCCCTCATCGATGATCGTCAGGGCCTCGCGGGCATTGCCCGCGGCAAGCGTCCGGTATCCGAGGCTCTGGACCTGGGTGACGACGTATTTGCGCACCAGGACATCGTCCTCGACGATCAGGATTGCTCCATCGCCGCCTTCGATATCCGCGCTGTCTGAATCTTCGGATCGAGCGAAGCCTGCCGCCTTGGGCAGATAAATTTCGGCGGACGTCCCCTGGCCGGCCTCGCTGCGGACCTTGATATGGCCGTTGGATCGCCTGATGAAGTCCCGGCTCATGCTGAGGTCGACGAAGACCCGGTCCTGATGGTCAGCGGAAATCCCGTAGCCGGACGCATTGACCGCGATCATGACGTAGTCCGCAGCGGGCACCGCGCTGTCGGCGCCGGCGCAACCCTCCCCAGCAATCGCGCTTCTGGTCACAAAGGTGAGCTTGCCGCCTTCCGGCATTGCGTCACGCGCGATGATCGCAAGATTGAGGATCGTCGTCATGAGCTGACTGCGATCGACCAGGACAGATGAGACATCGGATGCCAGCAGCGAGTCGAGCTCGATCTGCTCACCCAGCGTCGGCCGGAGCAGACGGGCGGGCATCGACAATTAGTCCGTTGATGTCGACGTCACGAGGCCGCGACGGCTGGCCGCGCGCGAACGCGAGCAGGTGCGACGTCAGGTCGGCGCCACGGGCGGCGGCCTCGGTGATCAGTCCTGCAATGGGCGCGAGTTCCGGCCGGTCTGCAACGGCATCCGCCAGGATTTCGATCGTTCCGGTGATCACGGTGAGGATGTTGTTGAAGTCGTGGACGACGCCGCCGGTGAGCTGACCGATGACCTCCATCCTGTGCGCCTGACAGGCTTGCGCTTCCGCGGCCTCTGCCGGCAGGGAGTTCTGAAGCATATCCTGAGATTCCCCGACGCCGCCTGCCCCTTTCAATAACCGGGGATAGCTACCTCAGCTGAACGATGCCTGAAAAACGCGACCGGGCTTCCGCCAGGCATTCGTTGATCACAGTCAGCAGCGCCACCGGCGTGAACGGTTTGCGCAGGCAGCGCGACGCGCCGAGCTCAAGCGCCATCCGCAGGAAATCGGGAGCGGGCGAATTGAGATTCGCAAAGGCGTAGCCGGACATCGCGATCAGCGGAACCGTCGGTGCGCGCTCGTGGAATATCCTGATCGACTCGAAGCCGCGCATGTGCGGCATGAAGATATCGACGATCATCAGGTCAAAGGTCGTGCCTTCAAGCGCCCGAAGCCCGGCTTCACCGCCATCGGCGATGGTCACCTGGAAGTCGTGTCGCTCAAGATAGATCTCAATGGCCATGCAGACCATTGGATCGTCGTCGACAACGAGAACACGCGGCATGTTGGGCCCTCGAGCCTGAATATGTGCTTTCGACAGTTCTGAAACCCCTGAATCGTAATGCAAGCGAGTCTTCCCCCATTTTGGTTTGAATCAAAACGCCATCGGCGTCCGTATTGCAGAATGCAAGCGAATGTCGGGGAGCTTTGAGCTTCGTTGAGTTAGGTTTTTTTACCGGCTCCGCCCGGCACAACGCACCTTGCCTTAATCGACGCTTGATTGCTCAGCCTGCACAAGCCTCCTCCCTCGAGCTGTTTGATAATTTCATTTTGTCCTCGGACAGCGGGTTCGCAGCGGCGGCCAAAGCAACAACATACCTTCGATGCGGCTCGGCCTCCGACAGGCATTCGTCGATCACGCTGAGCAATGTCGTTGGACTGAAGGGTTTGCGCAGGCAGCGCGTCGCGCCGAGCCTGAGCGCCATTTTCAAGAAGTCGGGACTGGACGCCTCCAGACTGGAAAAGGCGTAGCCGGAAATCGCGATCAGCGGCACCGTGGGCGCGTGATCGTGAAACATCCTGATCGACTCGAAGCCGCGCATATGCGGCATGAAGATATCGACGATCATTAGATCGAACGTCGAATTGTCGAGGGCGACGAGACCACTCGTACCGCCATCGGCGATCGCGACCTTAAAACCATATCGATTGAGCCAAGCACGAATGGCGAGGCAGATATGCGGATCGTCGTCGACCACCAGAATGCGTCGCATAACGGCTTCTCCTGCCGTATCTACGCGTTCAACTGACTCCAATATTGATTGCGCTATGATTTTCATCGCCGCGAATCAGTGCGTGATTCTTATTTCCGCCTCAAATGCGATGAGCTGTCTGCCCTCAATGGTGTATATAGACTGTCGTACAACTTATTGGCTTGCGCATTTGAAGGGCGAGGCGCATCTTGCGTCCATCATCGGAACCAAGAACGCAGATGACAGAGACACCGATTGGGCTCCAACCATACGGGAGACTCACATCCTCAGTCGCACGTTCACCCAATCATCTGTTGCAATCCCTGCCCATGGCGGAATTCGAGGCGTTGCGTCCGCATCTCGAATTCGTCGAGTTGGTCAGGGAAACTGTCCTGGTTGAGGCCGGCGCGCCGTTGACGCATGTCTATCTGCCTCATAGCGGCGTCATTTCCCTGGTCGTCAAGCTCTCGGAAGGACAAACGGTGGAGGTAGCGATGGTCGGCGGCGACAGCGTTTTCGGCGCAGCGGCCGCGCTCGACGGCAGGATTTCGTTGACCGACGCGGTCGTTATGCTCCCAGGTACAGCCTCAATTCTCAAGGTTGCGGATTTTCGGGCGGCCGCCGATCGGAGCGGCGCCTTTCGTACCCTGCTTGTACGACATGAACAGGCGCTGTTCGCACAGGCCCAGCAATCCGCGGCATGTAATGCGTCGCACTCGGTCGAAGCGCGCTTGTCGCGCTGGCTGTTGCGCGCGCGCGACCTGTGCGACAGCGAAAGCTTGCTGCTGACCCAGGAATTCCTGGCGCAAATGATCGGCGTGCAACGCAACGCGGTTTCGATTGCCGCCCATGTGCTTCAGCAGGCCGGTATCATTCAATACAGCCGGGGGCACATCGAAATTACAAACCTGGAGGCTTTGGAAGAAACGTCCTGCGAGTGTTATGAAGCGGTCAAGGCGCAATACGACCGATTGCTGAAGCCATCCATTTAGCGACCAATGACAATAATTGACTGAAGTTCAATTGACTGAAGTTCCCGCGGCTATCTGCACGATAGCGCGCATATGAGCCCACCGGGCGCTGGTGCGAGGAGCCTATTGGCCCACTTGCAAACAATGCGTGCAAGGCTCATTCTCTATGTCGGAAAACGTGCATTGGCGCTGGCGACCCTAAGACCGATCTTGCCCCGTGAAGCAGGAGGCTGCTTTGGACTCGGTTCCTCGTTCACCCAATGGCTTTTTGTCATCGCTCGCTGCGGACGACTTCGAATTGATCCGCCCGCATCTGCGAACCGTCGATCTGGTCCAGGAGTCTGCACTGGCCGAGGTCGGCGACGTGCTCAGGCGCGCCTACCTGCCGCACCAAGGTGTGATCTCCCTGGTCGTAAAACTTGCGAGAGGAGAGCACGTTCAGGTCGCCATGGTCGGCCGCGACAGCATCTTCGGCGCATTCGCCGCCCTCGGCGACCCGACCGCGCTGAACAGCGCAGTCGTGCTGGTGCCCGGCGTCGCCTCGACGCTCGACGTCGATCGCCTTCGGGCCGCGGCCGACGAAAGCGCGACGTTTCGATCGATGCTTGTCCGGCATGGGCTGGCGGTTTATGCGCAGATCCAGCAGACCGCCGGCTGCAACGCCTCGCACACGGTGGAATCCCGGCTGGCGCGATGTCTGCTGCACACTCGTGATCTGTCCGGCAGCGACAAACTTGTTCTGACGCAGGAATCGATGGCGCAGATGATCGGTGCGCGCCGCAACAGCGTATCGCTGGTGGCCAACACGCTACAGCAGGCCAATTTTATCCAATACAGCCGGGGCCATATCGAGATCACCAACCTCGACGGTCTGAGCAAGACCTCCTGCGAATGCTACGCGACCGTCAAGGCGCAGTATGACAGATTGCTGCGGCCTCGTGGCCCGGCATGAGTATTCATCGCGGCCGGCGAGCGGATCGCGCTGCCTGACCGCATTCGTGCGCTCATTTCCGATTTGGGCGAGGTTCTCGGCCTGCGCATCATGGTCGCGACACCTTTTCAAGGTTGTAGGCAACGGCGCAGCCGTCGGCCGCTGTAAACATCGATACGCGTTCGTCATCGGCCGGCGCGGAAGCAAATTCAAATCCCTCCTGAAATATTTCCAAAACAGATCCAACCTCCTGCGGCTTTCCTCTGCAGCGGTGGAACTGCAGCTCCGGACGCAGCCCGCACCGACGCCGCTCGGCCGTACTTCTACGGTTTGAAATTTTCACACACAGCTAATCTTAAACGGCGATAGTTGCGTGAACAGAGAAGGGCTCCATGTTTACGTTTGAGACGACCGACCAGAAAGAAGTCCGGCGTTTCCGTATCGCTCAATTCAACGGCAGAACCGCGACAGTGAGGTCGAGCGGGTCGACGGTCTCCGGCCACGTTCGATCGGTGCTGGAAAGCAAGTCAGGCATTCCGCAACGCTGGGTCATCACGATCGTCCCGAGCGCGCCAAAGGCCAAAGCCGACATCCTGCGGCCCGCGGCCCGCGTTCGCGCATTCGCGGAAGACTTCTACTGAGCGGCGGCGACTAAGCGGCGGCGTTGCCCGGTATCGCCGGCGCGCACGTCAATCCGCAGATTCAAAGCGATCGGATGTGGAATTGGGTCCGCGCGATCGCGCGCCCTTTGACGCGCCGGGCGACGGGCTAGACTGCAGCCGGATGCAGGAGTGCCGTGCGGACAAGGTCCGCCGTGTTTCGCGCGCCAAGCTTTCGCATCGCCTCGGCGCGGTGGCTTTCGAAGGTCCTGGGGCTGATACCCATCCGCAATGCGCCTTGCTTGTTGGAACATCCCTCGCCGATGAGGCTCAGAACCTCGCGCTCGCGCTTCGTCAAAGGCTTCTGTCCGGCTTCTGATGCGAACATAACGCCCGGCGTGCGATCGTCCTTGGCGCGGCCGCCCCGCGCCTCGCGTCCTTGCTTGCGGCCAGGAGCGGCGGCGGGTTCCTCGGGCGTGTCTGCCATCTGCTTGATCAAGGCACAGACCCGCTCGGTTTGTTGAAGCGCATTCTCCACCACCTGTTGCAGGTAAACCCTATTTCCGGTGGCCTGCGAAAATTGGTGGCTGTGTTGCTTGAGCTCGCCCATGTAGAGGCGCAGCGCGGTCATTGGCCCGTTGAGCTGACGGGCTATCTCGGCCCCGGCCTCATCCATCGCCCGTGCGCGCACAGCGGACAGCCGGACAATTTCAAGATCGTCGTCGGGAGGCGTGCTGATTTCGATCCACTTCGAGAAATGCGAATCGGTGATTCGGTTTTCTTGCTGTGACATTTAATTTGTTTACCGGGCCTATCCTCTTTGAGGGTTAATTTTTTACTCAGTAAGACTACTGAGATTTTCGACACCGCATCGAGAGGAAGAACGCCGACGCACCGTCGGATTGGCACAGAACCATTGCGTATCGCTATGAATATCGCGATCAGAAACCGCATCCGTAGTTCTACGGAGCGTAGAAATGCTTCCGGCGTGAACGCTGATGCCCGTAGTTTCACGGGAATTGCATTTACCTCTTAATTTACGACGATCTGCTTTTCTTGGGTCCATGTTTGCGTGCGCGCGCGACAATGCCGGCACGGGCGGACCGATCGTCGAAACCGGATAAAATTGCGGATATTGCGCGCCATGATACAGGCCGATCGGATTGGCGATTACCTGCAGAGATTGACGCCGCTGGCGCGCGGCAACCTTCTGACCGAGCTCGAGCGGCTGGAAGTCTGCGGCAGCGAAATGCCCGGCTCCGCAGAGATCCTGGCCATACTGCGCGCGGAATTCCCCAAGGATGGGTCGACCCAAACTCGCGCTGGAAATCCCTCGCGGCATTTTTTCGCGCCATTGGAACCGCTGCTCGTCGACGGCGCTCCCGAGCATGCCAATTCCGGCCGAATACTGCGCGGCTCGCTGGCTGCGATCTGGGAATGGATCAGCCGGGATCTGTTGCGGACGATGGCGCGCGACTATGTCAAGGCGATAAACGAGCTGATCGCCGCCGACAATCAGCGAGAAGTCCAGAAGATTGTCGCGGCGTTCCAGACCAAGGTCGTCAAATCTGTCGAGGGCACGCTTGGCTCGCCGGAGGGCGCCAATCAAACCCGCATCATACTCGCGACCTATACGGCTTCGCATGCGGCCTATGACGACCTGAACAAGATACTATGCGTGCTGCGCGCACGCGATGCCCTGGCCAAGTTCAACGATGCTCTCCCGGCCACCATCGAAAAGTTCGATGACGCGCGGGTCTCCAAGGTAACGGCGTTGCTGGATGCGTTCGCAAAAAGTCATGCCGACGCACTTCCCTTTGCGCTGGCGCTGGTCGCCAACCGGCTCAGGACGCAATGGCAACTGATCCGCCTCGCCACCAAGGCGGCGCCCAGCAAGAACGCTGCCGACGTCGCCGCCACGCCCTATGCGATCACGGTCTCGATGGTGCTGGACCGGCTGGACGACAAGCGGTCGGCGTTACGCGTGGCTCTCAAAACTGACCGGGTCCTTGTCGCCAGGGAAATCCTGACCGATATCTACGACACCGAATACGCATTGCAGGTCCGCATCGATCTGCTCGACCAATCCGACTGGGGAGTCCGGCTCGACAGTCTGATGAAGGCGATCGCCGCTCTGGTGGAGGCCGAGGTGGCCCGGTTTCCGCCCAATGTCGGTCACGTTCTGGGATCGCGCAGCCTGCGCAGCCATCGGTCGCTGGCCGGACGCCTGACCTATCTAGCGTGGAAGGGACGCGATGCCGTCAGCGGCGGAGCGGCCTACTGCAAAAAGCTGGTCGGCCAGTCCTAGGAAATCTCGCTCCTTAAAAGTGGCTTGCGATCGTCTTCCGGCACGCGACCGCGCCTTTGTCGAGCGTTCTCGCCGCAAGGACGTTACGTGCGCCTCGCGCGCGGCAGGTTGAAAAATTTCTCAAGAAATCGCCCTGAGACGACGAACCTGAACCACCAATATGCCATCCGCCGCGTTTTCATTTGTCCGGTCCTCGATACCTGAAGTGGCCCCGACCGGCATGATGGATAGCGCCAAAATCTCTGAGTGGATGTGAGCCGTTTCACATTCGGCAGCATAAGCCCGGCGATGAATTCCGATTTACATGCGCCGCCAATTTGCGATGATCGCCGTCCGCAATAAATCCTGCAAACGTAATCAACGCTCAAAAAAGGAGATAGCGATGGGTCGAGGGATCGGGTCACTGACGGCGATCGCGGCACTGGCCGGCGTTTTGGCGTTCAATTCAGGCGCCGGTGCACAGACGGCGGCGGCACCGGCCGAGAACGCGGCACCGACGACCGACAACGCCGTGATGCTCACGATATTCTTGAAGCACGACCAGTCGCGCCCCTTAAGCGAACTCAATGCGCAGCTTGAGAGGCAGGGCTATTACAAGGCCTTCCCCCCGCCCGGCATCGAAGTCGTCAGCTGGTATGTGATGATGGGGATCGGACAAGTGGTCACGCTGCGGCTTCCGGCGTCCCGGCTTCGCGAGGTCAACCGTATCTTCGAAAGCACCGCCTGGGGCAGCTATCGCACGGAATTCTATCCGACCTACGACTACAAGGCGGTCGGCATCGCGGCGCACGACAAGGCGCACTAGCCCGCGCAGCTAGAGTCCGATTCAACTGCGTTGAATGAGACTCTAGCGTTATCCTTTCGTTTGAGCAAGATCTTCTCGGAAAACCGGTTTCCACTTTTCCGGATCATGCTCTAACCCACCGCGTTCTCTCAGAGCGGCTTCGCGGAAATACGCCGCGCTGAGCTTTGGGGTGCGCTGCTGCGTCTTGCAGTCGACATAGACGAGGCCAAACCGGTTTGCAAAACCGTCGCTCCACTCAAAATTGTCCATCAGGCTCCAGTGAAAGTACGGGTACGCCCTCCGCGGTTGCCCGCGGGAGATGAGCGAGGTGATTACGAAGAACATGATGCGGTCGGAGTCATCGACTGTCCCATTCGCGGACATCTGATCGCTCGCCGCGCAGAAGTAACCTGACAACGAGCGGCGATAATCTTGTCAACTTCCACGAAGGCCTGCGGGGCAACAACAACGTCTGCGAGAGTCGTTGCACTTCTTAAGGGCTTCTTAAGGAGCGACGACGATTTTACCGCACTAATTCCGTGAACTTGAGTTATATTACGCTCAAGATTGTCTCAATAAAAAACCGAGCGCCTTGTGCCAAGAGAGTTTGTGTGCGTATGGAGGGAGTACCATGTCCATCATTCTTTTGATTGAGAAAAGGTTGTTCCTTCGAGATTGCCTTCATGATTGCTTCGACAGGTCGTACCCAGATCACGAGATAGTTGCGTTTGGCAGCCTCGCTGAATGGCGCAACTCAACTGAAAAGAAAAAGCTGAAGCCCGCGGTAGTCATATATTTCGCCCCCGCGGGAATAGGCCTCATGATGAAGAGTGAATTCGAACGCCTGGAAGCCCTTGTACCCAATACCCCGATTATCGTTATCTCCGACACCGCGAGCTCCGACGAAATCACGCGAATCATTGGTTACGGCGCGCGCGCCTACATCCCAACAAGCATGCCATATCACCTCGCCGTCGAGGCAGTCCGCTTCGTCGAGGCCGGCGGCACGTTCGTGCCAGCGGGCAATCTTCTTGCTGGCGGTGATCGGAACAAGCAACCGGCGGGAACAAGTACTCTAACAGAACGGCAATTGAAGGTCGTCGAGGCCGTCGGCCACGGTTTCGCAAACAAACAAATCAACACCGTGAAAGTGCATCTCAGGCACATCATGAAGAAGCTGAATGTGAGAAACAGGACGGAGATCGCGATAATGACGCGACGCCTTCTGGATGAGACCGGCGAACACAAGGCCGGTGGCAAAGCTGGTACATCCCAGGACCGGCCTTCAGTTTGAGGCCGCGTTGGAGCGCCAGTTCAAGGCGTGGCGTTGAATTTATTGCGCGGAAAGCAGCCAGATCGTGCGTGGGCGTGCATCGATGCCGCCTGCGGTTGAGCCGGCGACAAGCTATGATGTAGGCAAGAAGTGCTCGGTCAACTTCCACCCAGGCCGGATTTCGAGGCGCTGGCCGCGGCTGCTGCGGCGTCTGCCGACCGCTGATCGGAAATCTGATTGTCAGCTGGTCGAACAATGAGAGTCTGTTTATCTACGTTCTGGTGATCTTGCTGGACACGGATCAACCGTCGGCCGCAATTGGCCAAGCTCGAGGACAACTGGAACGCTGTCTGCGATGCGGATCCCGAAGCTCAGATATTTCTGTCGTGGAAATGGCTGAGCGGCTGGCTGGCGCACATCGAGGGCCCATGGTTCATCCTGGCGGCGAAAGCCAGCGACAGCGCCGCCGCGCCCTACGTCGCGTTCTTTCCGTTACGGCTGCAGACCACGATCGAGGAGTCCGACGTCCTCAATGAAGTGAAGGTGGCGGGGAATTTCTCTGCCGACTACACGGGCATCGTTTGCGCGCCCGATGCGGAGAGCAAGGTCATCCCCGCCCTTGCCCGACACATCAAACAGATGAATTGGGCGCGCCTGAACCTTGAGAATAATTGGCCGGTATCCGATCGGCCGTCGGCAGTCGCACACAAGAAGCCGGAGGAGAGGCAGCTTTCGCTCTAGGCCGCACCGGCTAGACCACCGCGTTTCTCAGAGCGGCTTCGCGGAAATACGCCGCGCTGAGCTTTGGGGTGCGCTGTTGCGTCTTGTAGTCGACATAGACGAGACCGAACCGGTTTGCAAAACCGTCGCTCCACTCAAAATTGTCCATCAGGCTCCAGTGAAAGTAGCCCTTGACGGGCACGCCCTCCGCGGTTGCGCGCTGGAGATGAGCGAGGTGGTTACGAAGGAACATGATGCGGTCGGAGTCATCGACGGTCCCATTCGCGGACATCTGGTCGCTCGCCGCGCACCCGTTCTCGGTGATGTAGATTTCCTTTGTCTTCCATAGCGACTGCATCTGCCGCGGAGCCCAGTACATCACCTCAGGCCCCAGCACGTGCCACAACGAAAGCATCCGCGGGTGCGATTTGTTGAACGATATCGGCCGAAATCCTGAAGCCCGTTCGGAGGCCACCACATACACAGAAGGCCGATAGACGTTGAGGCCGATGAAATCGACCGGCGAGGAGATGATCTTGAGGTCTTCCTCGGTGAATTTCGGCGCGTCATTCCCGGCGGCGGCGAGATAGGCGTCGGCGTACTTGCCCTCGAGGATGACGGTCAGGTAACCCGCGTTCATTTCGCGCGTCGCAATCTCGGCAGCCCTGATATTCTCGGGTGTTTCGATCGCCGGCACCGCCGTACTGAGGTTGTCTGCCGGTCCGCATTTGGTTCCTGCCTTTCCGTTGGCGCGGATCGCCTCGACCGAAAGTCCATGGGCGAGGACGGCGTTGTGCCGCACCTGGTTCAGCTTTGCGTTTGACAGTCTCAAACCCGGGGCAAGTTCGATCCGGACCTTCTTGCCGTCAACCATCATCTCAGCCCCGCGATGGCCCAGATCCACAAAGGAGAAGAACTCGTTGATGGTGAAGAAGCGCTTGGCCCGGTCGCTGAGCGCCCGCGCCATATAGCCGGCATAATCCGCAAACGCTTTGGCGGTGTCGCGAGACTGCCAGCCGCCCTTGTCCTGCAGCGCCTGCGGCAGGTCCCAGTGGTAAAGCGTAGGAAAGGGTTCGATGCCGGCTTCGAGAAGCGCATCGACGAGGCGGTTGTAGAAATCGAGGCCCTTTGCATTGGGCTGGCCGATGCCGTCGGGAAAAATTCGCGGCCAGGCGATGGAGAACCGGTAGTTCTTGACGCCCATGTCCTGCATGAGCCTCACATCATCCTTGTAGCGATGATAATGATCGTTCGCGATGTCGGCGTTGTGGCCATTCCGGATCTTGCCCGGCGTATGCGCGTAAGTGTCCCAGATCGATGCACCGCGGCCATCTTCTTTTATGGCGCCCTCAATCTGATAAGCTGACGTGGCGACGCCCCAGGAAAAGCCGTCCGGAAACGCGGCAGCGATCCCTTGCGCGGGCTTCGGCCGACTTTCCACCGGCGTCTGGGCGAGGCCGGCCAAAGGCGCCGTTGTCATGGCGAGCGCGGCGCTGCCTGCGATTTTCGCGAAGTCGCGCCTGGTGAGATTGGTGGACATGTTCACTTGAAGTCCATTTGCGAGAGAAGAAGCCGAACGACATCGAACAGCTTCCGTCGCGAAAGCGGCCAACGTCAAGCAAGCCCGCGCATCTACCTGGCGGCGTCCTTTTCAGGAGAAAACGGCCGACCACGAAAAAGCCCGCCGGTTTGACCGGCGGGCTTTGATCGCGTTGTCGTTATCCCCGGGGAAACGGGACGCAGTCGAACGAGAGATCCCGGTACATCCGCGGAAATCTCCTGATCGGCTTAACGTCACATGGCGCGAAGGTTTTCCGCGCTGGTCTTGCCGCGCATGCTGTCGACCTTCGATTCGAATGAAAGCTTTTGGCCTTCATTGAGCGAGCCCATGCCGGCGCGCTCGACGGCGCTGATGTGCACGAACACGTCGTTGCCGCCATCGTCAGGCTGAATGAAGCCGAAGCCCTTTGTCGCGTTGAACCACTTAACTGTTCCGGTTGTCATATAACTTCTCCAAGATGCGCAAATGCGCGCTGTGCCCGCACGACCTTCGCGCAAGCTTGATCCGATTTCAGCGATGTCTTGGGGAGTGGAGCCGGTTCGGCGCGATCGACAAGGCAGATCGATTATTCGAATGGGAGGCGTTTACGCCACTATTCGTGAAATAGCAAGCAATAAGAATTCGCGCGATGAACGGCCGATTTGGCAATCGCCCGAATTCGTCGGCGTCGATGCGGCTAGAGCCTTTTCCGTTTCGATAGGATCGAAACGGGGCTCTAGATTCTCGATTTGACGCGTTTTCTTGACGCGAACCGGTCTCCACTTCGCTTGAAAACACTCTAGCGCGCCACGATCCCGACTATTTGACGCGAAAAATTTGCCTAAATTTTATTCGCGCTGCGCGGTTTAACGTTACTCGAATAATTAAATTCCGCGCTCCAAGGATCTCCATATTTGAAACCATGCGCGCCGCTAAGAGACGGCCTGCTATCAGCGGGAGATTAGCGAATGAGGAATCAGGTGTTCGAGGACAATCTAGCGAGGGGCGCGACCTTCGGACGCCGGAAGGTGACGCCTCGGGCCTGCATTGCGGACAGCAAGAAGCACCTTCGAGCATTCCTGACCGACGTGCTTGAAGATCTCGGTTTCGTAACCAGCGAATGCGCCAAGGCCGATGAACTGGAGATGATACTCGATACCCAACTTCCGGATCTCATTGTCCTCGGATTGTCGGTCGATGGAATCGAGGCCGGCAAAATTCTTGAAATCCTTGTGCGCCGGGAGTTCGGCGGCAAGGTTCTCGCCATCGGCGCCCGCGAGTCGATCATCGTCAAGGCGGTGCGGCAAGTTGGCGAGGAAAACGGCCTCGCAATGCTGCCGCCGCTCACCACGCCGTTCGCCGCCGGGACTTTGCGCGAGCGAGTTACCATGCTTCTTCCCGAGGAGCCTGCACCCAGCCCAGCCGTCCATGTCTCCGAGGCACTGCACGCCGGCTGGCTCGAATTATGGTACCAGCAGAAGATCGATGCCCGCACGCTGGTTCGCGGCGGTGCCGAGGCGCTGGTTCGGATGCGGCATCCAACTTGGGGCGTGGTCCCGCCGGCCTATTTTATCCCGGAAGACGACGATCCGCATTTCCTGCGTCTGTCGGATTTCGTGATTGACCGCGCCACGCAGGATTGGCGCTACCTGCTCGAGCAGCAAAGCCCGACCGATATCTCGATCAACCTGCCGGTCTCTTTTCTCAAAAACCGCCAGGTGGTGCGCAATCTCTGCCGGCGGATGCCGGCGCATCCGGCATTCGGGGGACTGCTCATCGAGATCAAGAGCGCCGAGGTCATTGACAATCTGGATCTGCTGATCGATGTCACAAAAGAGGTGCGCTTTCACAATATTGCGGTCTCGATCGACGATCTTGGTGCCGACTGGCCGGCGCTGATGGGGCTCGACAGCTTCCCTTTCGTCGAACTCAAGGTCGATCGGCAATTCGTCACGGGCTGCGCCAACGACCGGCTGAAACAGACCGTATGCCGTCAAATCATCGAACTTGCCAAGGGGTACGGCGCCCGGGTCGTTGCCGAGGGAGTCGAGACCCGCGCCGATTTTGTCGCGGCGAACGAGATGGGTTTCGACCTGGTTCAGGGCTATCTGTTCGGCAAGCCGATGGGGCTCAAGAAATTCGCTCGCTCTGCCCTGGCCCACCCGGTGCTTGTGTCGAAGTGAGACGGATCAGCGGCGCGAACGGCTGTAACCCGTGCGTCGCATAGCGTCCTCCTCGAGCGTCTACGCATGCCACGATCGTGCCTCCAAGCGCCTGCGCAGGCGCACATTCTCAAATTGTTCGTAAGCAAAGCGAGATATCGTTGCTGGTATCAGGTTGGTGCAGCGCCTTTACCTGCCGAAGAGCAGCCGCATCCTGATTGACGGGACGCTGCGGGTATCGCTG
>WNFJ01738568.1_pt2 | contig 16288 bp, 10 predicted proteins | sample 5400461 | NCBI WGS metagenome assembly WNFJ01 (sample SAMN13153349, study PRJNA577476) | soil metagenome | isolation source: 115 cm saprolite on Douglas fir-dominated hillslope | place: USA:California | collected 2013-09-17 | reverse complement strand
AGCAATGGATTCAACGGGAGCGTAAGTCTGACGGTAAGTGGCGTGCCCAGCGGAGCCAGTTGCAGTGCGCCCGCGATCAGCGGCGGCTCGGGGGCCTCAACGGTCAGTTGTGCGACCGCCAGCACCACCCCAGCGGCGACCTACACGCTGACTATCACCGGCACCAGCGGTAGCCTGAGCCACAGCAAGACGGTGAGTCTCGTGGTGAACCCGGCTGTTGTTTGTACCACCGCGACCGCCAACGGCGTCTGCAACAACTTGGCCTTCCCCTCGCATAGCGGGACCTTTACGGCAACCTTTGATGCTACGCCTTCGATTTCAGGCCAGAGCTCAGCCGTGGGGATCTCGAAAGGGGCGCAGACCGCCTTCACTGGGTTTGCCAACATTGTCGCCTTTGCCACCACGGGAATCATCCAGGCGCGCAACGGCGGCAGCTACTTCAACTCAACAATTAAGTATTCCGGAGGAAGCAGCTATCACTTCCGGCTGGCCATCGATGTTACGGCGCATACCTATTCGGTCTTCGTGACGCCCCCAGGCGGGACAGAGCAGACGGTGGGTACGAACTTTGCCTTCCGCACCGAACAGAACACGGTGACCAGTCTGGACCACTGGGGAGCCTTTGTGAACAGCACATCCAGCGGCACCCTGAAGGTATGCAACTTCACGGCACAATAGCGCTGCCATGTGTGTGGCGCCCCTTGCCGCGCTCGCCGGCAGAGCAACGCCGGTTCCCAAAAAGGAACCGGCATTGCTCTGTAGCTTGCGGCTTTTTTAGTTGTCATTAAGAGCGCAACGAAGAATCTGGCGAGAATGTACGTATCACCAGGTAGGGGTGCCGGCGTTGCACTCCGTCGCCGGAACTCAACTTCGTCAGCTCGCGGTGCACGGTGGGAGGGATCCCAGCCTTCAGGGTGGACATTCAATAAAATCGGGCTTTATAGCGATTCCAAAATTACTGTATCCGCTACTGTGGAAGAGCGGGCCTTTCAGGCCCGCGTCCAGATGCAAAACAAATGGGCTTCAGCCCCGGTGCCGCGGGGTACGAATTTTGGAATTTTATTAAAATAGCCCTGGCTCCCGTGAAGCAAGAGATTATTTACGCAGGAATCAATAGCCCCTGCGGTTTTGACCTCATACCTCAATTGCAAAACTGAGACTGGCTCTTGAGGGTGCCACAATTAAACGTTACGACCGTAACTTGTTTACCGCATCCACTCGTGAGAAAGTGAGTGCAATACAGCCCTGGCTGGGGAGTTTGCTATGCCTCAACGTTCTTCAGACGTTCGTTCCATCGCGTTGGACTTTTCTGATGACCGCTGTTCGCCACGCCTTGAAGCCGATTGCTTCGTTGTCATCCGCTTCCAGGGCCGGCGGGTCATCGCAACCTGTATAGATTTCAACCAGGATGGCTTTGGGGCAATCGTCGAAGAGCCGCTGCCGGTGGGTGAAATTCTCACCGTCGAACTTCCCATGACGGGTGGTGTGCCGTTGAAATTGCCGGCGCGGGTCGTTTACCGCCAGGATTCGCGGCACGGATTCGAATTTGTCGCCCCCGAACATTTCAAACGCAAACTGATTGCCGAATTCTTCCGCGAGAGTGGGGGCACCGCCTAGAGCGGCTGCGAAGCGCTTTCTGGAAAATGTTGAAGATCACGTCGATCCCTATCCATAATTCCAAGGATCCAATGACCCGATGGGGCAATGACTCAATGACTCGATCACCATCATCCGCAATCAAAAGGACGCGGACCCGGCGGCATGCTGGCACAGGCCAGAATTTTCTTCAGCTCGTTCTTCTTCGAAGGCAGCAGCAGATAGAGAAAACTCAGCAGCTTCATCAACGGGGAAGGCGGCTGCTGGGTAAACAGACTGATCATCGTCTCAGTCACGGGGATTCCTGCGAGGGCGATTGCATTCCTGGTTGGATTGACGTATCCGACGGCTTCGCCAAATCCGCGGCCCACCAGCCTCCCTTTTGCGTCATAAACGCGCGTAGCGGCCTCAACGTATTGCGTGCCATTGGCGAAAAACAGCGCCTGGGCATCATCTGAGATGCAGACAAAAGTCAGTTGCCGCAACTCCTCTGGCACCACCTTTTCCGTAAACTCGAATTCCCAGCGATGTGGCACCCACGTGCCAATGTTGCTGTACTTGGCGCCGTTAGGGGTGTGATTGGTTTTGCGCCACTCAGGTACGCGCAATCTTCCCGAGACATTGAACAGCGTGCCAAACGAATCCATATATTTGCCGGTCACGGTGGCATCCATGGTACACGGAGGCTTAGGCCCGGTTTGTCCGATGAACTTACTCGACGCGGGAGTATGAAGCGCGCTCACGCTGATGGATCTGCCTTCCTCAAGATTGCAGAGAAAGAAGTCCCAACCCGGAGGGTTCGGTGGCGTCAGATTGGCGGCCGCCCGCATGGGAGCGAAGCGCGGAACCGCATTCGGCGCCATGCCGGTGCCCCATTGGTGGTCAAACCAGAACTTCCCGCTCTTTACCGGAATACGTTTCCCGTCATATGTGATTTTGCTCGAAGCCGGATCAACCGCGATGTTCTGGATGGAGAAATACCTGGTTCCCAGACCGGCCACCAGCGGCACAGCCCCATCGTCGCCATGGAGGAAATAATGTCCTCCGGTGGGGAATGTGAGATCGATCTCCAATTCAACCGGGTTGGGTTCGCCGCGGTCGGTTCCCGCTACCTTGAGCCGCATGGGGAAGACATCCTTGTCGGAAAGAGGTTGAACAAAGTTCTTGCCAGCCACCAGGTACAACTTGTCGGACACTTTGACTTCACCATCTACACCCGAGGTGACGGGAGGATCAATCTGGTAGAAGCGGCCGCCGTCTACGCAGATGGAAAGCTGCATATCAACAATCTGGTTTTCAACCTCGGTAAGGCCGAAATGGCTGGCAATCGATGGAGGCAGCAGAGTACAGCGAAACATCATGCACAGGATGCCGTACTCTTTGTCATCCTCTCCAATGCAGGTGCCGGCAAAGTAGTACCATCCGGTCTGTGCAGTGAGATCCATTGCATTCACGCGCGGAAACTGCAGCTCCGCAGTGCTGGGCAGATCTTGATAAAGCCGCGCCGCGTCGGCTCCCATCAGGAATGTCATGGCGTAAGCCTGATGCGGGGTAAGCGAATCGCCGGCGTATTGCATCAGCGTTTCATACCGTTTCGCGTAGCTGGGCAGAAAACTATAAGGGTGCGCCAGCATCTCTTCGAGACGGTACTTGATTCTGTCAGCGAAACTAGTCGATGAGGCTGGCTCTTGCACAACGGCGGTGGCGGCGAGACTGGTCATGGATTCATCCTCTCAGGAAAGTACGGTTTTCTCGGCAAACAAGTGCGTCACCCAGGGAAGCTGCTTGCGTAGCTGCAGGCGGAATCTGCTTTGCGCGCCCTCCCCAGATACGAAGAGTCGAAAAATGTTTCGATTGAATTGCAACCATACTCGCATGTTGTATCCAAGACAAACGAATTCCGATCTCTTGCCCGTTCTCTGTGCCAAGGTGGAACTTCGTGCCAATCTGGGTCTGGGGTTCCGGCGCCTCGGCAGGATTCACTGGTTAGACTGAAGGAGCTGTTGCACCTGCTTGCGCAGTTCAGCCACGCCGATAGGTTTCTTCAGATAAGCGTCAAAGCCCGCATCGAGGGCCTTCTGGTCATCCCCGCGCATGGCGAAGGCAGACAAAGCTACGATCTTGAGACCTGCCCAGCGAGGGCTATTTCTGATTTGCCTGACCAGCGAAATGCCGTCGATGGCGGGTATCTGGATATCCAGAAGGATAAGATCGGGCAGCCGTTCCTCCAGCTTGCGGAGCACTTCCTCGCCGTTGTCGACGATGAGCATCTCGTGCCCAAGCACTTCGAGGCTGTCATGAATCAGTTCACGCAAAGCGGGATCATCATCGGCCACCAATATGCACTTCATGACTGTCCCCTCGCGGAGGCGCGTTCGCTTCTTACCATCTTCTGTACTTCCTTCACTAACCTCTGTTTCCACGGACCGTTCTTGGTCATCAGACCGCTGGTATGGCGCTTGAGAAGTTCAATCTCCTGCTGCGTCAAATCTTTTCCACTCAGCACAAAAATGGGGATCTCTGACCAAACAGCGTGATCTCTGGTCCGCTGGATGACCTCAAACCCGTCCATCTCGGGCATGATCAAGTCCAGAAGTATCGCGCGAACTGGAACCGTGGAAAGCTTCTCCACTGCCTGCTTGCCGTTCGCGGCAAGAATAGGGTGGTAACCGGCCGAGCGAAGAATTCCCTCCAGCATTTTCAAAGTTGCCTGCTCATCTTCCACTACCAGAATCTTGGGCGCGCCTGCGGGCGTACCTACGTATTTCGCGATTTTGGAAAGCAAGACCTCTTTGGAAATCGGTTTTACCAGGTATTCTGCCGCGCCCAGGGCCACGGCTGATTTTTTTTCGTCCACCACTGAAATGACGACAATGGGAATGCCGGCGGTATCGGCATCATGCTTGAGCTGGAACAGGGTTTCCCAACCGCTCTTGCCAGGCAGCAACATATCCAGCGTGATGACGTCAGGTCTCAACTGCTTGGCCGCGGTGATCGCTGCTTCACCGGAATCGGCGGTTGCCACTTCATAATCTTCCTGTTTAAGGAAACCCGTCAGCAGTTCACGTGCCGCCGCGTCGTCATCAATGACCAGGATCAAGGGCTTGTCGCGCTCAGAGCTGCCGGCACGCACAGCCTGCTTTGTTTTTGGGGATGTCCGCTCTCCCCTCGGAAAGGTGAAGCTGAAGCGGCTGCCCTGCCCTGGCGCACTTTCCACCCAAATCTTGCCTCCGTGGCGCTCAACGATCCTGCGGGTGATGGCGAGTCCTAACCCGGTCCCTTCCTTGACCCCTTTTGTGCTTACGCCAACCTGCCGAAACTCATCAAAAATCACGTTCTGATCTTCTGCCGCGATACCAATACCGCTGTCGGCAACAGTGACTCGGATCATGTTTCCTTCCGGGGCAGACTCAATTCGAATCTCACCCTGGGAGGGCGTGAACTTTACGGCATTGCTGACCAGGTTATACAGAACTTGCTTGAAGCGAACGCGGTCGGCATAGACCGCCGCTTCGGCCGCAATTGCGGTCTCGACCCTGATTCGTTTCTTCATAGCCAGAGAACCAATTGTGGAAAGTACTTCAGGCACGGCTTCGGCAAGCAGGAAGTTTTCAGGCTGCAATTCAAGCTGGCCAGCTTCGATCTTGGAGAGATCAAGAATGTCATTGATCAGGTCTAACAAATGACGGGACGCCTTGGTCACGTGCCGGAGATAGCGTAGCTGTTTATCATCGGAGCCAGCGGTAGCGGTCTCTTCCAGCAACTCTGAGAACCCGATAATGGCGCTCAAAGGAGTGCGCAGCTCATGGCTCATGCTGGCCAGGAATTCGCTTTTCAATTGGGTGGCGCGCTCGGCTTCCACGCGTCGCAGCTCCAGCTCGCGGTTTTGTTGTTCAACCTGCGTCTGATGGTGCTGCCGTTCTTCTTCGATTTGCCTTCGCTCGGTGATGTCTTTTGCCAGAACATAATCGGCCGGGCGGCCTGCGAAAGTGAGCGTACAGGAGGTGACCTCCACATCAATAACGTGGCCGTCCTTTTTGCGGTGCCGCCAGACGCCAAAGCCGCGATGTCCCTCGGTCTGGGAAGCGAGATTTTCCATAAGCCGCGGTATATCCTCGAGTGGACGTATGTCTTTAATGGTCATCGCCAGAAACTCTTCCCGTGAATACCCATAGCCCTCTATCGCGGCATTGTTGACCGCCAGGAAGCGTAATGTCTCCCGGTCATACACCCAGATGGGAGTCGGACTGAACTCGAATAAACTGCGATACCGTTCCTCGCTCTGGCGCAATGCGGCTTCCGCGCGTTTCCGTTCGGAGATATCGCGGGCCACGCCGACTTCGCGGTAAATGTCGCCTCGTGCATTGCAGACGGGGAAGGCCTTTGCCGTGAACCAGCGGACCTCTCCATCAGGCCGAATGATCCGGTATTCCTGATGGAAGAGGCCCTTCTCCGTGGCTACCGCCGAGAGCATGCGCTGGCGGTCTTCGGGATAAATGAACTCTGCCCACGACAGCGGTTCTTTGTAGAGGCGCTCGCAGGTATGCCCCGTTGCCTTTTCGTAGGCTGGGCTGACATAGATGTACTGCCCACTCTGCAGGTCGCGTATCCAGAAGATGTCGTGGATATTTTCTGCCATCTGCCGAAAACGCTCTTCGCTCTCACCCAGCGCTTCTTGCGTACGGGCGCGGCTCCTGATGTCTCGCTGCAGCGCGTAATAAACCAGCAAAAGCAGCGCAAAGACGAGGACAACCAGGGCCACAAAGGTTGCGGTGATTTGTTTCTGGCTCGTGGCAAACTCCGCCTGTCGTGCCTGCAGCAAGGAGCGCTCTTCTGCTTCCATCTCGGCAATCATGGACCGGATTTGCCGCATGCCGGCAAGCCCTTCGCTGGTCATCGCGATCTGTTGCGCGACCGCCGTGTTCGATTGTCGTCTCAGGGCGATGCTTCGCTGCAGAATGTCAAGCCTGGCGCCGATGGCGATCGACAGAGGGACCAGCCGTCTTTGTTGTATGGGATTATCTGCTGTCAGCAGCTTGACTCGCTGCAGCATCTCGTCAATCTTCGCATGGCTCACGCGGCAGGAGTCGGCATACGACTCATCTCCGGTGATGACATAACGGCCACGGCTCACCTCTGCATCAACGATGTTGCCGAGAACGCCTTCCAGTCCCGCCAGGACCTCGTAAGTATGAGATACCCAGCCGCTGGCTTCAGTGAAAGTATGCAAGTTGCGGTAGGAAATAAATGTCAGGAGAAGAACAGCGGCTCCGGCGATGCTCAGGCCCAAAGCGCTTCTTTTTTCAATCGATTGGGCAGTAAGTTTTCCCGTGGTCGAGGGAGGATCGGGCATCGGATTCATGAAGCTCTCTGCTGAGCAGCCGCCTTCACCCTTTGCGGCTGCTTCCGGTCTTGAGATCCGGCCTCTTGCTGGAACTGCTGAAACAAATCAGGGTCCCACCAGCCGCGTTTCACCTCGTCTTCGATAATATTGAACGATTCCGCCGTGGATAATGCGTGCCTGTAGGGACGCTCGGTCGTTAGCGCGTCGTACACGTCAACAATCTGCAGGATTCGGGCTAACAATGGAATCGCGTTCCCGGTTAAGCCGTCCGGATAGCCGGTACCGTTCAACTTCTCGTGATGGTGGCGGATAATCGGGAGGACCAAACGAAAGGATTTCAGCGGAGCACAAATCTTCTCACCCGTGGCCGGATGCTCACGCATGATCATCCATTCCGAATCGTTCAGCTTGCCAGGTTTCAACAGGATTGAATCCGGCACCCCTACTTTGCCGATGTCGTGGACCACGCCCCCGCGGCGCAACGCGGTAATCTCCTCTTCATTCAATCCGATCCGCTTGCCCAACCCGGCAGAGAGCTCCGACAGCCGTTCGCAATGTCCGTGAGTGTATGGATCTTTGGCCTCGATGCTTCTCGCCAGTGTGAACAGCACCATCTCCGCCCGCTCCAACTCGTCCGTGTGTGCTTTGAGGCTCAAAAGAGAATGCACCCTGGCGAGCAGCTCCAGTCGATCGACCGGCTTGCTCAAGAAATCATCTGCTCCTGCTCCTGTATCGCGGAAAGCCCGGTGACTAAGATCACAGGCGTTAATCGCCTTTCCGGATCTTGCTTGATCCGCCGGCACACCTCAAACCCATCCACGTAGGGCATGGTCGCGTCTGATAACACCAGGTCGGGTTGGGTGCGCACAAATTCCTCAAGCGCGCTCTTGCCGTCGGCGGCCGGAATGATCTCGAAACCCTCTGCCTGCAGAATGAAGGTCAGAAACTCGCGGTTCTGTTCGTCATCTTCTGCCACCAGTATCTTATTGGCCATAGTTCCACCTCTTGAATGAACAACAGAAATAATCTCGGGGGGGCGGGAGGAAGACTCCTCAATTTAACCCGGTTCCCATATGACCACAATTCAAAAAATGAAATAGAAATGAGATTAAATTCCCGAAATGGTCGCATCCCGAAACGGGATAGCGACCCGTCTTTTCGCCAGCGAAGGCGGCAGCAGGTTAGGCTCAGTGGATAGAATCTCAGTGGGATAAAATTGAAGATCACTTTCGTTCCGCCGAGGGCCGCTGTGCTGCGCAGCACTTCCAACCCGGAGCTCTAGAACTGATATCAAAAACTGATATCAAACCGTCAATTCCAGACAACTTTAGGCCGTCATTAGTTCTGAAAGGCACGGCTTCAAATCCTGCGCCGTACGGGAGCGTGAGATTTGATGCGGCACAGCGTCCTCGCCTGTGCCGTAACGGTCTGAAAACGGAAACGCTTCTTGCGCGGCCTTGTCCAGAAATTGGACTAATTCCCAAATATGTAAAGCTGGCCGTTTCGGGAAACCCATAGAAAAACGCTAAGAAGATGATTCTTAGATACTTATCGGTTTCAGGCCATTTGGCCGATCACGTGCTTTTTACAAATCTGAATTCCTCCTTTTAGGTGGTCGTACCATGGGTGAACTGATTCGTCTTGAGGGAGTTCTACTCTCCTGTGACGCCGAAGTTGTCTCGGTGATGAACCAGGTGCTCGACAATTTTGAAATCGAGGCTGAAGTATGCCAGGAGCCGCTGGCGGCGCTAAGGGCCATCTCGCAGCGCAAGCTTGATACCGTGATTGTTGACTGGGACCGCCGCGACGAGCCTGATCGCGTGCTCAGCGCCCTGCGCGCCTCGGAGAAAAACGCGAAGTCTACCGCCGTGGCGATTATCAGCGGAGCTCCTGAGATGCAGGCCGCCTCCCGCGCAAGCGTCAACGTCATGATCTACAAACCCATGAATATGGACCAGGCTACGCGCTGTCTACGCGCCGCTTACGGAAACATTCTTTTACAGCGCCGCCGCTCCGCGCGCTTCCCAGTGGATATTCCCGTTACCGGCACCCTCGTGGGGGTAGGAGTGGTGGAAGCCAACATCATTGATATCAGCGCCGGCGGCCTGGCATTTACGTGCCGGCAGCCGGTCAAGAACGATCAGCAGCTATCGATGGCATTCAAGCTGCCGGAGACCGCTATCTTGATCCATGTGACCGGAAGGGTGATCCACGTGGTTGAAAAAGACGGCTGGCGACGCGCCGGCATGGAATTTACCAGTGTTCCTCCGCGAGAGTTCGCGTCATTGGAGCAGTGGCTGGCTACCGAGTCACAGAAACTGAAAGAACGGTTTATATCCCCCGATAGCGAAAGACTGAATTGAACAAAAAAGAAAAAGGGAGATAGATAACATATGGCTGTAAAAGTGCTGCTGATTGACGATTCCAGGTTCCTGCGGACCGCACTGGAAAAAACCCTCTCCGGAGACGGCTTCGAAGTGCGGGTCGCCAAGGACAGCGAAGAAGGATTGCGATTGGCCGAGCAAGGGGAATTTGATCTTATTGTGCTTGACCTCTTCCAGCCCAAAATGATCGGGCAAGAGATTATCAAGCGCCTCAAAGAAAACTCTACAACCTCCGGCATTCCTCTGCTGGTCTTGAGTGGCACATCGTACTGCCTGCCCAAAGCCACGCTCGATCTGATGTCGGTCGTGGCCAGCATGGAGGAGTTGTTCGACTCCGGCATGCCTCTACCTCAATTCGGCGAGACCAAAGGGCTTTGAGGCCGGAAAATAGTAAGGTGAAAAGCAAGGCAAGGGAGCCGCTCGGTGACCTTCACCCGGCTCCGACAGTACTAAAGTCCATTGTCGTAGAGGACAATGAACTAAAGGCCAGCCTCCTAACGCCAAGTGCAGAATTTGTACTTTCGTACCGTGGCGGGAGTCTTTCGGGAGTATAGTAGCGGGTGTCCCCCCTGCTGGACGTTAGAGATAGAAGCTAGATGGGCCCCGCTAGAAGACCGATAATGTAGGAACAGTTCTCCCCCCATACGGGTTAATACATTAGTAGAAATTCCCAGGAAAGGCAGCTCTCTATTTGGGAGGGGCTATGAAACGCATTGCGTATTTAGCCGCCGTTTTTGCAGGAATGTGGCTGATGGCCGCACCCCTATTGGCGCAGGAATCAGAATCTCGTCCTGATACCGGCATCATTTATGGCGGGCAGTATGTAAACAGCTATTTTGGCTTTTCCTACCGTTTTCCCGCAGCTTGGTCGGCCAATGCCGGCCACCCCACTATGGCTAGCCGCATCTATCCCTTGTTTTCAGCCACTCCCTCCGGGGGAGGGGACGGCCGCTTTGTCGCCATTCAGGCCGAGCAATTACGGCAGAACGACAACGTCAGAACCGGCAGAGACTTCCTCGCCATGTCCGTCGGCATGCTCACCGGTCCCTCGACTGGATTTGAGGCGATTCCTGGAGACAAGCGCTACACCATCAGTGGCAGGGAATTCGACCGCATTGATCTCAGGTCCAGGCCCGCGCCTGGTGCCGCGATGGTTCGCCAGGCGCTGGTTGCCACGGTAGTGCGCGACTACGCCATCACCTTTCAGTTTAAGGCCTCGAGCGACTACGAATTGGAAGACCTGGTGAACACGCTGCAATCGCTCAGCTTTCTTGATTCCGTGCAGGCCTCAGCTTCGCCCGCAGCCGCCGTGGTCGCAAACCGCGCCGCGCCGCAGCCTGCAACTTCTGCCAAGCTGAACCCAGTGGCTGCTGCGCCGGCGGTTTCGGCGCCCGTTCGTGTTGCGCCCCAACCCGTAACCGTGAGCCATTCAGCCAATGTTGCTCCTGTCGTGTCTGCTCCCGCGCGGCCAACGGTACAACCCGAAGCAACGTCCGCGCCGGCCGCAGGGGCTCCTCCTTCAACTTTAATCAAGATGGCGTCCGCGCCGCACACCATTCCTGGGGAAACCTTGCCGCCAACCCAACTTGAGCCTGCGCCTCAGCCCCTGACGAAGGTGCCGCCAAAGTCGGATCCTACGACCAAAACCGCGGTAATGCAGGCCGTTATGCCCGCTCCATCGGCAGTGCTGAGCCCTGCGGCGTTGAATACCAGTGCGACCCAGCCGCCTGCTTCGCCACGGCTCGCTGCCCCCGCGCAAACTGTTTCCACGCAGGCCGCCCCCGCCCAGGTTGCGCCCGCGCAAGCTGTGCCCGCGCCGCCGGATCCAGTGCAGTCCGCGGCTCCTGTACGCAAGCCCGCTTACATCACGCAGACAGAAATTACACGAGTGCAGATTTCAGGTGAAGAACTGGAAGGTTACGTTATCCACAAAGCTCCGGCCATGTATCCTCCGCTCGCCAGGCAGGCAAGAATAGAAGGGCTGGTTGTGCTTTCCATTGTCGTGGATGAGAAAGGCAACGTGCAGGACGTCAGAGCGATCAGCGGACCTGCGCTGTTGGCCAGAAGCGCGGAAGACGCTCTGCGCCACTGGCGCTTTAAGCCCATCATGGTTGATGGCAAGCCCACCCAGGTTGAAAGCAAAGTCAGCATGAATTTCCAGTTTTCTCATTAACCTGACTTAGGGAATCAAGTCTGTGTGAGCGCAGAAAATCGCGAAACGAATAGCGGAGATTCAAAGCCTGTTCTCATCTTTGCAGGCTGACGCACTATAGATCGCGACCGCCCGCGTGCCCACCGTGCCTGCCGTCAGCATGTGCCCGGTGCCGGCCACATACTGCAGAGCGGCAAAATGTTAAGACTCGTCATATCCTTCCCAAATTGGGAGCATCGCGGAAAAGAACAGCCCGCGCAGAATAAAGAAAATCCATAAAGCATGAACCGCATATCGGCCAGGCTGGCCTGGTTGCGTGAACGTGGTTGCGTGGACTGCGTCACGAGGCCGGATCGAGCCACAGCATTCTTCTGCTGGCTGAAAAACTCATCAATAGAAGCACGGGGTTCACAAGTATTAAGCCATGAACCCGCGTGATGTACGAGCGCGGCGCGAGCATTCGGCAGCCTTGTCTTTTGTTAAATAAATCATGAGTTCAAAATGGGATATTTGTCCAAAATGGTCAATTTATTTCGGCGCGACCGCTACATTGATTGCCACTATACTGAGCAAAATTCTTTTGCTAGACTCATCTGTCTTACTGGCCAAGATTTTGAGAACTAAATTCCCGGAGAGGAGCGGTGTATTCAATGAGATTCCTTAAGAGCTTAAGTTTATTGATTGTTTTTTCCACTCTCATGTTCGCACAGGCGGCTGGTCCCAATGCGGCTGCGGCTTCTAACTCGTCGGTTGCCGATCAGTTGAAGCAATTGCAAGACGCGATGGCAGCCCAGCAGAAACAAATTGCTATCCAGCAGCAGGAAATCGAGGCGCTGCGGGGCCAACTGGCAACCAGGGGTGAAGCTCGCGTCGTAGACGCCGCCATGCACACCGTGGAACCGGCCGATACGATGGCCACAGCCGCGGCGGTAGGGCAGAGTTCTTCGATGCCTGAGGCGGCAGAGAAGCCTAAGAGTTCGCCTCTGTCGTTCCGCATTGGCGAAGCCGAGTTCACCCCGGGCGGCTTCGTCGATTTCACCACCGTCTTCCGTTCCACCAACACTGGCAGCGTCGTCGGAACGAATTTTAACACCATACCCTTCAACAACATGGTACAAGACCACCTGACCGAGCTCCGTATGTCGGCGCAGCACTCTCGTCTGAGCATGAAGGTCAATACCAAGTATGGCGAGAACAACATCACGGGTTACGTTGAGGCTGACTTCAACGGCAACGATCCTGGCAATATCTTTGTAAGCGCCAACAGCCATACCAACCGCTTGCGCCTCTACTGGCTGGATTTGAAGCGCGGCAAGTGGGAAATTCTGGGCGGCCAATCCTGGAGCTTATTGACCCCCAACCGCGTTGGTATATCGCCCGATCCTGGCGACGTCTTTAGCACGCGCAACATGGATACCAACTACCAGGTTGGCCTCGCCTGGGCGCGTCAGGCCGGCTTTCGCCTGGGCTATCATCCTGATGAGCACTGGGCCTTGGCGCTCGGGGTGGAAAATCCGCAGCAGTACGTCGGCCAGGGTCTCAGCGGCCAGGGCGAAACAATTTTCCCCTTTGCTTTCAATGCTCTACTGGGAGTACAGTTTGATGCCGCCAATAACTCTGCCACACCCAATCTCCACCCTGACATTATTCCCAAGATCGCCTATGACAACAACTTCGGTGGGGGCAGACATTTCCACGGCGAGGTGGCCGGGTTGCTGACTACGGCAAAAATTACCAATATACCCAATCCTTCGCTATTTGGTGTTTTTGTTAGCCATTCCACAACCGGCGGCGGTGGGTCCGGCGCCATTAACGTCGATCTGTTCAAGCAGCTTAAGTTTGTAGGAAGCGCCTTCTACAGCTATGGCGGGGGTCGCTATCTGTTCGGCTTGGGGCCGCAGGCTGTCATCCGTCCGGTCGGCACGGGTGTTGTAACCTCTCCATTTGATCTGAATACCTCTATGGTGCACGCCGGCGGAACGGTTATGGGATTCGAGGCGCCCGTCAGCAAGAGCATTACGCTGGCTGGATACTATGGCGGAGCTTACTTCCAACGTAACAGCTTTCCCGACGTAACCTCGCCTATCACGCTGGGTTTTCCAATTTCTTGCAACGGTCTGCATGGTACCTTCCAAACCAAGCCTTGCATCGGGTTTGGTGGAGGCAACAGCAACAACGCCAACAATCGCGCCCTGCAGGAAGGCACCTTCGATTGGATCCAGACCTTCTTCAAAAACCCGCAATACGGTTCACTGCAGTTGATCATGCAATACTCTTATTTGACCCGCTCGCCGTGGTTCGTTCCCGCTGGGGCGCCCAAGAATGCCCATCTCAGCATGGCTTATGTGAACCTGCGTTACGTACTGCCCTGATCTCGCTCACCCTCCTGAGCCTGGAGCGCCGGAAATTTCCGGCGCTCTTTTTTTATGGAGTTTTATGAAGCCTTTTTGTTCCGGCTCCTCAATGACTCGTGCCGGTCAGCACCGAGATTTCCACTCTGCGGTTCCGTGAGCGGTTCTCTTCCGTATCGTTCGGATATTTGGGTTTGCCCTTGCCATAGCCTTTCGATTGCAGCCTCGGAGCATCCACACCGTGTTTTGCCAGCCAGTTCGCCACGGACTCAGCTCGTCGCTGAGAGAGTTTCAGGTTGTACTCTACCGTTCCCCGGTCGTCGGTGTGGCCTTCCACCACCAGCTTGGCATCCGGGTGCTGGTCGATGATGCTCGATTTAATCTGCTCCAGCACGGCTTCGGCTTGCGGCTTCAAATCGTACTTGTCAAAGTCAAACAAGATGGCTCCTTGCATGCTGATACGGATTCGGTCGGCTTCCTGTGTGATCTCCGTAGTCTTCGCCTGCCGGAACGAACCAGCCAACCCGATGACGGTCCACATGGTGGGTGCGAACTCCGAAGGGCGGCCGCTTTGCGAGTTCATCGAAGGCCACGCACCCGTCTCCTTTTGTTTGGTAAGCAGAAACTGCACGGCATGTTCGACCTCGGGCGTTTCAACGCTCTCGCCCGCCTGCTTGAATGCGTAGAGCACCTGGCCGGTCGCGTATGCGTTTGCCTGCATGTCGGAGCGCTCACCCCATCCGCCATCCGGGTGTTGTTCTTTCTTGAGCTGTTCTACCACGCCCGGCACAAGTTTTCGTTGCAACGGCGTACCGTACTTCGACAAAGCAAGGATTACGAACACTTTATCTTGCGTGGTTTCGGGTTTCGTTGAAGAAATAAATGACAGACCTTGATCGGCGGCCCGCTTGAAGCGTAAGTCGTGGGATTGCCGGTACGTTGCCATAAAGGCAGACACGCTGTTTGCCGTTATCATCAGCGAACCTTGATCAATAGGCGGCTCGTCATGGTCGCTGGGCATCTCTCCCGATTTTTGCTGCTGCTTCAGCAGCCATTCAGCGGCTTTCGTCAGCTTCGCATCTTTTTCTGCCGCAATATCTGCGTAGTAGCCAAGTGCCATGCTGGCGAATGAAGTGGCGGTAATATGCTGTGCGTCGTGGTAAGAGCCATCATCGTGCTGGATGGTTTGGGTGAACTTCGCCAACTCATCCAGGCATGCGCGGTTGACCACGTACTTTCCCTTCTCCGCGACCGCCAGCCCCATAATGACCTGCGATTGCACGTGGCATCCAAAGCAGGAGTGCGACCTCTGCCAGTCGACCGCCGCAGTCTGCAGCCAATCAGCGCCCTTTTGTGCCGCGAAGCGCGGCGATTGGCTCCACGAAACCATCTCAGGGTTGCGGGTCCCGAGCAGCATGTAACCGGGCTGATCGGTTTCGAGCGAGTTCGGCGCGTAGCCTGAGACAACGCGGAGCTTTACATAACGCGTCTGCACAGGAGAAAGCACGATAGTCTGGTCGCCGGCAGTCTGCGTAAGCGTCTGCGACGCGGCTTGCTTGAAGCCGGAATCCACATGATCTGAAGTCCAAATCTCCACCTCTTTGGGAGCCGTGTTGAGGTCCTTTGGCTGGGTGATCACCACACTGGAGATCAGGGCAGGCTCGCGGCCGAAAAACGACAGCACAAACTCCTGTGGGAACTTCGCGGAAGCAGGCGCGGTCCATACCGGGTCGAGACGCTTATCGATCAGAAGGTTGGTGTTGAAAGCGCATTGTTCGCCTGTGCTCTCAATCTCGCCGCCTCGCTCCGCAGCCGCGATGTTCTGCGCTGGGCCAATCGCTGCCAGTTCGATCGTTGGTGTCGGCGACGGCGTGGGAGTTGATGGTGCCGTGTTGGCCGCAGTCATCCCTGGTGGGGTTGGCTTGGCTGCCGATTCTTGGGAAGCTTGAGGCTTCGATTTTGAGCAACCCCATATGCCCACGAACAAAAAAATGACAGCTACTGCGACAGCCGCAATCGTGCTCTGTCTCATGAGCGTTCTCCTGATTTACTGTGTGGGCGGAATCGTACTCCTGCTCAGAGGACGGGGTCAATACAATTCATGGCGGCGCGCAGCAGGCAGAAGAGCGTTGTTGCGCTACGTCATGCGAAACGCTTGCTCCAGATCAGCAATCAGGTCGTCCACATGCTCGATGCCTACGGAAAGCCGCAGCAGCGCCTCGGGCGTGCCGAAATTCGGAGGCTCGACGGAAGCCCGGTGTTCGATGGTGCTTTCAGTTCCTCCCAGGCTGCTGGCCCGCCTGATGAGCCGCAGCTTGCCGGTCATGGCCAGCGCCCGCTCGCGTCCTCCGCGAACAAGAAAAGAAAGCAATCCGCCAAATTGCCGCATCTGCTTTTTGGCGACGTCGTGGCCCGGGTGCGTCTCCAGGCCCGGATAAAGCGACTTTTCCACTCCGGCATG
>WNFJ01368645.1_pt5 | contig 16289 bp, 16 predicted proteins | sample 5400461 | NCBI WGS metagenome assembly WNFJ01 (sample SAMN13153349, study PRJNA577476) | soil metagenome | isolation source: 115 cm saprolite on Douglas fir-dominated hillslope | place: USA:California | collected 2013-09-17 | reverse complement strand
GGTGGACAGTACATCGCCGTCCAGCACACGTTCACGACGACCGCCAACTCGAGCGGGCAGGTGGTGGTCCAGTTCACGACTGGTTCCGTCGACAACCCCGTCGTGAACGGAATCACAGTGAACTAGAGACCCATCACGTCGAACGCGATGCTGATGCGCGTACCCGCGCCCTCGAATGGAACGGTGCGGTGATAGAAGTACGACGGAAAGATCACGAGCAGGCCCTCTTCGGGGCGCACCCGATGCGTGGGTGCTGCCATGCGAGCGGGAAACGGGCGATCGGCCTCGCCAAACTCCAACCAACCGCCCGGGCCCGGACCATCGCGCATCGATTCGGGAAGCTGGGGGTAGTACACGCCGGAAAGCCACGACTCGGGATGGATGTGCGGGATCTGGTGCCCGCCCTGCTGGAGCACGACCGTCCACATCTTGAGGTACACAGCCCCCGGACGGCTCCGAAACGCCGGGTGATCGATCTCCGATCGCGCCCGCCAGTACGCCGAGAGCGCAGCGCCGGCGGCCTGTTCCAGCAGAGCCACCGGCCCGCGCGGTTCGACCAGAAGAGACCCGGAGTGCATCCCATCAAGCGTCGCGTGGCTGATGGGAGATGACAGCAGCGTGGGGTGTGCCGCGGCGTGCGACGCAAGCGCCGCATTGAACGCCGCGAGATCCGCGAAACCGGGCGGCGCAGTGAGCTTGGTGACGCCAACAAAGCGCGCGTAGTCGAGCAACCGCGCTGCTCCTTCGACGTCGCCGAGTCCGATACGCGCCAGCGTCTCCAGCGCGCGCGCCCCGCTGTGGCCCGGCCTCCGCTCGAGCAAAGCCACGGCCGTCGCGAGACCCTCGTCCGCGGCTCCCGATTCGAGCAGCGCCCGACCGAGACCACACCCGTAAGTCGTCTTGTCGGGCGAAAGCTCAACGGCCCGGCGCAGTGCGGCGACCGCCTCCGCGTAGCGACCCGCCTCGCGCAGCGCGAAGCCCAAACCGGCGATGGCCGGCGCGTAGCCGGGATGCTGGTCGGCGGTCGCTTCGAGGGCGGCGACCGCTTCGCGTAAACGCCCTTGCCGGAGATCGAGCGTGGCCCTGTTCACGGCTACAATCGGCTCGCCGGGGCTCAGACGCTCGCTCTGAGCGAAGGCGCTCGCGGCGCGGTCCCACTCGCGCATCTCCATCCACGCCGACCCAAGATCGTTGAGGGGCTCCCACGCGCCCGGGTTGAGGGCCACGGCCTTCTCCCAAGCTCGGACAGCCGCGCGCAGGTCGCCCAGAACGTGCCGGGCGCGTGCGAGAGCCAACCACGCGCCCACGTTTGCTCCGTCGGTTGCGACCGCTACTTCGAGAGAGCGCGTCCCCTCGTCGAGCTTGCCGGTCCGAACGAGAGCCTGCCCAAGCGACAGGTGCCACGAAGCCGGGACAGGCGAGCCTCGTCGCTCGATCGCCTGCGCGAATAGCGTGCTCGCCGCGGCGGCGTTTCCTTGCTCGAATGCGAGTTCCCCCAATGCGAGAAGAACACTCGGATTATTCGGCTCCGCTGCCAGAGCGCGACGGGCGAGCTCCTCCGACTCCGAATGTCGCCCACTATGCGCCGCCGCCAGGGCCCTGGTCGCCATGGCAAGCCCCCAGCGCTTCTGCTTTGCCACCCAGCCGAACTTAGCTCTGCTCCGAGCCCGGAGAAAGCGAGCGACCGCTACTCTTGTGCGGCGTCGCTTCCGTCAGGGGCCGCTTCCGCCGCTGCGTCGCTTGCGTCTGCCCCGGCATCGCTCGCTTCCTCCGCCCCGTCGCTTGAAGCCGCGTCGTTTGCGTCAGAGACACCCGCTTCGCCGGCATCCGACGCGTCCGGCGACCCGGTCTCGCTCCCAGAATCGCCCGGCGGCGGCGTCATCGGACAGACCGTTGCCGGAACTTGGTTGTGCACTGCAGCGAGACTTCGCAAGTACTCGACAACACTCGTGACCGAGGACGCATCGAGCGGCGCAGGCACCGTGGCTCCGTCGGGAGCTGTCCGCGCGACGCCGTATTTCGGCATCACACACAGCGTGCCGCCGTCGCCCATTGGGTCTTTTCCAAAGAGGATCGCAGCTGCGATCTGATCGTTACTGAAGCACCCCAACCCGGTCATCAGGTCGGGGGTCAGGTTGGGCGGGAACACCGTGCCGCTGTCGGACACCGATGCGTCGTTTCCTGACAGCGTGATGGCTGCATCGGGATCCGATTGATGGCACCGGAAGCAGCGCCCTGTATTTTGGACGAACATGAATCCCTGCGCTACCGAGGCCTCATCGAGCGGCCCCGCGTCGAACGCCGTGCAAAGCGCCGCGGCGTCGGCATCAGGAGCGCCACCGTCGCCTGCGTCCTTCGTCGTAGCGTCCGTCGTAGCGTCGCTGCCTGTCTTGCCGCTATCGGAAGCGTCCGGCTGAGACGCATCCCTCCCGCCGTCGGCGACCGTCGAATCGGGTGTTCCCGAGTCGGGCACAGGCGCAGCGTTGTCGTCACCGCCGCAGGCCTGTGCTCCGGACGCGAGGGCCGCCACGCCTAAGAGAATCGCTCGATATCGCTTCATGGCCGTCCAAGTGGCGGTGGCAAAGCCGGCGCTCGTCTGTTCGAGCGACGTTTGCGAACCACCGCGGGGGGAAGTACTCCGGCAGGGGCGCTCCGGTCAAGAGTTCGCCACGACTCTTACGAGTCCGAAGCCAGCGCACTCGACCGGACTGCGGAACGGCGCTCGGCGGCTCGCTCCTCAGGCGCAGCGGCTTGCGCGAGCGTGCTACACACGCTCCTCGTGTCCGAGGCGCCGGTCCCCTCTCTCGTGCCTCCGCCCGCCGTCATGCGGGTGGCGGATGCGCGGGACCTCGAGCCAACCCAGCACACGGACGTCGTCGTCATCGGCGGCGGAATCAATGGGGCCGGCGTCGCTCGCGACTTCGCCCTGAGGGGTCTCAGAGTCGTTCTCTTCGAACGCAATGACCTTGCTTTCGGAGCCAGCGGGAACTCAAGCGGCATGATTCACGGCGGGGTTCGCTACCTGTCGCAGTCGCCGCACGTAACGGAAACCTCCTGCCGCGACTCCGGATACATCCAGCGAATCGCGCCGCATCTCCTCTTTCGCATCCCGTTTCTAATGCCGCTCCGGAGCGGACCCAAGGCGCGCATCGCCCTGGAGCTGGTCGATGCGTACTTCCGCGCGTACGACGACTATCAGCCGCTCAAGCGTGGCGAGCCGCACTGCCGTCTGGACGCGGCGGACCTGGCCAGGCTCGAGCCCGGCCTCGTCGGGAGCGTCGTCGGGGGCGTGACCTTCGATGAGTGGGGGGTCGACGGCGTGCGCCTTTGCGTGCTCAACGCAGTCGACGCCATCGAGCACGGGGCGCACGTCCACGTGCAAACGACGGTGGACGAGATTGCCCGGGCTCCAGTCGCCAATGACCACCGGAGGTACGTTGTGCGGGCGCGCAACCGGACAAGCGGGAAAACCTTGCGTGTACAGGCGCGGGTCGTCGTCAATGCAACCGGCGCATGGGCTCCAGTCACCGCAGCGCTCGGCGGATTGCCGCAACCATCCGTGCGTGTCCGCCCGGGCAAGGGAATCCACGTTGTGCTCGACCGGCGAATCACGAACTACGGAATCTTGTCTGAGGCCATCGATGGACGTCAGATTTTCATCGAGCCCTGGCAAAACGTAAGTGTCCTAGGAACAACCGACGACGACTACTTCGGCGACCTCGACGACGTACACGCGACGAGCGAAGAGGTGCGCTATCTGGTGCAGGGCGTGGCACGAGCCCTGCCCAGCGTGCGGGTGGCGCGCGCCATCGGCACTTACGCCGGCGTGCGACCCACACTCTACGAATACGGCAAGAGTGAAGACTCCCTCTCGCGCGACCACAGGGTGGTCGATCATGCCGCCGATGACGCGCCGGGCTTCTATTCGATGATCGGCGGCAAACTCGCGAGCTACCGCCTGTTCGCACAGGAGGTGTGCGACCGGGTTGCACCTCGCGACTTCGACGTCGTCGTCCCGTGCTCGACGCACACGCGCGCTCTGCCGGGCGGCGCGAGCGTTCCGGACGCCATCGCGCTGGCTGCGAAGTACCGCGTAACGCCGGTTTGCGCGAGGCGACTCGTCTACCGACACGGCGACCGGGCGCAGCGAATCCTGGAGCGCACAATGCAGCGCCCGGACGAGCGCGATGTTACTTGCGCGTGCGAGCCGGTTCTCGAGGCGGAAGTCCGCCACGCGGTATCGCAAGAGCTGGCGCGCACGGTCGATGGAGTTGCCCGCCGAACGCGATTGGGTCTGGGTGCGTGTGGAGGGATGCGTTGTGCAATACGCTGCGGACAGATCGTCGCAGAGGAGCTTGGCCTGGATCCGAGCGAAGGGCGGGCGATGACCAGCGACTTTCTCGAGCGCCAAACGCGGGCACGTATTGTGGCTCTGGGGCCCGAGCAAGCGAGGCAGGAGACACTGACGGCAGCTCACGTCCGTGCATCTCTGGGTGAACCCGCGTGAGCCCATTTCCCGTCGAGGGGCCGGAGTGGACCAGCCACGTAGTGGTCGTGGGGGGAGGAATCGCCGGAACGAGCGCCGCTCTCGCGGCGACACGAGAAGGCGCAAGTGCAATCCTGCTCGACGGAGGAACGGGAGCTTCGACGCTGGCCACGGGAGGCATCGATCTGACGCCCTGGAGGCCGGGAGGGGTATCAACGGACGCCTTGGCACCGAACGTCAAAGCGGTGCTCGAAACGCTCGGCGGATACGCCGTCCCCGACGGGGGCGCGAGGATACTCACCACGGCGGGCGTGCTGCGACCGGCGCGCGGACACGATGCGGCCCTGCTCGATGTCGCGCGGCTGGGTCAAGGCCGGGTTGCCGTCGTCGCGTGTCAAAGGCCCGGCTGGCACGCCGACACTCTTGCCGCCGCGTGGGGCGCAGGCTTTGAAAAGCTCGAGGCGGCGGTGCTCCGCTACGCGGACGAAGAGACGATTCCGGACGCCGATTTCTCGGCGCGACACGATGACGAGGACCGGCTGGGTTGGCTCGCGGAGCGACTGCGCGCAGGTTTGGCTCGTGCGCAGGGTCGGTGGCAAGCCATTGTGCTTCCGCCGACACTTGGGGTCGAGCGACCGCGAGCCGAGGCGCTCTCGCGACGGGTGGGCGTGCCGTGCGGGGAGCCGATCTCGCTGCCCGGCGGCCCTTCGGGGCTCCGGTTCGAGCAAGCGCGCGATCGGGCACTGCGAGCGAGCGGCACGAAGCACGTCCGGGTGAGGGCGGTCGGGGTCGAGCGCGCCGGCGGCTTGTGGCGCGTCGCTGCCGAGGGCAATCAAGCGTTTGACGCCCATGCCGTCGTGGTGGCCACCGGTGGACTGCTCGGGGGTGGGCTCGAGTACGCTCCGTCGGAGGCGACGCTCGCCACCGCTCTGCCACCCGCTCCTTGCCTGCCGTTTCGCCTGACGCTCGGAGCCCCGCTGCCCTTGGGAGCGTATGGCCGCCCCCTCGAGCTCCCGGGGTCCCTTTTTGGTTTTGCGCCCGAAAGACTCGCCGGACCCGCGGCTCGCGACAGGGCAATCGATCGAGTCGGCGTTCTGACGGATCGCGATACGGGCGTGCGCACGCCAAGCGGTGCGTTCGCTGCGGGCGAGCTGGTGGCCGATGCGCACCGAACGTGGCTTTGGGCTCTGTCGACCGGCGCGCGGGCAGGGGCGCTGGCCGCACGCGAAGCCCTCAAGGCGACTTCGTCGTCGGTCCGGCGGCCTGGCGAAGCATCTGCCAGCCGACTCTGAGCACCGCATCGTTGCCCTTGCTCGGATCGTCGGGCACGTTCCGCGGGTCACTCCCGGCCGTCGGCGCGAACACGCCTGCATCCCCGACGGTCACGATGCTCTTCGGCTTGCTCGCAGCGCCGCTGCCCACTGGCAGCTCCGGCGCCAGGTGGCCCTCGAGGTCCTTTTCGCGGAAAGAAATCGCGTCCTCTGCGCCTGTTTCGATTGCGACGTCGGGATGCACGCCGTCGGCCTGGATCGAGTGACCGCTCGGCGTGTAATACCGAGCCACTGTGAGCCGCATGCCCGCGCCCCCGGACAGGGCCACGATGGCCTGCACGCTGCCCTTGCCAAAGGTGCGCTCGCCGACGACCGAGGCCCGCCGGCGATCTTGAAGCGCCCCGGCCACGAGCTCCGCGGCGCTCGCCGTGTACTGGTTGACGAGGATCACGCAAGGCGCAAAGGCAAATGCCCCCCCCGCGCGAGCTCGAACTTCTTCCACAATCTGTCCTCGGTGGCGAGTCGTGTAGATGACTCCCCCGTCAAGAAATTCGTCGGCCACCTCGGCTGCCTGATCGACGAGTCCTCCCGGGTCGCTTCGTAGGTCAAGCACAACGCCATTGAGTGTGCCCGCCCGCAGACGCAATTTGGCCGCCGCCTCCAGCAACTCACCGTGCGTGTGCTCTTGGAACTGTTTTATGCGCACGTAGGCGATACGGTCGACGAGGAGCTTGGACGCGACGCTCGGCACGTGGATGATCTCGCGCACCAGATCAAACGTGAGCAAATCGGGCGCTTTCTTTCGGCGCACAGCGAGCTTCACGCGCGAACCAGGGGCCCCGCGAAGGCGCTTGATGAGCTTGTCGAGCGGCTCGGCACCGGGGTCCCTCCCGTCCACACTCACGATGACGTCCCCGCTCCGAATGCCGGCGCGGTCTGCAGGCGAAGCATCGATTGGCGCAAGAACGATGAGCTGTTCGTTGCGCGTTTCCACTTCCAGGCCGACGCCCCCAAACTCGCCCTCGGTGTCGCTCTGGAAGGCCTGGAACTGATCGTAGCTCGAATGCGGGTCGAGCTCGGATACCATCCCCCGTATCGCCCCGTTGACGAGCCTGTCGCGATCAACGACGTCGACGTATTCGTTTTCCACCTCGACCAGCACGCGTCCTAACTGTTCCAGCACCGCGTAAGGCGTGTCCCCGTGGGCGCCACGGGCCAGGTCCCCGCTACCCCCCAAGACCCCGGCGCACGCCTGCCCCGCCACCGCAAAGGCGGCGGCGACACCCAAAATAGCAATCCTGGAGCGGAACTTGGCGGTCTTATGGCGCATCGTGAAGTGAAAGCTACTTCGCGTGCGATAGTTGGGGTACTCTTGGGCACGAGAAGGCTGCGCTCCGCCGCAGCTCTCTAGGCGATCACCCGAAGGAGGCCCCCTTGGCGACGAGTGACAAGGAGTCGATGGCGAACTTGCCAGGCTCGAAGACTGACAAACGCAAGCAGAGCCTGTACTTCCCTGAATCGATGCTGCAAGAGATCAAGGAAGAGGCTGCGCGACTCGACCGTTCGCTTTCCTGGGTCGTGCAGAGGGCTTGGAAGATCTCGCGCACCGAGATCAAGAAGCTGCCAAGCGTGAACGACGTGGACGGTAGCGACGATGAGGAGGGTGGCTGACCTCCGCGGACAACGCATTTTTTACGCCTCAGCAGACCGTCGATGAAGAGTCGTTCGCGCTCGGCCCGGACGGGACGCGTCTTTATGTGCGGAGCCGAACGGTTCGCCCTGCGCCACCGGGTGTGCACGCGATCCTGAGTGACGGCATCCTGTGCGATGGCTTTATCTGGAAGTACGTTTGGAATGATCTAGCGAGCACGCTGCCGCTCGTTCACTGGCATTACCGGGGTCACGGGCGGAGCGCACCTCCCGCGGACCCCAACCGAATCGACATTCCGGCGCTTGCAGCGGACCTGGACGCGGTGCGCCGCCACGTGGGCGATCCCCCGTGTGTTCTTGTCGGACACTCAATGGGCTGCCAGGTAGCGCTCGAAGCCTACCGGCAGCGCCCCGAGCGGGTGCGAGCCATGGTTCTCTTGTGCGGGACCTTCGGCAACGTGACGAGCACTTTTCATGGCGTCCCGTTGCTGGATCTCGTCCTGCCGAAGGTCCTGGACATCGCCGAAAAGGCGCCGGACGTCGTTCGTGCAATCTGGACCCGGCTTCCTCCTATGCTGTCGTTGAAGGTCGCACTAAAGGCTGGGGAAATCGACCCGGAGCGGGTTCATAGCGAGGACATGCTTCCGTATCTCCTCCATATGACACATGTCGATTTTCCGATGTTCCTGCGGATGCTGCGCGCCGCCGGCAAGCACTCTGCCGGTGACCTACTGGGTCAGATTGAAGTGCCCGTACTGGTCGTCGCCGGCGAGCGCGACACGTTTACGCCCGCCTTCCTTGCGGAGGCGATGGCCGAGGCCATCCCGACAGGGGAGCTCTTGATGGTCCCGCGCGGGACCCACGTGACGCCGATTGAACAACCGGAGCTTGTCAATGCCAGGATCACGGCATTTCTACGAGACCGCGTTCTTTAGTGCGGCGATCGTGGCAGGCGCGTGCGGCGGGACGATCAGCAGCGCGCCGCGATCGGAGCCGACGGCCGCCGTCTCGACCGCGGCGCGGACGCCCGCGCCCGCGCCCACGGCCTCGCTCTCGCTCTCGCCCACGCCCGCGCCCACGCTCGCGCCCACGCCCGCGCCCTCGCTCTCGCCCACGCCCGCGCCCTCGCTCTCGCCCACGCCCGCGCCTTCGCTCTCGCCCACGCCCGCGCCCACGGCGATCGCGACCGGCGGCCCGACCGAGGACAAATATCTTTCCGCCAATCCGGTCACCGCAAAGAGCATTGGACACACATCCTACGTGCTGAAAGTCACTCTCGAGGGGGGACTCGTCGTAGCGTTCAAGCCGCGCTCGACCCTGCCTCTCGGCGACCGGCGCTACAAGGGGGAAATCGCTGCCTACCGACTGGCGCGCGCTCTTGGACTGGATAACGTCCCGCGCGCCGTGCCTCGAACCTTCGTGGCATCGACCCTTCACCAAGCGTTCGCAACCCCAAGAGGAGCGGCGGAGTTCGAACAGAAGGCCCTCGTCGATACGGACGGGCGCGTGCACGGAGCCCTGATGCCGTGGATCACGGAGTACCGGTCATTCGGGCTCGAGGAGCCATCGTGGCGCGCAAAGTGGACGGCCTGCCTCATCGACGGCAAGGCCAAGATTGCCGCGGCGGATCGTCCGCTTGCGAGCGCAATGTCGACGATGCTTGTCTTCGACTACGTCACGGCAAACTGGGATCGTTGGAGCGGCGGAAATGTGGCGCTAGGCGGCGCAACGGGCGGGCTACTCTTCGTGGACAACGACGGGGCGTTCTACGAGCGACCGCCGCAGGATGCTCTGAGCCAACAGGTAGCCTTCTTGCGCCGCGTTGTGCGTTTCTCTCGAAAATTCGTCGCCGCACTCCGTGCTCTTGACGATGCAAAACTGCGTGAAGCGCTCGGTCAAGACACGGGGGGTGAACCTCTGCTTTCTGATCGCGTCGTGGGCGACTTGCAGGCACGAAAAGGAGCAGTGCTACGCGTCATCGATGCGCGCGCTGCTCGCATTGGCGAAGCGCTTTGGTTTGATTAACAGGAATTGAGTTTCAGGAATTGGTGCGCAGACCCATGTGCTCGGCAACTCCGTCGCGGTAGCGGTGCCACAGCTCGAGTGCTTGTTCGCACCTTTCAGCCAAAGCCCCCGCCGCCGCGCTACCTTCCGGCGTGTGTGCGAGCACCACGCGCCATGCATCTTGGCGATGACCTCCTTCGACTCGAGCATGGGCGCGCACCAGATCCATCGCGTCAGGCGGGCACCCGTAGTGCCTGACCAACGGATGGTCACGAACAACGTCCTCTGCTTGCCGTCGCACGAGCGACCCCTGCAATTCGGCCCGTTCGTTCACGCTGCCTTCGACGAAAATCGTGAGCAATCCAACGGCGGCTTGCCAGGGCGGCTCCGATGCCTGTTCGAACAAGAAACGGCGATAGCGCGTCGCCGCGTCGTGCAGCACAGTCTCGTCCTCGGCAAAGAGCTCCGCCTCTAGCCCGAGCCCCGTCATCATTCTCAGGAACAATTCAGGGTGAGCTTGCGTATGGGACAATCGGCCGGTCTGCTCCTCGTAGATGTTTTCGGCGAGAGCGGCGCGCACTTCATGCAACGGTGGTGTGATCCCGAGAGCTCGGGCCACCAGCACCGGAAAATCGCGGACGTACACCAAGTACTCATGTCGAAAGTGCGCCACGAGCTGCTGCTTGCTCAGCCCGGGTCGCGTCAACGCGGGATACGCCCAGTGATGCTTCTGGTCCATGACTCCGAGAAGCCGGGCTCGCAGGTCGCTCACGCATGCATCGTGCCACCCTGCCCCGTCACCAAGACAAAAAAGTGGCGGGCGGCACTTCTTTCGAAGCCCGCCCGCGCCAGGTCGCTCCTTACCGCAAGGCCGTGTGTCGGACGACATGAACCCCTAGCCAACGGCTAGGTGGGGAGCGCTGACTACGCTTTAGGCTTCCGAGTTTATCCACCTCGAGGCGAGGTGGCCCGGCGTGCTCACGGAGTAATCATAGCCCCCCTGGTTCGTGGTTGTTCGGGATCCATGTGATGCCGACAAGCGCGAACCCTGCAGAGGGAACTCCTTGAAGATAACATCGGTGCGGCGTCGGTCAACGCTCTGGTTTTGATCCAAAAATTGGGCCAAGAGCTTTCCCATGTGAGTACATCCGGAAGGCCACCATGGACGATCTTGGGAGCCGCTGTTGCGCTGCCGCTGCCGCTGCCGCCACCGCTGCCGTCGCGACCGCCACCGCGAATGCCCTACCTTTGGCACGAGCGGCTGCGACTCGAAGAGTTGGCGAGGTGCGCTTCACCGCAACGGAGCACCGAGCGGCCACGTGCCAAGAGCTGGACGGATTGGGTTTTCTCGTTGTGGAGCTTGATGAGCTCGGACCGCCGGCCCGAGGCCACCTCGCGGACCTCCTCGACCATGCGATCGAGCGCAAGCTCGGAGGTCGGGGCGCCGGAGGACCAGGCATCACAACGGCTTGCGACCGCGACGCTGCCCTGAGCGATCAGCTTTACCGCGCGCGCCGCACGGGGGCCGCGGGCATTGCCATCGTCGTCGGGCCGCTGGGTGAGACCACCGGCCCCGAGGACGCACTCGAGCCCGTCGACTGTGCGACCTTGCGGTTCCTGGCGAACGCTGCGGGCGAAAGGCCCGTCGTCCTCGTTCTCGACAAGCGCGATGCAACAACGAACGGATACGGCGATCCGATTCCGATTCGTGAGGTGCTCTCGCCCACGCCCGCGCCCGCGCCCACGCCCACGCCCACGCCCACGCCCACGCTCACGTCCGCGCCCGCGCCCGCGCCCGGGCTCGAGCTCGCCCCCACGCCCGCGCCCGCGATCGCAAGCGAAGGGCCCATGCCCGCCGCCTCCACGTCCGCAGGCGACCTCCCCGAGCACGCGATTGCCCCAGCTGTAGTGGAGGCACCCGTGCCCGCGGCTCCCCTGACCGCCGTCGCCGCGACGGCAGAGCAGGCCCCCCTCGCGCGACACATAGCGGGCGCGAGCCTCGTGGTCCAAGAGGAGGCGTGGCGCGCGTGGACGCTGCAGCTAACGGCCGCGCGAGGTCCGCAGCCGCTCGGCGCACTCGAAAAGCTCTTTTGCGAGAACTACGTGCCTCTCGCGAATGCCATCGCGTCCGGACTGGACGATCCGCGCGCGCGCAGCGCCCACGACGAATTTCGAAACACTTTCATCAAGAGCTACACCGAGGCGTTCCCAACCTTTGCGGCGACGACGAAGCGACCCCGCATGGTGCTTGACGCCCACGACGCAGCCGCCAGAACCGCGCGCCTTCACGGTGCCCGATCGACGCGGCTGCTTCTGGTCGATGCGATGCGGTGGGACCTGTCGCGTCTCATCAGCGAACGCGTAGGCCTGAAGCTTGGCGCACGGGCGGCTCTCACGGACGAGTTTCTACTCTGGAGCGCTCTCCCGACGACGACGATGCGCCAACTGGAAACGATCGCGCGCGGCGTGGAAGCCCTTCGTGCGCCCGCAGAGCTCGATCCGGAGACGGGTCCCACCCGGGGTCGGACCGCGGAATACGTGCGGCGGCTCCGCGTGGGTCCACGTGAATTGCACAAGCTCGACCTCGTCGAGGCGCGCGTGCAAGCGGCTCGAGGCAATCTCCTGCGGGCTCTGCCCGAGATTGCGGATGCAACTGCCGACGTCATCGCCCGGCATGCGGAAGCGCTCGCCCCACACACGCTCCTGTTTGTCTTCGGCGATCACGGCTTTGCGATCGATCGGAGCGGCAGTGCGCGCCAAGGGGGCGCGTCGCCCGAGGAAGTGCTGGTCGGCGCATTTGCGCTGCTCGTCGGCGACGTGCATTAGTCACAAACCGCGCATGGCGGCGCGAATCTCATCGCTCTTTGCCACTCGACCGCCGATTCGCCAGATGGCACGTCCGGCGCGATCGAGGAGCACCGTGACCGGAACGCTGGTCACATCGCCGAACGGTCCCAACCCCCCTCGCGTCTGGTTGTCGGCCAGAGCCACGGGAAAAGGGATTGCCAAAGACTTCGCGTAAAGCTCCACGAGTTCGCGGTTCTCTCGGGAATCGAGAGCGACGACGACGTAGTTCACGCGCTGCGCGTCGTTTCTCGCCATCGCGACGAGAAAGGCAACTTGCGCCTGCGCTGGCAGGCTTCCGGTCGTCACGAACGTGACGACCGTCGGTTTGCCGCGCGTTGCCTCGGCGCTGACGGGGCGATCGTCGAGAGAGTCGAAAGCAAAGTCGACCGCCGGCCCGAGCGCAATCGTCGAGGCGCCTGCCACGGCCTGATCGGAGCCGCGATTCGGTCCGCCGCAGGCTGCGCAAAGCAGCAGCACAATGCGCGCAGCAGACCTAATCGTCGCCTTTTTGCCCCACGAATTGGTCTTCACGGTTTGCGAAAAGTACGTTGAACGTCGTCAGCGAACCGTAGCAAGCTGTGACGTACTGCTGCATCTGTACTTTTTCGTCGTCACCCAGCTTTGGGTGGCCGTTGATTTTTTGCTCGAGTACGCGAAGCCGATCGCGAACCATGACGATCTTGTGAAAGAGGGCGTCAATCGGAAACCGTTTCTCTTGCACGCCGTCCTTTCCAGGCTTGAGAACGACCTCGCCTCCTTCCCACTTGCCCGCCAAATCGACTTCGGACAGCGCGAGCTCTTCGCGGATGACCCGCGACAGCACCTTGCGAAACTCTTCGGAATCCATTTCAAGAAGGTCCTCCGGAAGGGCTAGCGGTGTCAAAGAGGGTTGCAAGTCTCGGCCGCGCGCGTCGGACCGAGGCAACGTCGAGGGAGCGACCTCGGGTGCGAAGCGATTGCGCGCGAGCCGTTTCGACTCCGGCCGGCGCTGGAACTCACCGCGCCGGACCCACTGCGAGCAAGTATTGGTCTCGAAGAGCGGAGACGGCCACACCCCCAAGAGGCATTCGCCTGCCCGCTTGACCTCGCCCTTGGCGTCAAGAGTCTCGATGACGCGCACGAAGCGGGCACACGTCCCGCACCGGCCATCGAGCGGGTCTGACATCTGGTGAGCTATATCCGACTCAGCGCAACGGGGCGAGACCGCGCCGAGACAAGGCCCGTTACAAGGCCGGGGCGAACAAATAAGCAACGGATGCTAGGGACTGGGGCGGCAGCCGGCCTTGCCGCTTGTCGGCCAGGATCGCGTACGCAAGGTCCTCGACGACAACACCCAGCGGCGTCGGCTCGACCGCAACGCCGTCGACCTCGCGCAACGGGGCGACATCGCCGGCGTGGCGCAAGGGATCGTGGCAAACCGAGACGAATCCTCCGCTCGGCGTGTAGCGACACCGAAGCACCTGCACGAAGTCCAGATAGAGCGGGACGACGAGGACGCAGACGTACAGACCATTTGCAGCGAGCCCACGAAGAGCTGTGGCGCCGTTCGCCAGCGAAAACGGACGCGGGTCCGCGGCGATCGCGGCTTCGATACGATCGCGACGTGCGGCCTCGGCCTCTACCGCGAGGAGGGGCGCGTAGAGTGCGATGGCAGGCACGTCGAGCTCTGGCCCGTCGAGGGCGAGCGCGTCGAGCCAGGCGTCGCGCGCCTCGGCGGAGAGAGACTCGTACGTCAGCGCCGCCGCCGCCGCCGCCTCTGCGTCGGTGGCGAGCGCCGATAGCCAGCTTCGCCATGCAGAGTGAACGTGCGCCGGCGCAGCGGTCTGGCCGGAGCTTGCGCTGTCGGTATCGTTTGCATCGTTTGCACCGTCCGTTTCGTCTGCCTCGCCTTCCATGTCCGCTCCAGCCGACGCTATCAATGCCCCGTCGGGAGCGAAAGAGCGCCCGACGTTGGTCTTCTACTCGCGCCGCTTGACGCCGCACGTCTCGGCGCCGATCGTCTGGGGGCTAGACCCGTGAAGCCGCCCCGATCCACCCCCGACGACCGACCCGAGGTGTTGGCTCGCTTCAATTCGCAACTCGATCTGGTCGATCTCAATGCTCGGCAAGTTGCGCGACGTATCGCCACGACGACCGTGACCCTCGACGACTTGCGATCATTCGGACGCGAGGGTCTCCTGCAAGCCGCACGCACATTTGACGAGTCCCGCGGTGTCCCATTCCGGCGATGGGCCAACCTTCGTATCCGCGGCGCTATGATCGATGGCGTGCGCCAGTGGGGCCACCTGCCGCGCCGCATCTACCGAGAGCTTCGAGCCATCGCAGCGGCCGATCGCCTCCAGGAGTCGTACGACGAGGAAGACGCAGCGAATCCGGCGGCTACACCGGAAACGGCGAATACACGCCTAGGTACCTACCTTGCGGGCCTGGCAACCGCGATGGCCGTGGGAACGATGGTCACGGCCGAGGAAAGAGGCGACCCGGTGGGTCGCGACGACTCCCCAGAAGATCTCGTCGCAAACGCAGAGCTCCTCGAGCGAGTGCGTGCGATCGTGGCCAAGTTGCCCGGTGCCGAACGAGCGCTCATCGAGGGACACTACTTCAAGGATGAAACGCTTGACCAAGCTGCCGCGTCGCTGGGGCTCTCCAAGTCATGGGGGAGCCGGTTGCACGCGCGCGCGATCGATGCCATTGCGCGAGAGCTTGCTAAGTTACGTTAAATTCAGCCGGTAGTGGAGCGCCCCAGATGCGACGATGAGCGGACGACAGAGAATTCTGGTCGCTATGAGCGGTGGGGTCGACTCGTCGGTCGCCGCGGCGCGGCTTCAGGATGCTGGGCACGAAGTCGTCGGGGTAACGCTGCACCTGTGGGACTATCCGGAGGCCGACGACCACCACGGTCGCTGCTGTGCGCCAGAGGATCAATACGACGCGCGCCGTGTCGCCGACGCACTGGGATTCGCGCACTACACATTTGATCGACGCGACCTTTTTGCGCGTGCGATTGTGCAGCCGTTCGTCGACGGGTACGTCGCGGGGGAGACGCCGAGCCCGTGCGCCGCGTGCAACCGCGGGGTCAAGCTCGCCGAGCTGTTCTCTATCGCGGGCCGCCTCGGCGCTGAGCTCGTGGCCACGGGACACTACGCCCGAATCCTGCGAAGCCAGACGGGAGTCCCGCAATTGGCGACCGGAGTCGATCGCGCGAAGGATCAAAGCTATTTTCTGTACGCGAGCCCGACGCAGTGGCTAGAGAGGCTCAGAGGTGCGCGCAGAAGCGCTGCGCCGCGGTCTGCCAGGTGCGAACAAGGGAGAGAGCCAGGAGCTTTGCTTTGTCGGCGGCCGCGCGAATGCGTACGCCGACTTCGTCGCAGAGCGCGCGCGTGACCGCATCCGGCCGGGGCCCATCGTCGATGAAGCCGGCGCCGTCCTCGGCTCGCACGACGGGGTGCATCGTTTTACGATCGGACAGCGACGCGGCTTGGGGGTGGCCACTGGACACCCATCGTTCGTTACGCGAATCGATGCCAGCACCGGCACCGTTCATGTCGGCGGTACCGACTCGCTGCTGGCCCGTGGCGCCAAAGTCACCGCGCTATCGCTTGCCGAAGGCGTAACCCTTCCCGTCCGAGCCCAGGTCCGAGTTCGCTATCGCCATTCGGGCGATGCCGCCATGGTTCTGCGCTCCCCGGGTGAGGATGCGCACATTCTTTTCGACGCGCCGGTTCGCGCGATTACGCGCGGTCAAGTCGCGGTCTTCTACGAGGGAGAGCGGGTCCTCGGCGGGGGCGTAATTGCGGGGCCAAGCTGATTGCGCTGCCTGTCAGCCCCTCCGTTGGCGTCCGCAGCCCGCCGGGGCGGAGCGAGTGGGAACTTTCCCTTCGCTGTGCGTTGATACCTGCTGGCGCCCTCCAGCAGGCAGGTACCGAGGTTTCTTGCTAACTTGCCGCGGGTGGGCCGCTGCCGTGCGTCGATCGCAGGCGCAACTCTGTTTGCGACGCTCGGGGCGTTGCTGGCCCCCGGCTGCTCGCTGG
>WNFJ01719374.1_pt2 | contig 16290 bp, 16 predicted proteins | sample 5400461 | NCBI WGS metagenome assembly WNFJ01 (sample SAMN13153349, study PRJNA577476) | soil metagenome | isolation source: 115 cm saprolite on Douglas fir-dominated hillslope | place: USA:California | collected 2013-09-17 | reverse complement strand
CTCTCGCTTTGGTTCCCGCCGGGGCCCGCCAACGGCGTCATGGAAGGAAGAGCGCTCGCGCGCGCGCTCAGCTACGCCAAAAGTTGCGCCTGCGAGTTCACGTATCACGGCGACCGCGGTGAGGGCGTCTTCTCCAAGGCGATACCGTCGGAAGATTGACCCGGCAAAGGCGCCGAGCACGTCCTGCTCCACCGCCGAAGTCAAACCAGGGTGCTGCGGATGCGGGCGCTGAGAAGGTCGATCGCGACCACGGTGACGACCACGATGATGATTTGAGCCGCAGTCTCGGCGTACTGGAAGGCGCGGATGCTTTCGTACAGCGTCTGACCGATCCCGCCCGCGCCGACGATGCCGAGCGTGGTCGCCGAACGGACATTGGTTTCGAGCCGGTAAAGCGTCAGCGAGCTCCAGAGCGGCAGCACCTGCGGCACGACGCCGAACACCACTTCTTGCACGCGGCGCGCGCCGGTCGCTCGGATGCCTTCGACCGGTCGTGGGTCGATGGCCTCGACCGCTTCGGAAAACAGCTTCGAGAACACCCCGAGATTGTGAACAAAAATGGCCATGACGCCGGCGAAGGGGCCAAGACCGACGGCCACGACAAACATCAGCGCGAAGACGATCTCGTTGATGGCCCGGCACGCGTCCATCAGGCGGCGCACGGGCTGCACGATCCATTGCGGGCAAACGTTGGCCGCGCTCAGGATCGAGAACGGGATTCCGAACACGACCGCGAGCGCGGTGCCCCAGATCGCGATCTGCACGGTCACGACCATGTCGGCGAGGTACTGGTCCCAGTCGTGAAAATTCGGCTTGAGAAACGCGGCGCCGAACTCCGCCATGTTGCGCCAGTCCGTGAACAGCGCGACGACGCGGAACATCTCCGCCGGCGCCCACGCCCACGCCAGCAACGCGAAAACCGCGGCCCAGGCGAGCCAGCCGCGGATGCGGCGTCCGAGCGGATGCGAAGGAACGGCGATCGCGGCAAGGTCGTGAGCAGCGTGAGCGGGCGTCGCGGTCACAGCCGATCCTGCACGCTCCAATCCCGCTTGATCGGAAACTTGCAACATCGCATCTGCCCGACGGCGGCTACGCCTGGGCCGCGGGAGGCGTCGGGCGTGAGCCCGGCGCTTGCGTGGCCGCGGTCATGTCAGTGGGTGGTGGCGGTGCCGGCGGCAAACTCGGCGATCATCTTCTTCAATTCGTCTTGCCGCCCGGCCTTGTCGGCTTCAAGGAATGCCGCCGCGCGCCGGTGGAACTCATCGGTCTCGGCTTTCTTTTGCATCTCCTCGAGCTTCGCGATCTCGGTGCGGATGGCCGCAACCTGGCTGCCCTTCTCCTCCGCCGAGAGCTTGTCGTCGCCCTGAACGCGCATCAGCGTCTTGTTGGCTTCGAGCACCCGGATCGGGATCAGCTGATTGTCGGAGGAGGGTTGGAAGGTGGACCAGACCAGGTCGGCCAGAACCGCTTTGGCTGCTGCGATCTCGTCAGCCGAGCCGATGCGGCCGTAGCTCATCAGGAACGTGTAAAGTTTCGTCTTCACGGTCGGATCGAGGTCCTTGCGCCACACGATCGGATCGAGCGGGATCAGCGGTGACGTCCAGATGATCTTGATCTGCTTGCGCGCGTCCGGCGCCGTGACCTCCACGCGCTGCAGGTTCTCGCTGTTGTTGGTCGCGACGGCGACCTGCTTGTTCGCGACCGCCATGGCATTCGCCTGGTGATTGGCGTTGCGCACGGTCTTGAAACAGGTCTTCGGGTCGATGTTTCGCGCGGCAAAGATGTAGGCCGTCGGCACCAGGAAGCCGGACGTCGAGTTCGGATCGCCGGTGCCGAAGTCGAGCGACTTGTCGCACTTGAGGATGTCCTCGACCTTCGCGAACGGACTGTCCTTGTGCACGATGATGTGGGAGTAGTAACCGACGTTTCCGTCGCGGGCGACGATGCGGGCGAACACCTCGCCGCCTGCGCGGTCGACCGCCTCCATCCCCGACTTGTTTCCATACCAGGCGACCTGGATCTTGTTGAAGCGCATCCCTTCGATGACGCCGGCATAGTCGGTCGCGTAGAATCCGTTCACCTTGAAGCCGGTGGCTTTCGACATCGCCCGCAGGAACGGCTCCCAGCTCTTCTTCTGGTTCACCGAGGCCTCGGTCGGGATCACCCCGAAATTGATTTCCGTCGGCGCCTGCGCGCCGGCCGCAAGCGCCGATGCGCCGATCGTCAGGGCGGCCGCCGCGCATGTCAGAAAAGCTCGCATCATGAGATGTCCTCCTATGGTGATGAGATGTCTCGCCGGAGCGGGGAATGGTTCCCCAATGCCGTCACGCGCTCAGGCGATCCGCCGATCCGGTTTGAGCGACATGGCCCGCAACCGACCTTTCCTTTGGCGTTGCGCGCAGCTGGCCCGGTTCGCTCTCGCGCCGGTGCCAAGGACGGCCCGGCCGATCGAAGCTTGGCGGAAAAAACTCGCTGCATTCCGCGCCGTAGATGTGGCTCAGCAGCGCCGGCGTGAGTTCGTCGCAGGGTCCGTCATAAACGATCTTGCCCGCTTTCAGCGCGATCGTGCGCGGGCAGTACGTCAGCGCGTACTCGACCTGATGCAGAGAAACGAGGATGGTGATCCCGTCCTTGCGGTTCATGTCGGCAAGAATGTCCATGACCCGGCGCGCGGAGGCGGGATCGAGCGAAGCGATCGGCTCATCCGCGATCACGAGCTCGGCGCCCTGCACCAGCGTGCGGGCGATGGCGGCGCGTTGCTGCTGGCCACCGGAGAGTTCCACGCCGCGCTTGAGGGCATGCTCGGTCATGCCGACGCGAGCGAGCGCGTGCATCGCTGCGCGTTTTTCGTCCATGCTGAAATTGCTGAGCGTTCCCCGCACGAACGGCATGCGGCCGAGCAGCCCGAGGCAGACATTGGTGAGGACCGACAGTCTCGGCACCAGATTGAATTGCTGGAAGATGACGCCGACCCGAACCCGCAATTCCTTGGCGCCCCGCGCGATGCGGCCGTCGCGCTGTATCGGCCGGCCGAATATGGCGATCGTGCCGGCGCGAGCATGCGCGGCGGGGGTCTTGTCGACGGCGACCAAGCCCGCCAGCGCTCTAATCAGCGTCGATTTGCCGGAGCCGGATGCTCCGATGAGCGCCACCATCTCGCGGCAATCAACCGAGAAGCTCACGTCGGCGAGCACGCGCGTCCCGCGCTCGAACGATTTCGAGACCCGCCGCACGTCGATGACGGCTTCGTTCGGCACGCCAAGCTCCTGCATTGTTGGCCTTTTTCCGGCAATTTGGGCCTATCAGCCGCATGTGACAGCGGGATGAAATGACAACTGGAACAAAGGGGTGATCGCGGGTTTTGCACCGTGCGATGACGAGGCGGTTCGCCGATGAGCTAAAATCTACTGACCCGAGCGCACCGCGGTCAGCGCGGCCTGACCGACGACCCGGAACGGCATCGAGCGGGCATCCTGGCGCATCAGAGCGAGTTGCGTGATCGGCAGCGAATGTTCGCCGTTGATGTCGTCGAAGCGAGCCTGCAACAACGCCAGGATCGAGGCACGACGCTCGGCGTCGATCGGACCCGTCAAGGTCAAGTGGAACCGAAAGTCTTCGAACACGTAAGGGTAGCCCCATCGATCGAGATTCTCGATCTGGCGTTCGCTCAAACCGGCGCCCAGTCGTTGCTCCCTTTCATGCGAGGTCAGCGGACGGCGAAATCGGTCGAATGCCATCACGCCGTCGGCGGCCAGCCGATCGAGCGCCATGCTCGGCTCCGCCGCGACGACGGCAATGAATTGCGCGAGCGATCGGATCGCCGGTTCGATCGCCGGCAGCGTTCGGGGGATGGCGGCAAATCGCTCGAGCTCCGCCGTCAAATCCGCTTCGGTGAACGGCGGCAACAGATGAAACGGCGCCTTCAGCGTCGCGTGAAATCCGTATTTGCGCGGCTCGCGCGTGAGCTGCGCCCATTCGGACGCGGTGAGCCCGGGTTCTTCCGGAGGGCGGAGACTTTCGCCGGTGTAGCAGTCATAGCCGAGGAAGCCGGCGCCGAAGCGATAGAGGCCGCAAGCGCCGGGCGGCACGAAATAGATCGCGTATCTTGGCTCGTCCATGGACGCGTTACGTCGTTGGCGGGACCGGCCACGCGCTCACCGCGCGGTGACGATGATGCGAGATGCACGACCCGGCCGGCCACGATGGCGGCGACGACGCGCGGCTGCTGTCCGACGGCCGACGGATCGACGATGATCAAGTCTGCGCGCTGGCCGGACGCGATCTGTCCGCGGTCGTTGAGCTTCACGGCGTTGGCGGGCGTTTGCGACACCAACGCCCAGGCTTGCCCGAACGGCAGCGTGCCGCGCCTGGCGAGCGCAAACGCCGCGAGCAGCGGCGCCGGGTAGTAGTAATCTGAAGCCAGCACCGAGCAGAGTCCCCGCCCGATCATCTCGGTCGCGTCGATCCATCCGGTGTGGCTTCCACCGCGAACGACGTTGGGGGCGCCGAGCACGATATCGTCGCCATGGGATGCGGCGTCCTCGGCGGTCTCGACCGTGGTCGGGAATTCCGCCAGGCGGCACCCGAGCGCGCGAAACCATCGCCGCTGTTGGGGACTGGCGTCGTCGTGCGACAGCAACGGCACTCCGCTTGCGTTGGCGGCTGCGGCGAGCCGCTCGATCGAAGCGGGGACTTCATCGGCCCTGCGTTTGGTGCGCTCCACCACCGCCAGGAAACCCTCGCGCGTGGCGCCGGAGCGCTCGGCCATTTGGCCGAGCAGCCGTTGCGCGCGGCTCGATGCGTCCACCGTGTGCGACATGTGATCATTGAAGGCGATCGCGTCGATCCGGCGGCCGGCGAGCCACGTCATGATCTCGGCCTCGGCATCGAGATTGTAGGTCTCGTGACGAAGGTGGTAGCGGGTGTCGGCGCCGAGGCGCGGCCGCAAGCGCTCGATGCCCTCGAGAATCGCGCGCGCATTCTCGGCCCCGCGCAGGCCGCCTTCCCATGACCAGGTCACGCCATGAAAGACGGTCGTGATGCCGTTGGCGACGGCTTGCCGATCGCTTTCGATGAGCGCAACGTCGATCGGAAATCCCACTCCCGGCCGCGGCATCATCTGTCGCTCGAAGGCGTCGCCGTGGATGTCGACGATCCCGGGAAGGACCAGAAGACCGCGGGCGTCGATCGCCTGCTCGGCGCTCGCTCGCGCGCCGACGCCGGTGATGATCCCGGCCTCGCAATCGAGATCGACGCTGGTCTCCTCGAGAGAGCCCCCGACGAGCGCGCGACCTGCTTCGATGCGCATGCGCATGACTGATCCGCCTTACGAACGAGCGGTCTGCTCGGTCCGATCCCTCGCCTGACGCGTCTTCGGCCGCTGCGATGCATCCCGCTGCGGTTGATACGCCTTCGAACCGCGCTGGACCGACGTCAGCTCGTATTTTTCAAGGAAGGCCTCGATCGACAGCTGCCGGAAGTCGGGCAACGCCGCCCGCAGTCGGTCGTGATCCCAGTCCCACCACGCGAGCCGGTGCAGCCGGTGCGCGACGGCAGCCGAAAAGCGCTGCCGAATGACGCGCGCCGGGTTGCCGGCGACGATAGTGTAAGGATCCACGTCCTTGGTCACGACGGCGCCGGCCCCGACCACCGCGCCGGTGCCGACGGTGCGGCCCGGGAGGATGATCGCGCCATGCCCGATCCAGACGTCGTGGCCGACGACGACCAGAGACGCGCGGCGCCACGCGAAAAGCTCCTCTTCATCCCGCTCGCCCGGAAAATAAGCGCTTGCGCGATAGGTCATGTGCGACTGCGTCGCCCGGTCCATGGGATGGTTGCCGGGATTGATCCGCGCCATGGCCGCAATCGAGCGGAACTTGCCGAACGTGGTGTAAGCGACCTCGCTGTCGTTGACGATGTAGGAGTAATCCCCCAAGGCGACTTCGAGCAGCTTCGTTCGCGCACCGACTTCGGTGTAGGCGCCGAGCCTGCTGTCGCGCACCTCGGCCGTCGGATGGATCAAGGGCACGATGGAGAGGGTCTTGATGGACATGGAGCGACAAAGGCCGACAGGGCCCTCACGTTTCCCGCTGGTCTGTGACAGTCCGATGACAATGCGGGTTGCGGCTGTGAGCGACCGAATCAGGTCTCGATCACCAGCTCGATGCGGTCGGCTGCGAGGCGGGCTCGCGTCGTCAGGATCGGCCGTCCATCCGCTGTGACGTCGGTGCCGTCGACCACGATCAACGGCCGGCCGGGCGCAAGGCGCAGCCGCGCGGCATCTGCGGCGTCGGCGATGGCGGCCGAAATCCGCGTGTTCTGGCGGCGAAAGTCGTCGATCCCGAGTTGCGCCAGCGTGCGCGTGAGCGAGCGGGTGTCGCGGTAGATGCGGCCGGCATCGGGAGCGCGATCGGCCGGCAGCCACGTGGTTGCGGCGGAGACGGGCACGCGGTCGACGCTGCGCAGGATATCGAGGCGGACGACCGCCGTCCGCGGCGCGACGGCGAGCCGCCGGGCGACGTCGGGTTCGGCCTCCTCGACCACGCTGGCGAGGAGCCGGCCTCCCGGCTCGCGTCCGGCGGCGCCGACGATCTCGGAGAAGCGCGTGCGCGAGTGGATCGGGTAGCGCAGCCGGGGGGTTTCCACGTAGGTGCCGCTGCCGCGCTCGGCTCGCACGAAGCCGCGATCAGCGAGCGCCGCGATCGCGCGGCGGACGGTGTGCCGATTCACGCCGAGCCGTTGCGCGATCTCGATCTCGCCCGGCAGTCGTGTGTCGACGGGATAGCGGCCGTCCGCGATCGCGCGCTCGAGGTGATCGGCCACCCGCCGCCACAGCGCGACGCCGGCGATCTCCGCGCTCGGCAGCGCGCGAGCGGCATGTTTCATCACGCCATGTTTCATGGGTGTCGTCACCTCGGCGTCATCAAAGCTTCACGCGCGGAGGCTACCAAAGTTGTCTAGTAACATAGACATCTTGGCCATGGCAATCCTGCTCTCCGCAAATGCTTCGGAACTCTCGGCCGCGCACGCGCCCTCGCCGACGACGGCTGCGCGTCGCGGCGCCATGGCGGTGTTGGCGCAAGCGCGCGCCGAGGAAATCGAGCAAGGACTTCGCGCGCTCATGGATCCCGTCGACTACGTGGAGCTGCGGGCGCCTGAGACGGGACTGGTCATGCTGCGCGGGCGAATCGGCGGCGACGGCGCGGCCTTCAATCTCGGCGAAGCGAGCGTGACGCGCGCGGCGGTGCAAATCGCGTCGGGTGAGGTGGGCATCGCCTACATCCTCGGGCGCGACCAGAAAAAGGCGCGCTTGTCCGCGGTCTGCGACGCGCTCTGGCAAAGCAAAAAGTATCGCGACGCCGTGGAGCGGCGCGTGCTGGCGCCCATACGAAGTCGAATCGACACCGAGCGCGAGCACGCGCGCGCCCAAACCGCAGCCACGCGCGTCGATTTCTTCACCTTGGTGCGCGGTGAGGATTGAGCGTCATGCCGGCAGCCGCGTTTCCCGCACCGGTGCTCGCGAGCCAAGCCACCTTCCGCGCGCTCATGGACGCGGTCGCGCGGCCGGGGACGGTCAAGCCGCTGCCTCCCGCCGCTGCGGCCCCGCCGCCGCTGAGCGCGACGGCCGCCGCCGTCGCACTGACCATGCTCGACTATGAAACGCCGGTCTGGCTCGACGCGCCGCTCGCGCGATCCCCGCAGGTCGCCGATTGGATCCGCTTGCACGCCGGCGCACGCGTAACGTCCGATCCCCGGCAGGCGGCGTTCGCGTTCATCGCCGATCCCGTCCATGCGCCGGCCTTCGACGGCTTTTCGCTCGGAACCCCGGAGTACCCGGACCGCTCGGCCACGCTCGTGCTCCAGGTGGAAGGTTTTGGGACCGGGCAACGCTTACTGCTCTCGGGGCCCGGCATCGCGGACGTGCAAAGCTTTTCGGCGCGGCCGCTGCCGCCGGATTTCCAAAACCGAATCGCCGCCAATCGGGCGCTTTTCCCGCGCGGCGTCGACGTGATCCTCGTTTCCCCGGACGCCGTGGCGGCGCTGCCGCGCTCGGTCGCATCGACGCGAGGCTGACGATGTATGTGGCGGTCAAGGGCGGCGAGCGCGCGATCGAGAACGCCCATGCGTTGCTCGCCGACGCTAGACGCGGCGATCGCGGCGTTGCGGAGATTTCGCTCGATCAGATCTCGCAGCAGCTCGCGCTCGCGGTCGACCGCGTGATGGCCGAAGGCTCGCTTTACGACCGCGAGCTCGCGGCGCTCGCCATCAAGCAGGCGCGCGGAGACCTGATCGAAGCGATCTTTCTCCTGCGCGCGTTTCGCACCACGTGCCCGCGCTTCGGCGCCTCGGCGCCGTTCGATACCGCGGGCATGGATGTTCGACGGCGCATCTCCGCCATCTTCAAGGATCTGCCCGGCGGACAGGTGCTCGGGCCTACGTTCGACTATACGCACCGGCTGCTCGATCAGGGTCTTGCCGGTGAAGCCGACGTCGCCGCGCCGGCGGCGGCGGCCCATGACGGAACGCCGATGCGACCGGTGACGGACCTGCTCGCCGCCGCCGACCTCATCGAACGGTCCGTGGCGAGCCCGGCCGATGCAGCCGTCGGCGATCTCACGCGCGAGCCGCTGTCCTTTCCCGCTGAACGAGATGTGCGCCTGCAGAACCTTGCGCGCGGCGACGAGGGCTTTTTGCTTGCGCTCGGGTACTCGACCCAGCGCGGTTTCGGCCGCACCCATCCGTTCGCCGGCGAGATCCGTTTCGGCGAGGTCGAGGTCGAATTCTTCGCCGAGGAGGTCGGCTTCGCGGTTCCGCTCGGCACGGTCGCGGTGACCGAGTGTCAGATGGTCAACCAGTTCAAAGGCTCGGGCGCAGAGGCGCCGCGCTTCACGCGCGGATACGGTCTCGCGTTCGGGCAAAGCGAGCGCAAGGCCATGTCCATGGCGCTCGTCGACCGTGCCTTGCGCGCGCGCGAACTCGGCGAGGAGGTCACCGCGCCGGCGCAAGACCAGGAGTTCGTGCTCTCACACTCCGACAACGTCCACGCGACCGGATTCGTCGAGCATTTGAAGTTGCCGCACTACGTGGATTTTCAGGCCGAGCTTGGGCTGGTGCGGCGGCTGCGCGCGGAGTTCGTGCTGCGCGACGACGCCGACCCACTGCGGGATGCGGCCGAATGAGCGCGCCAGTCTACAACTTCGCCTATCTCGACGAGCAGACCAAGCGGATGATCCGCCGTGCCATCCTCAAGGCGGTCGCGATTCCCGGTTACCAAGTTCCGTTTGCCAGCCGCGAGATGCCGATGCCGTACGGCTGGGGCACCGGCGGGGTTCAGGTCACGGCGGCGATCCTGGGCCCCGACGACCTGCTCAAGGTGATCGACCAAGGCTCCGACGACACCACCAACGCGGTGTCGATCCGGAAATTTTTTGCCAAGACGGCGGGCGTGCGCACGACCACGCGCACCAGCGAGGCGACGGTCATCCAGACGCGGCACCGGATTCCCGAAACGCCCCTGGGCGAGCATCAAGTCCTGGTCTACCAGGTTCCGATTCCGGAGCCGCTGCGGTTTCTCGAGCCGCGCGAGACCGAAACCCGCCAAATGCCCGCATTGGCCGATTACGGGGTGATGCACGTCAAATTATACGAGGACATCGCCCGCCACGGCCACATCGCGACGACCTACGCTTATCCGGTCAAGGTGAACGGCAGGTACGTGAGCGATCCCTCGCCGACGCCGAAATTCGACAATCCGAAAATGAACAACTCGCCGGCGCTGCAGCTGTTCGGCGCGGGTCGCGAAAAGCGCATTTACGCCATCCCGCCCCATACGGCGGTCGTGTCGCTCGACTTCGAAGATCACCCGTTCGAGCGTTATCGCCACGACGGCAGCTGCGCGCTCTGCGGGTCGAGGGAAAGTTTCCTCGACGAAGTGGTGATCGACGATCACGGCGGATGCATGTTCGTGTGCTCCGACACCGATTATTGCGAAGGTCGGCGCGCTGCGGCGCCCGAGGGCGGGCAAACAACGCCTGCTGCGCGTGCGACCAGGGAGCCGCCGCATGCTTGACCAGGCAAAGCTCCAGCTGCGGCCGGCGATGGAGTCGGATCTGGAGAAAATCCTCGATCTCTACGCGCAAGCCGAATTCGACGCCGGCCGTGTGCTGCCGCTCGCGGCCGCGAAGCGTCTGTTCGAACGCTTCGCCGACTACCCCGACTACACGCTCTACGTCGCCGAGCACGGCGGCGACATTGTCGGCACCTTTGCGTTGCTGGTGATGCACAACCTCGGCCACCTCGGCGCGCCGTCGGCGATCGTCGAGGATGTCGCCGTGGCCCCGGCGCTGCAAGGCAACGGCATCGGCAAAGCCATGATGGGATTCGCGCTCGGCCTTTGCCGCGACAAGGGCTGCTACAAGCTGGTGCTGTCCTCGAACGCCAGCCGCGAACGCGCCCACGCATTCTATGGGTCGCTTGGATTCGAACGCCACGGCTTCAGCTTCCGCCTCGATATTCCCGCAGGCGCGCCATGATCGAGCGCGACGAAGATCAACCGCTTCTTCGCGCCGAAGGCCTGAGCAAATGGTACGGCAAGCAGCTCGGTTGCCGCGACGTTTCGTTTGCGCTTTATCCCGGCGAGGTGATCGCGGTGGTGGGAGAATCCGGCTCCGGCAAAACGACGTTGTTGCAGCTTCTCTCCGCGCAGCTCGCGCCGTCGCGCGGCCGCGTGCTCTATTGCATGCGCGATGGAGCGACGCGCGATCTTGCATCGCTGAGCGAGGCGGAGCGCCGTTTCCTCTTTCGCACCGATTGGGGCTACGTGCATCAGGATCCCGCCTTGGGCCTGCGCATGGCCGTGTCCGCGGGAGGGAATGTCGGCGAGCGGCTGATGGCGATCGGCTGGCGTCACTACGGCCGGATCCGCGAGACCGCGGGCGATTGGCTCGCGCGCGTCGAGATCGATGGCGGGCGAATCGACGACGCGCCCTACAGCTATTCCGGCGGGATGCGTCAGCGGCTTCAGATCGCGCGCAATCTCGTCACCCGGCCGCGCCTGGTGTTCATGGACGAGCCGACCGGCGGCCTCGACGTTTCGGTTCAGGCGCGCCTGCTCGATCTGCTGCGCGGACTTGTGGCCGAGCTCGCGCTTGCCGCGGTGATCGTGACGCACGACCTCGCCGTCGCACGGCTGTTATCTCATCGGACCATAGTGATGAAGGATGGCGAGATCGTCGAAACCGGCCTCACCGACCAGGTGCTGGACGATCCGCACCAGCCATACACCCAGCTGCTGGTGTCCTCGGTCCTGCCGCCGTGAGGATGTCATGTCGACCGTGCTCGAACTGACGGCCGTAGCGAAGACGTTCACCATGCATTTGCAGGGAGGCATTCGCCTGCCCGTGGTGATCGGCGTGGCATTCGCCGTGCGGGCGGGAGAATGCGCCGTGCTCGCCGGCCGCTCGGGCGCGGGCAAGAGTTCGATCCTGAAGATGATCTTCGGTGCCTACCGCTGCGACGCCGGCAGCATCCGCCTGCACGCCGACGGTTGCACGGTCGACATCGCGCAAGCGGAGCCACGCCGGATTCTCCTGCTGCGCGCGCGTGCGCTCGGCTATGTCAGCCAGTTTCTGCGCGCCGTTCCACGCGTGCCGACGGTCGATGTCGTCGCCGAGCCGCTGGTGATCGCGGGGGTCGAGCGGGATGACGCCCGGCGGCGCGCGGCCGATCTCCTGCGCCGACTCAACATACCGGAGCGGCTGTGGCCGCTGCCGCCCGCGACGTTCTCGGGCGGGGAACAGCAGCGCGTCAACATCGCCCGCGGCTTCATATCCGATCTGCCGCTTCTCCTGCTCGACGAACCGACCGCCTCGCTCGACGCCGCTAATCGCGCCGTCGTGGTCGACCTGGTGGCCGAGAAAAAGCGGCGCGGAACGGCGGTGGTCGCGATCGTGCACGACGACGACGTGCGCGCGGCGATCGCCGACGCCGTCATCGACGTCAACCGTTTCACGGCGGCGGCCTGAGGACATCCATGGCGCACCGCGATCTGCTCCTGGCCAATGCGCGCGTGGTCCTTGCGGAGCGCGTGATCGAGGCCGGGTGGGTCGCGGCCGTGAACGGCGTCATCGTCGAAATCGGTGAAGGCCGCGCCCCGGATCATGCCGAAGATCTCGCCGGCGACCTGCTGCTGCCGGGTCTGGTCGAGCTGCATACCGATCATCTCGAGGCGCATTACGTCCCTCGGCCCAAGGTGCATTGGGATCCGGTTGCGGCCGTGGTCTCCTACGACGGGCAGCTCGCGACCTGCGGCATCACCACCGCGCTCGATTCGCTGCGCGTTTGGCGCGAGGAGGGAGCGGAAGACGTCGACGGGCAGGCGGAGATCCTCGCCGATGCCATAGCGATCGCGCGCGACGCGGACCTTCTTCGCCTCGAGCACTTCCTCCATCTTCGCTGCGAGGTGCCGATGCCGAGCGTCGTCGCGGAAACGAAAGCGTTGATCGAGCGCGCGGACGTCCGGCTGGTGTCGCTGATGGACCACACGCCCGGGCAACGGCAGTTCCGCGACGAAGGGAAGCTGCGGAATTATTACCGCGGCAAGAACGGCGGCATGACCGACGCCGAGCTCGACGTGCTGTTTGCCAAGCGCATCGCCTACCAGGCCGCGCATGCCGAGACGAACCACCGCGACCTCGTCGGCCTCGCCCGCGCCCGCAACGTCCCTTTGGCGAGCCACGACGACACCACTGCCGATCACGTCGCGGAAGCGATTCGCGACGGCGTATCGCTCGCCGAGTTTCCGACCACGGTCGAAGCGGCGCAGGCGCTGCACGCAGCCGGCATTCGTGTCTTGATGGGAGCGCCCAATCTCGTGCGCGGCGGCTCGCATGCCGGCAACATCGCGACGCAGGAGCTGGCGCGCGCCGGCGCGCTCGACGTGCTGTCGTCGGACTACGTTCCGGCGAGCCTGCTGATGGCGGCGTTGCGTCTGCCGCAGGCCGTTGCCGACATCGAGCTGGCGGCGGCGATCCGCATGGTCAGCAAGACTCCCGCCGAGGCGGTCGGGTTGCGCGACCGCGGCGAAATTGCGGTCGGAAAGCGCGCCGATCTCATCCGTGTGCGGGTCGTGCACGATGTGCCGGCGGTGAGAAGCGTATGGCGCAGCGGTCGGCGCGTGGCATGAGCTGGATCGCGCGAGCTTTCCGGTTGCTGACCGCCCGCTCGAGATTGATCGGGCCGGGACGTCTGGTGCTGGTGGTCGGACCGAGCGGCGCCGGCAAGGACACGTTGATCGCGCGCGCTCGCGCCGCTTGCCGCGGCGACGCGACGGTCGTCTTTCCCGCCCGCGTGATCACGCGACCGCCGTCGATTTTCGAAGACAATGAATTCATGCCGCCATCAGCCTTCGAGCAGGCGGCGGCCAACGGCGCGTTCGCGGTCTGGTGGAGCGCACACGGCCACATGTACGGAATTCCCCTCGCCGTCGATTTCGATATCGAAGCCGGCCGCACCGTGGTCTGCAACGTGTCGCGCACCGTCGTCGCCGCCGTGCGCGAGCGTTACGCCAATGTCGTGACCGTGCTCGTCACCGCGCCGCGGGAGGTGCTCGGCACCCGCCTCGCCTCGCGCGAGCGGGCGAACGACGCGAGCATCGCGGATCGAATGAACCGCGCGGCGCTCGCGGACGGCAAGTTGCGGCCGGACGTGATCATCAACAATGTCGGTGCGCCCGAGACCGCGGCACGCAAGCTCGTGGACACCGTCTATGCCGTCGGCGTTCTTGCGGGTTGAAGGACGAGCGCAACTTCGAGCGGTCGCGGCCGCGTCGGTGTGCCGACCGTCGTGATCTGCGCCTGCCAAGCAAGGCGCGCGTCGTCGAGGCTGCTCCGGTCCCGCTTTGGCCCGGCCAATTCCACGATTTGCCGAGCCCCGACGGCCGGAGCTTATTTCTTCGCGCCAAGCCGTTTTGGCGTCTCCTCGCCATCGCTGGCCGATGCACTCCAAGCCGCGGCGCGAGCACCACTGAGCCGCGGAGCGCCCGACCGCAGCATGGGGCCTATCCATGCGTCCTGGGCGTCCCACGTATGCGTTTGACCGCACGCTGGGCACTGCAGCGGAATAGGCACGCGAGGAAGACTCTTGAGCAGAACCCACTCGCTGCGCAGACCCGTTGAAATCGGCGTGCCCGTGCGCGGGCAATGAACGAATATGTCAGCCACCTGCGGCCCCTTGGTGAGAGGACAAACGTCCGCCGATCAGTCGCCAGCGCGCATTTGCGTCGCGTACAACGTTGCCTTGGGCACGCTCGTGCGCCCCGAATCTGGGCACGGCACCGCAGTATCCGCCGTGCGAAATTTCCCGTTGATTCGATTTGAGGGCGCCGAAAGAGTCCAGCAAATTTTTAAGGCAGTGGATAACTCGCGCACACCTGGGCCGGCGCTGCACAAGGCCGCGCAGTCGTAGTACTGCAATCGATGCGCACCGTGCACGAAGTGGATGAGAAGACCAGGTGTCGGTCGCTTGAACGCCAACGCGATTCTGTCCGGCCTTTCACTCCGTCATTGCGCCGACATCGAACCAGCATAAGAGGGCCTGTCGCGGCGTATGTTCCCGCGGCTTGGATTGGTCCCGTCACATGGTTCATTCCGGACATACCACCAAAGTCTTCGACTCTGACCTACGCGAACTCGCGCGGGCAATCGCCGAGATGGGCGGGCTGGCCGAGCGGCAGATTGCCGAGGCGATCGAGGCGCTGACGACGCACGAAAGCGGTCCTGCAAAGCGCATAGTCGCCGCCGACGCGACAATCGATGCTATGCAACGCAACATTGAGAAAAGGGCGGTTGAGACCATTGCACGCCGGCAGCCGGTCGCTGGTGACCTTCGGGAGATTGTCGGGATCTTGCGGATTGCGAATGAGATCGAGCGCATCGGCGATCTTGCCAAGAATATCGGCAAGCGGATCATCGCCATCAATGGTGAAGATGGGTCGCGAGGGTCAATGCGCGGCGTCTGCCAGATGGCCGCCCTCATGCTGGCTCAGTTGCGCGATGTCCTCGACAGTTTCGCCTGCCGCGATGTGGCGAAGGCGGTCGAGGTTTGGACGCGGGACCAAGACATCGACCGGTTGTGCACAAGTTTATCGCAGGAGCTTCTCGCGTATATGATGGAAAAATCCGTCGCCATGTCCTTCGGCGCGCACCTGATGTTTTGTGCAAAGAATCTTGAGCGCATGGGCGATCACGCGACCAATATCGCCGAAGCCGTTCACTACATGGTGAAGGGCGAGACGCTTTTGCGGGAGCGGCCAAAAGCGGATTTCACCAGCATGCTGACCGTGGCCATGGGGCGGACGTGACAAAACGACTCCTGTAGGTATCGAGCACTCACTCTTTATTGATTGAGCGCCCAACGTCGACAGCCGATCATGTCGTTGGGTTATTCGGGTGCGATCCACTTCGATGCAACGAAGATCAAAAGCCCGACGAGCCCGCCTACGAGGGTGCCGTTGATGCGGATGTATTGCAGGTCTTTGCCCACCTGCAGCTCCAGCCGGTTGACCAGCGTGGCGGCGTCCCAATTCTGCACCACGTGGGTCACGTAGGCGCCGATCTCCGCGCGGCGCGGCAAAAGCATGCGCAGCATGAGCAGCCGGATCCAGCGGTTGAGCCGTCTCTGGCGATCCGCATCCTGCTCCAACCAGCGGCCGAAACTGTGCAGGCCGACCTCGATTGTCCTCGCGGCGGTTTCGGCGCGGGCCTGCGGGTCGGACTCAAGGCTGCGCTCGATCTCGTCCCACAAGCTTCTGGCCTGCTCCAGGAGTAGCGGGTTCGCCAGCAGCTGCGCCTTCATGCGCTCGCCCACGGCGTGCATGTCGGGATCGGTCGCGAGGTCCGCGATCAGCTTTTCCACCGCCTGGCTCAACTCGACCCGCCACGGATGATCCGGATCGCGCAGTTCCTCCATCGTGCTGAGGAGTCCGGCCATGACCCGCTCTGCGATCATGTTGTCCACCCATTTGGGTATCCAGCGCGACGAGTGCTCCGACACGATCCGATTTATCGTGGCCTTGTTGCGCCTGAGCGAGCGTTCGCCCAGGTCGAGCGCACGCTCGAGCGCGGCCTGCGCCGCGCCGCCAGCCCACAGCACCGCCAAGAGCTTCGAGGCCAGCGGCGCGGCCGGAATCGATTCGATGCCTTGGCGGGCGACATTGCCGAGAAATTCGCCGAGCTCCGGCCGAGCAAGCGATTTCAGGATCCGGGGAAGCAGCGTCCCGACATACTGCGCCAG
>WNFJ01412842.1_pt1 | contig 16293 bp, 17 predicted proteins | sample 5400461 | NCBI WGS metagenome assembly WNFJ01 (sample SAMN13153349, study PRJNA577476) | soil metagenome | isolation source: 115 cm saprolite on Douglas fir-dominated hillslope | place: USA:California | collected 2013-09-17 | reverse complement strand
GAGACCGTAGGCGATGGAGTGCGAGCCACCGGAGTTGTTGCCGATCATCCCGCCGAGCGTGGCGCGGTTGGAGGTCGACGTGTCCGGCCCGAACAGGAGGCCGAGCCCGCGGACGTGATGATTGAGCTCGTCCTGCACGAGCCCGGGCTGCACGCGCGCCCACAGCGCCTCGGTGTTGACCTCGAGCACGCCGTTCATATGCTGAGAGAAGTCCAGCACGAGCGCGCGGTTGACCGTCTGGCCGGTGAGCGAAGTGCCGCCGCCGCGGGGCAGCAGAGCTACCTGCTGGCGGCGGGCGACGTCGAACGCAGCCATCACGTCGTCGGGGTCACGCGGCGTGACGACGCCGAGCGGCTCCACCTGGTACATGGACGCGTCGGTCGAGTACAGCAGCAGCGAGGCGGGATCGAACCGCACGGAGCCGCGGACGACGCGGCGCAACTCGCGCTCGAGGTCGTTCACCGGGCCATTATACCCGCCGCCGTCACGGCGCCGGCGCGCCGGCGCAAGTCGCTGGCATGCAGGTTGCGACGAACGTGCCCTCCATGGCGGTGAATGGCTCGCAGCCCGATCTGGCCCGTCTGCATCCGTATCTGCACGCGCCGACCTACTGCGCGCACGACCGCGCGCGCGAGATTCGCATGTACATGCCGTACGCGGAGGCCAACGCCATTCGTCTGCGGCTGGTGCTTGCGGGCGAGGCCCGCTGGCGCCACGTCTCCACCATCTACCAGATCCCGAACGGCTGGGCGTGGACGCTCTGCAACGAGTGTCCGCCCCACGACGCCCGCCGCGAGGCCGTCGGGGAGTAGAATGGCCGCGTGCGCGTCCTCGTCGTTCTCGCCGCGCTGCTGTCGCTGACGTCCAGCGCGGCCGCCGCGCCGGCCGCGCCCGGGTTCAAGGTCCGGCTCCTCGACGGGCGCTCGCTCGACTCGCGCGACCTGATCGGCAAGAAGATCCTCGTGCTGCGCTTCCAGGCCTCGTACTGCAAACCCTGCGCGCGCGAGTCGGCGGCGCTGGGGCGGCTGACCGAGCGCTATCGCGCGCGCGGCGTCGAGGTGCTGGCCATCCACGTGCAGGACGCGGCCGTCGACGTTCGTCGCTTCATGCGCGCCAACAAGGTCACGTATCCTGTCGCGCTCGATCCCCGGCTCACCATCGGCAACCGCTACGGCTTCAAGGGCACGCCGTACACGGTCGTGATCGACCGCCAGGGCGAGATCGTGGCGCGGCTGCACGGCGAGTCGGCGGTGACCCGCCTCACCCGACTCCTCGACGAGATCTTGAAGAAGGAGCCCCCGCCGGCCTAGAAGTCTGGCGGCAAATCGAGCCGCGCCACGGCTTCGCCGCGGCGCGACGAGCGTCGGGGGTGCAGAGGAGCGACCCGGCTTTGCCGGGGCGCTCCGAACGTTGGGGGGGGGCCATTTCGGGGCCCCCCATTTATCTATCTAGAGCGACGTCCAGACGAACGCGAGCATCGCGATGGTCATCACGGCCGTCGCGCCCCAGCCGAAGACGTTCAGCCAGAAACCGTTGACGCCGGTGCCCATGATCGCGCGGTTGTTACCGACCAGCATGACCAGCAGCATCAGCGGCGGCGCCAGGAGCCCGTTGATGATGGCCGAAAGGAACAGCATGCGCACGGCGCTGACGCTGAGCGTCCCGAGCAGGGCACCGGCCACGATGGCGCCGCCCAGGATCGTATAGAAGTGCCGGGCCTGGGTCGGCTTGAGGTCGAGGCCGGAGGGCCAGGCGAAGAGCTCGGCGACCGCGAAGGAGGCGGAGCCGGCGAGCACCGGGATGGCCAGCAGCCCCGTGCCGACGAGGCCGAGGGCGAAGAGCACGTAGGCGCCATCGCCCGCGAGCGGCCGCAGCGCCTCCGCGGCCTCCCGACTCGTCTCGATGTGTGTATGCCCCGCACGGAAGAGGGTGGCGGCGGTGGCGAGGATGATGAAGTACATCACCACGTTCGAGAAGGCCATGCCGGTGAAGACGTCGCGCCGCGCGTCGCGCAGCTCGTGCTCGGTGGCCCCGCGCCGCGCGGTCACCGTGCGGCGCCCCATCGCACGCTCCTCCTCGACCTCCTGGGAGGCCTGCCAGAAGAAGAGGTACGGCGAGATCGTCGTGCCGAGGATTCCCACCAGCATCGGCAGGGCGCGCGCGTCCGACGGCAGGCGCGGCAGCAGCGTGTCGCGCAACGCCGCCGGCCAGCTCGGACGCGCGAGAATGGCGGAGAGGATGTAGGCGAAGAGCACGGCGGTGAGCCACTTGAGCCCGGCGGCGAACGTCGCGTACGTCGTGTACACGGTGGCCACGATCACCACGCCGCCGAAGACAGGCACCCAGACACCCGCGGTGACGCCGGTCAGCATCTCCGCGGCGTCCGCCATGCCGGCGAGGTCGGCGGCGATGTTGAAAATGTTGGCGACGAGCAGCAGCAGGCAGGCGACGTACAGGAACCAGCGCGGATAGTGATGGCGCATGGCGCCGGCCAGCCCGCGGCCGGAGACGAGGCCGATCCGCGCGCACGTGAGCTGGATGGCCGCCATGAGGGGCAGCGTCACCAGCGCCGTCCACAGCATGCCCGTTCCGAACGTCGCGCCCGCCACGGCGTAGGTCGTGACGCCGCTCGGGTCGTCGTCGGAGGCGCCTGTGACGAGGCCCGGACCGAGCGCCCGAAAGTACCGGACGAGCGGGTTGTGGCTGTGCTTATCCGCCGTGCGGGGCTCGTTCATAGAGCACGAGCGCGGCGGCGCCGCGCATGGTCAACCGCTTGTCGCCGGGCACAATCGTGATCCGCGTCGCGGCCAGCGCGCGGGCGAACGCGTGCTCGGCGGCCGCGGCCAGGATCTGCTTCTCCAGCGCGGCGAGCGAGCCGGCCACGCCACCCGTGACGACGACGACTTCGGGATTGAGCCCGTTCACGATCGTCGCCAGCATCGCGCCGAGCGCCCGGCACGCCTCGTCGACCACCGCCGCCGCGACGAGCTCGCCGTCGGCCGCCGCGCGGAACACGAGCTCGGCCGTGATCCGCTGCGCGACGCCGCCGGCCGCGAGGAGGAGCGTCGACTCGGCATGGCCGGCGACGCGCGCGCGGGCCGCCTCCGCGATGCCGCGGCCGCTCGCGTAGACGGCCAGGCAGCCGCGGCCGCCGCACCAGCAGGGCGGCCCGTCGAACTTCACGGGTGTGTGACCGAATTCGCCGCCGAAGCCGGCGACGCCGCGCACCAGGCGGCCGTCGAGGATGATGCCGGCGCCGAAGCCCGTGCCCGGTGCCAGGACCACGAGCGAGCGCGCGCCGCGCCCGGCGCCGAAACGCCACTCCGCGAGGGCCAGCGCGTTGACGTCGTTGTCGACGAAGACGGGCACGCCGAAATGCGCGGCGAGGCGCGGACCGAGCGGCTGGCCGATGAGATCCGCGGCGTGCGGCGCGGGAGCGCCGACGACGCCGGCGTCCACCGGCCCCGGCACGCCGACCCCGATACCGGCCACGGTCAGGCCGCGCGCGGCGAGCGCCCCGCTTACGCGCTGGACGAGCCGCTCGATCGTGACCAGCGTGCCGACGGCCGCGGCGTCGTGCGTCAGCACATTCTCGTCGTGCAGAACCTCGCCATCGGCCGTCACCGCCCCGGCGGCGATCGTCGTCCCCCCCACATCCACGCCGATCAGAACGGAGGGCTCGAGGGGCGGCCCGGGTTCCCCGGGTCGCCCCGAGCGTTGGGGGGCATGGGGGGCCATGTCCGGGCCCCCCATCACAATAGCTCGGCGAAGCTACACAGCGTGATGCCCAGAGCCGCGACGGCGGCGCGCGCCGCGGGCGTCCCCAGCCCCACCATCTCCGTCTCACGCTGACGCCCGTAGCGGCTCCCCGCCAGGTCGGCGTCGAACCAGCCGGGATGCGTCATGAACTCCGAGACGCCATCGGGCAGTGCGCGGAGGTGCGCGAGCGTCGTGGCCGGCGACCAGTAGGCGCCGGGGCCGGACTCGCCGAAGAAGTGATCCGGTGTGCGCAGCCCCGCCGAGCGTGCGCGCGCGCGCGCGGCGGCGTCCTGGCTCCGCACGGGCACGCCGAGCGTGCCCGCGACATCCAGAACGACCTCGCGCACCGGCGAATGCAGGCCGACGTGGTGGTGGGTGTCGAGGTGCGTGGGCGCGCGGCGGAACACCTTGCGGAACTTCTCCGCCTGCGCCTGCACCTCGGCGCGCACGTCGCCGGCGCGCGCCCGCGCCGCCGCGTGGCGCGCGTCGCGCACGAAGCGGCCGCCGGCCACCAGCGACTTGCCGCGCGTCAGCGGCGAGCCGAGGGTGAGGTTCACGTGCAGCCCGACGCCGAGCCCGCTGTCGAGGAGGCGGGCGACCAGGGTGCGGTCGAGGTCGGCGGTGGCGAGCACCGTCGTGCTCGTGACGATGCCGTGGCGGTGCGCGGCGAGGATGCCCTCGCTCACGCCGCGCGTGAGGCCCCAGTCGTCGGCGTTGACGATGAGGCGGCGGCTCACCGCGCGCGCCCCTCGATCATCAGCCGCTCAACGGTCGCCGGCCGCCCGGACGGCAGCGCCGCCTCCTGGTCCATCGCGCGCAGGTGCGCGATGCGCTGCGTCTCGCGCGCGAGCACCGAGGGCGCCAGCCCGGCCGCCTCCACCTTCGCGAGCGCGGTCTTGATGCCGAGGAAGTCGAAGATCGTGAACACGAGACGGCCGCGCGACACCAGGTGCGCGGGCGCGCCCGCGATGATGCGATCGAGCAGCGCCCAGCCGTCGGGCCCGCCGTTGTCGGCCGCGGCCTGCGCGTCCTCGCGGTCGGCGCCCGGCGGCGTCGGCATCTGCGGCGGGTTGCTGCACACGAGGTCGAAGCGCTCGCCCGTCACGGGCGCATAGCAATCGCCCAGACGCGCGTCCACCTCGACGCCGTTCAGGGCGGCGTTGGCGCGCACGGCCGTCACCGCGCCGGGCACGACGTCGGTGGCGACGACGGCCGCGCCGGCCTTCGCAGCCAGCACGGCAGCCAGGCCGAGGCCGGCGCCGATCTCCAGCACGCGATCGCCGGGACGGACGCTCAGGTGGCGGCAGAAGAAGCGTGAGCCGGCCTTGGGCGGCTGCACACCGTCGGGAACGCGGAACAGACAGTCACGCACGCGCCGGAAGTAGAGGCGGAGGGCCTCCTTCAGCTGCGCGCGCGCGCCGGCCGAGGACTGCGCGTCCTCGAGCTGGTCGATCTCGATCTGCAGCGGCACGCCCTCGCGCTTGACGCCGTCCAGCTCGGCGGTGAGCGCGCAGCGCTCGTCGGACTCGGTGAACACCAGCTTCGCGCGCTTGAAGCTGCCCTCCTCGCGCGCGAGCTGATCGACGGTCTCGACGATCACGCGCTTGAACGCCTCTTGATCGCCCGCCGGCACCGTCGAGAACGCGGCGGTCAGGGTCACCTCACTCATGCACGGCCTCCACGGTTCGGCGGTATTGTACCGTGCGCACGGGGCGACGCCGGCGAGGCCGGCTCAATGGAATTCGACGGCGGTGGTGTTGCCGCCGCTGATGACGAGACCCATGCGCTCGTCGGGCGCCGGCACGTACGCGCCCTCGAGCAGCGCGGCGACGGCGGCCACCGCGCCCGGCTCGGCCACCAGGCGGGCACGATCCCAGAGAACCTGCTGCGCGCGGCGGATGGCGGCGTCGGAGACGAGCACCACGCGCTCGACGTGCGCGCGCGCGATGGGGAACATCAGGGTGCCGACCCGGCGGGGCGCGAGCGACCGCCTCGGCGTCGACGGGCCGTCCGGCCTCGAGCGCCCGGAAGAGCGTCGGCGCCGCCTCGGGCTCCACCCCCACGACGCGCACGGCGCCCGCGTACCACGCCGCGAGGCCGCCGATCAGCCCGCCGCCGCCCACGGACACGAGCAGCGTGTCGAGGTCCGGCGCCTGTCGCGCGAGCTCGAGGCCCAGCGTCCCCTGCCCCAGCAGCGTCTCGGGCCCATCGAAGGCGTGCACGGACGCCGCACCTTCCCGCGCCGCCCACGCCTCGCTGGCCGCGAGCGCGTCCGCGTAGCGCTCGCCGTCCACGACGAGGTCGGCGCCGTACTCTCGGATCCGCTGGATCTTCGCGGGCGACGACACGGTGGGCACGAAGACCTTGGCGCGCACGCCCAGCCGCATTGCCGCGTAGGCCACGGCCACGCCGTGGTTGCCGCCGGACGCGGCCACCACGCCGGCGGGCGGCAGCCGCCGCAACAGAAGATTCGCGAAGGCGCCGCGCGTCTTGAACGAGCCGGCATGCTGGAGCTGCTCGAGCTTGAGGACGAGCCGCCCGGCGGCGAGCCCGAAATCCGCGCGATCGAGCTCGAGCACCGGCGTCACGCGCAGGTGCGGCCGGATGACGTCATAGGCCGCCTTGATGCTGCGAGAATCGACGGCGGCGGGTCCGATCGTGACGCCGCCCATCGCCCTAGCTCAGCGCTCCTCCCATACCTTCAGGATGTCCGCGTGCGTCTTCGCCGCGTTGGCGCGGATGGCGAAGGAGATCGCCTCGCGCAGCTCGTCCTCGGTCGCGCCGCTCTGCCTGGCGCCCGCCAGGTCGCGCTTCGCTCAGTGGGTGTTGCCGGCGGCGAGGTTGGCCGCCAGATAGCAGAGGTAGGCGGTCTTGGGCTCCAGCGCGCCCTTCTTGAACTTCCACGACGCGATCACCCGCTCTTCCATTTTATTCTCCGCGTCGGGGCGCCTCCGCGCCCGACGTTCGGGCGAACACTGCGCTCGCTAATACCCGGTGGCCCAGGCCATGCCGAACTGCTCGACGCCGGCCTCCAGCCCCTTCGGCGTGACGCGGATGGCGATGGGTCGCGCGAAGTTCAGCGTCGAGTACGACTCCTCTTTCGCCACGACGGTATGACCGCGCCTGGCCAGCCCCGCCAGTGCCGCCTCGCCCACGCGGGCGGAGACGAGCACCTCGCCGCCTTCCGTGTGCAGCCGCGGCGCCTCGACCGCCTCCTGGAGCGAGCCGCCCCCGTCCACGAGGTTGGCGATGACTTGAGGGATCGCGGAGACGATCGCGCGACCGCCCGGCGCACCGACGGTGAGGTACGGCTTGCCGCGCTTGAAGCCGAGGGTGGGCACCATGTTGACGAGGCCGCGCTTGCCGCCGGCGACGGAGTTCGCCTTGCCGGGCTCCGGATCGAACCAGATCATCCCGTTGTTGAGCAGGATGCCTGTTCCCTTCACCACCACGCGCGAGCCCCAGAGCGAGACCGCGGTGTTGGTGAGCGCGACCATGTTGCGCTGCCGATCGATCACGCCGATGTGCGTCGTGCAGTCGGGCGCGCGGCCGCGCCGCGGCGCGCCGGCGGCCGCGCGGCCGGCGCGGATCTCGCGCGCGGCCACGCGCGCGTACTCGGGCGAGACCAGGCGCTCCCACGGCGCCTTCACGGCGGCGGCGTCGCCGAGGTGGTGGAAGCGGTCGCGGAACGCGCGCTTGATGGCGGAGGCGCGCAGGTGCAAGCCTTCGACGCTCTGCCAGCCCACCTTGGCCGCCGGGAACTCGGCGAGGATGTTCAGCGCCTCGAGCGCGGTCACGCCGCCCGTCGCTCCCGGCGAGAACGCCAGGTCGAGGTCGCGATAGCGGCCGGTCACCGGCGGCGCCACGCGCACCTCGTAGGCGGCCAGGTCTCGCTTGGTGATCAGCCCGCCGCCACGCACCATTTCCTGCTCGATCGCCTCGGCGATGGGGCCGTGATAGAACGCGCTCGGCCCGTCTTTCGCGATGACGGCGAGACTCTCGGCGAGGTCGGGATACTGGACGAGATCGCCCGGCTGCATCGACGGCGGGCGGTGGATCGAGCGGCCGCGGCGCAGGTACACGCGCGCGCTCTCGGGAAACGCGGCGAGCTCCTCGAGGTACTGCGCGTGCTTGAGCGCCAGGTACCAGTCGGGCACGATCCCCGACCGCGCGATCTCGATGGCCGGCGCCAGCACGTCGGCGAGCGACATCGTGCCGTAGCGCTCGACGGCCAGCGCGAGTCCGGCCACGGAGCCTGGCACCGCGACGGAGCGGTGGCCGTAGACGTTGGCCTGGCCCTCCACGTTCGGCCACGGGAAGAGCGCATCCGAGACGCCGCCGACGGTCTTGTACATGGTGGCGTGCGCGCGGAGCGGCGCCATGCCGTTGAAGTCGAGAGCCACCGTCTCACGGCGCTTCGCGAGGTGCACGAGCATCGTGCCGGCGCCGGCGATCGTCGACATGAACGGCTCGACCACCGTCATCGCGAACGCGGTGGCCACCGCCGCGTCGACCGCGTTGCCGCCGCCCTCGAGGATGCGCGCGCCGACGTCGGCGCCGCGTGGATGCTCGGCCACGACCATGCCGCGCCTGGCGAATGGCGTGCGCTTGGTGACGCTCAGCGTGGATCGGATCACTGGTAGGGCGCTCCCTCCAGGTACTGCGTGATGGCGACGACCTTGCCCTTGTCGAAATAGAAGAACCAGCCGAACGGATAGCCCCACGCCTCGTCGGCGCGGCCGCGGATCAGCGGCCAGTGACGCCGGGCCCAGTTGGCCATCTGCTGGGCGTCGTCGGAGGTGGTGAAGGCGGGGCCGAGCAGTACCTCCACCTGGCCCTTGTCCATGCCGACGGTCACCTGGTGCAGGAAGCGGAAGGCCTGCAGGGTGAGCGTGTTGGATGCGGCGTCCTCGTGCTCGCGCAGGTATTTCGCGATGCGCTCGCCGAGCACGTCCTCGAAGTGGCGCTTCTCCTCGAACGTCGGCATCCGCCCGTTGGCGGCAACGACCTGCTTCGTCCACATGTCGTCGGCGGTCGGGCCCTGCGAGGTGCTCTCGTCGATGGTCCTGGTCGCCACCGAGCAGCCGCCGAGGACCAGCGCGGCGAGGAGGACGCGGGCGACGCGACTCACCGCGCCAGCATAACAGACGCCTTGTCGAGCATCCTAAATGAGCGCGCTCTCGAGGACGATGCCGCGGTCGACCACGCGCGCGGCCTGGCCGAGCAGCCGCGCCGTCTCGACCGGCACGTCCGGCCCCTCGGCGAGCTGGCGCAGCAGATCGATCAGCCGGCGCATCGCGCGCACGAGGTCGCCCTCGTGGCCGCCGAACGACTCGGCGACGATGCCCGACCAGTCGTCGTCACCGGAGGCCCAGCGGAAGACCGAGGGCATGAAGCCGGGCTGCACGCCGACGGGCACACCGAGGTGACGCGCGCGCTGGGCCTGGAACACGGTGTCGGCGGCGGCGGCGAGCCGGTCGAGGCGGTGCTTGAGCCTGGGACGCTTCTTGAGGAACGCGCGCGCGATCATCGGCTCGCCCGAGCGTGACTCCTCGAGCAGCGCCGAGCACAACGCGGCCGCCTCGGCGATCGTGAGGTCGTCGAAGAGCCCGCGCGTCACCGTCTCGGCCAGGAGCAGCTCGTTGTCGTGACGGAGGCTCGCGATGAGCCGGCCCTTGGGCAGGAGCCGGCCATCGCGCACCGCGCCGAACTGCTCGAGCACCTCGACCACGCGCAGGAACTCCTGCCAGTAGGCGTTGCGGAACGCATCGAGGGCGGCGCGGCGCTGGGCGACGCGCTCCTGCAGCCGCTCGAGGTCGCGCGAGGCGTGCTCGCAGCGCGTGGTGGCGCCCCACGGGCAGCGGTGACACTCGATGGTGGCCACCGCCGCCTCCGGCCCCTGCTCGCGCTCGCGCGCGATGAGGTCCGGGACGGACAGGCGCTCGAGCTGCTCGGAGAGGTGACGCAGGCCGCGGGGCTCGCCGCGGCGCAGGTCGCGCGGCACGTGCAGCGGCGGCGTGGCCCAGAAGATGCGCTTCATGAGGCCGCTCTTGAGCCGGATGACGGCGCCGTGGGGCAGCAGCGCGTCGAACAGCGTGCGGTGGCCGCGGATCGCGTGCACGCCCAGGATCATGGCCAGGCTCGGCGCGCCCTTGCGCCGGACCAGCGCGAGCCGCCCCGGCTCGGCCTCCGCCGGGGCGCGCTCGCCGCGGCGGCCGCCTTTGCCCATCGCCTGCCGGCGCGCCTCGACCTCCTGGCGCGCCCTCCGGTAGCGGCCGATGCGTCCAAAATCGCCGCACGGCGCCTCGTAGACGCGCGCGCGCTCGAGCGCGTCCTCCAGCGCGCGCACCTCGGCCTCCATCTCGCGGATGCGCTTGAGGTTCTGGTACTGGCCGAACGACGACTCGATCCGCTTTCGTAGCAGCTCGGGCGGTGCCCCGGTGCCGAGCAGCAGCGCGACGGAACCGTAGCCGAGCTTGAACTGGCTCTCGATGGGCTCGGGCGCGCCGTCCACCACGCGCAGGAGATCCTCGAGCCCGTCGCGCGCGTCGAGCGCGATCACGCACTGGCCCTCGGGATCGATGCCGCGCCGGCCCGCGCGGCCCGCCATCTGCGTCAGCTCGTTGTGGGTGAGCGAGCGAAAGCCGCGGTCGGTACGCTTGGTCACCCCCTGCAGGACGACGGCGCGGGCCGGCATGTGGATGCCGAGCGACATCGTCTCCGTTGCGAAGACGACGCGGCAGAGCCCGCGCTCGAAGAGCGTCTCGATCAGGCGCTTGAGACCGGGGAGGATGCCCGCGTGGTGCGTGGCCACCCCGATGCGCAGCCCCTGGAAGACGGCCTGGCTCAGCGTCGACTCGCCGATCGACGGGTTCTCGGCCACCGCCTCGCCGATGATCGCGTCCACCTCGCGGCGCTGCTCGCGCGTGATGAGCGGGCGCCCGTCGGCCAGCACGTCCTGCATGGCGCGCTCGCAACCGGCGCGGCTGAAGATGAAGTAGATGGCCGGCAGCCAGCCGCGCGCGTCGAGGGCCTCGATGAGCACGGTGGGATCGACCACGCGGCGCGTGTACCAGCGCCCGCGGTCGTCCTGACCGCGTGTCTCGTCGCCGACGACATGCGCGCGGCCCTTGCGGACTTCGACGACGTCGTGGATGTCGCCGGCGAGGTCGGCGATCGAATAGTGCAGCGGCACCGGCCGGTCGGGATGATAGATCGGCACGATCGGCCGGTGCACGATCGAGATCCAGTCGGCGATCTCCTTGACGTTGGCCACGGTGGCGGAGAGCCCGACCAGCAGCACGTCCTTCGGCGCGCCGACGATGATCTCCTCCCACACCGTGCCGCGGCCCTCGTCGCCCATGTAATGACACTCGTCGAGGACGATGTAGCCGAGGTCGTCGAGGCCGCTGCCGAAGAGGGCGTTCCTCAGAATTTCCGTGGTCATCACGAGCACCTGCGCCTGCGGATTCACCTTCACGTCGCCGGTGAGGATCCCGACCTTGTCGGCGCCGTAGGCGCGGGTGAAGTCGTTGAACTTCTGGTTCGAGAGCGCCTTGAGCGGCGTCGTGTAGGCGATGCGCCTGCCGGTCTCGAGCGCGCACTGGATCGCGTACTCCGCCACCAGCGTCTTGCCGCTCCCCGTCGGCGCCGACACGATCACCGACTGATCCGCCTCGATGGCGCGGATGGCTTCGACCTGGAAGTCATCGAGGGGGAAGGGAAACTTCGCGCGGAACCGCTCGAAACGCTCCACTTCCACCACGGTACCACGGGTGGTAGGCTCACCCGCGTGATCGTCTTCCACTTGGCCATCACCACCGCCGAGGACTACGTCGCCAAGCGCGAGCCACATCGTCGCGCCCACCTCGAGCGCCTGCAGGGCCTGCGCGCAGTGGGCATCGTGATCGGCGGCGGCCCCGCCCCCGACGGCCGCCGCGTCGACATCTTCTATCGCCTGCAGCAGCCCGCGCAGATCACGCACGCGGTGGAGGAGGACCCGTACTTCCTGGCCGGCGCGTGGACGGGCTACACGCCGCACTCGTTCACGCACTTCGTGGAGCCATGGGAGCAGGTGCCGCTCATGCTCGACGGCTCGCGCGTGGCGACGATCGTTGAGGGGCCGGTCGGCGACCAGGACATGGCGGAGTTCGCGCTGATCGAGGCGCGCGGCGCCGGCCGTCTCGCCTTCGGCGGCTTCTTCGAGGGCGCGCGCACCCTGGCGGTGATGACGACGCCCCGCGGCGACGAGGCATTGGCCTGGCTCACCGACACGGGCTTCTGGAAAAAAGACACCCTCACCGCGCGGCCCTGGCTCCACGTCCTCTGAGCCGACGTTATAATCCCCGCCCGGAGGCAGCCATGACCCGACCCCTGCTGGCCGCGCTGGTGGTGCTCGCCGTGGCGGCAGCGCCGCTGCCGCGGCAGACCGTGGCCGATGCGCAGTCCAAGACGCTCGTCGTCACCGGCTACGGTGGCCGCTGGTCGGAGGTGATGAAGAAGGCGCTCGTCGAGCCGTTCGAGAAGAAGTACGACGCCCGCGTCGAGATCGTCACCGGCATCACGACGGAGTGGGTCGCCAAGCTCATGGCGGCCGGGCCCGACAACCCGCCCTTCGACGTGGTGATGGGCAACGAGCCCCCGCTGCCCATCCCAAGAGAGCGCGGGTTCTTCGAGAAGCGCAACCCGGCGGCGGCGCCGAACATCAAGAGCGTCTACGACAAGGCGCTGATCGGCGACACGAGCCTGGCTATCTTCTGGGGGCGCATCGGTCTCGCGTACCGAACCGACATGGGGCTGAAGCGGCCGTCGGGGTGGAAGGATTTCTGGGATCCCTCGTACGACGGCAAGCGCGGCATCTACGTCATCGGTAACACGCTCGGCATCAACTTCCTCTTCATGGCCGACCGGCTCTACGGCAAGGACTACTTCGACGTCGACGCCGGCATCGCGGCCATCAAGCGGCTCAACGCCAAGATGGTCGACTTCACCGGCACCATGCAGAAGCACCTGGAGTCGAAGGAGGTCGGCATCGCCGTGCTGCACGACGGCGATACCTACGACCTCGCCAAGCGCGGGTTCCCCGTGGACTGGGTGGCGCCGAGCGAGGGGGTGCCGATCCTGGACCAGGTGATCCAGGTCACGCGCGGCAGCAAGAACAAGGATCTCGCGTGGAAGCTGATCGACATGTACCTGTCGCCGGAGGTGCAGGCGGCGTTCGCGAGCGAGCTGTTCTTCAGCCCCACCAACAAGACGGTGAAGCTCCCGCCCGAGGTCGCGAAGAAGCTCATCAGCGGCCCCGCCGACGTGGACAGGCTCGTCACCTTCGACTGGAACCAGATCGTCAAGCAGCGGCCGCAGTGGACCGAGCGCTGGAACAAGGAGCTTCGCTGAGCGAGGCGCGAGCCGCCGACGTCGCGCTGCGCGCTCTGGAGAAGCGGTACGGCGCCACGCGCGCGCTCGACGGCGTGTCGCTCGACGTCGCGCCGGGCGAGTTCTTCACCCTCCTCGGGCCCTCGGGCTGCGGCAAGACCACGACCCTGCGCGCCGTCGCCGGCTTCGTGGCGCCGGACGCGGGCGACGTGCTCATCCGCGGCACGCGCGTCAACCAGGTGCCGCCGCACCGACGTCACGTGGGCCTCGTCTTCCAGTCGTACGCGCTGTTCCCTCACCGTACCGTGAAGCAGAACGTCGCGTTCGGGCTGCGGATGCAGCGCACGCCCCGGGCCGAGATCGATCACTTGGTCAGCGAGGCGCTGGCCCTCGTGCAGTTACCCGAGCACGGCGCGCGCTATCCGCGCGAGCTGTCGGGGGGCGAGCAGCAGCGGGTGGCGCTGGCGCGCGCGCTCGTCACCCGGCCCGCCGTGCTGCTGCTCGACGAGCCGCTCGGCGCGCTGGACAAGAAGCTCCGCGACCACATGAAGATCGAGCTCAAGCGCCTGCAGCGCGACGTCGGCGTCACCACGATCTACGTGACGCACGACCAGGAGGAGGCCCTCACGATGTCCGACCGCGTGGCCGTCATGCGCGCCGGGCGTGTCGAGCAGATCGGCGCGCCGCGCGAGATCTACGAGACGCCGGGCACCGTCTTCGTGGCCGGCTTCATCGGCAACACCAACCTCCTCGCCGGGCGCAGCCGCGGCGGTGCCGCCGTCGAGTGCGCGGGCGTCACCATCGGGGTGGCGGGCGGCGCGCCGTCGGCCGGCGCGCCGGTCACGGTCGCGGTGCGGCCCGAGCGCATCCGTCTGGACGACGCCGGCCGGCTCGACAACGAGGTGGCGGCGACCGTCGCCCACGTCGTCTACCAGGGGGAGACCGTGCGATATCTCCTCGCCGCCGACGGCGGGCTCGAGCTGCAGGCCGTCGAGCTCGGTCGCGTGCGCTTTCCGGCCGGCAGCCGAGTGCGCGCGGGCTGGGCCGCGGCCGACGCCCATGTGCTGTCGTCATGAATAAGACGCCGACGTCATGAGCAAGGCGCGGATCGGCATGGTCACCGTCGGCCAGGCGCCGCGTGGCGACGTCGTGCCCGACATGGCGGCGCTGCTGCCGGGCGTCGAGATCCTCGAGGCGGGGGCGCTCGACGGCCTGGACCGCCCGGCCATCGCGCGCCTGGCGGCCACGGGCGACGACGAGATCCTTGTCACGCGGCTCGCGGACGCCTCGTCGGTCTTCGTCGGCAAGTCCCACGTGCTGCCGCGAGTGAAGGCGCGCATCGCGGCCCTCGAGGATCAGGGCGTCGCGCTCACGGTCCTGCTCTGCACGGGCGCGTTCCCGAGGATGGCCGCGCGGCGGCCGCTGCTCGAGCCGCAGCAAGTCCTGCTCGGGGTGCTGCGAGGGCTCTCACATCCCGGGCGGCTCGGCGTGCTGACGCCGTCCGAGCGGCACGTGCCGCAGACGACGGCGCGCTGGCGCGCCGACGGCTTCGACGCGGCGGTGGTGCCGCTCTCGCCCTACGAGGAGCACGATCCGGCCTCGCTCGCCCGCGCGACGGCGGCGTTGCGCGCGGCGGAGGCCGGCCTCGTCGTGATGGACTGCATCGGCTTCCGCGACGTCACACGGCGGGAGCTCACCGCCCGGCTCGGCGTCCCGGTGCTCGTCGCGAATCTCCTGGTGGCGCGCCTGGCGGCGGAACTGCTGGCGCTCTCATGAGCGCGGGAGCGCGGCTGCTCCTGCTGCTGCCCTTCACCGCGCTGCTTGGCGTGTTCTTCGCGGCGCCGCTGGCGCTGATGGTCGCGATCAGTCTCTCGCGGCAGTCGTTCGGCGAGCTGCAGTGGACGTTCACGCTCCACCACTACGCGCGGTTCTTCTCGGACGCCTACTACATCGGCGTGCTCTGGGACACCCTCGTGCTCGGCGCCATCGTCACCGTGATCGCGCTGCTCCTCGGCTATCCCCTCGCCTATCACCTCGCCCGTACGCGCTCGCGCGCCAAACCCCTGCTGCTGGTGGCCGTGCTCTCGCCGCTGCTGGTGGGGATCGTGATCCGCTGCTACGGCTGGATGATCCTGCTCGCCGACCGCGGGCTGATCAACGCCACGCTGGTCGAGCGCGGCTGGCTCGCGCGGCCGCTGCCGCTCATGTACAACCGCTTCGGCGTGGCGGTGGCGCTCGTGCACGTCTTCCTGCCATTCATGGTGCTGTCGCTCACCGGCGTGCTCAAGCGCATCGATCCCCACGCGCTGGAGGCGGCCATGACGCTGGGCGCCTCCCCGCGCCGCGCCTTCCTGGAGGTCACGCTGCCGCTGTCGCTGCCGGGCATCCTCGCCGGCTCGCTGCTCGTCTTCTCGCTGGCGATCTCCTCGTTCGTGGTGCCCGTGCTCCTGGGCGGTTTCAAGGTCCAGGTCCTGCCCATGATCGTCTACGAGCAGGTGCTGTCGGTCTTCGACTGGCCGTTCGGCGCCGCCAACGCCTTCGTGCTGCTCGTGATCTCCATCGCGCTCATCGCCGTCTACATCCGCGTGACCGAGCGGGCGCTGCGGGGCATCGTGTGATCCTGCGCGCGATCGTGGTCGCCGTCTACGCCTTCCTGCTCGTCCCGATGCTCGTCGTCGTGGTGGCGGCCTTCAACAGCGGCTCGTTCTTCACGTTCCCGCCGCAGGGCTTCTCGCTGCGCTGGTTCGCCAACTTCTTCGCGCGCCGCGAGTTCATGCAGGCGCTGCGGCTGTCCACCGAGCTGGCGCTGTGGACGGCCGTGCTGTCCACGCTGGCCGGCACGCTGGCCGCCATCGCGCTCGTGCGCGGGCGCTTCCGCGGCCGCGACGCGGTGAACGCCTTCGTGACCTCGCCCCTGCTGCTGCCCCAGATCCTCACCGGCGTCGCGATGCTGCAGTTCTTCACGCTGGTCCGCCTGCACCAGTCGTACTGGGCGCTCCTGATCGGCCACGTCGTGGTGACAACCCCGTACGTGGTCCGCACGGTCACGGCCACCCTGACTCATTTCGATCTGGCCCTGGAGGAGGCCGCCCAGAGCCTCGGCGCCCACCCGGTGCGCGCGTTCCTCGAGGTGACGTTGGGCGTGATCAAGCCCGGCGTGGT
>WNFJ01376509.1_pt4 | contig 16294 bp, 18 predicted proteins | sample 5400461 | NCBI WGS metagenome assembly WNFJ01 (sample SAMN13153349, study PRJNA577476) | soil metagenome | isolation source: 115 cm saprolite on Douglas fir-dominated hillslope | place: USA:California | collected 2013-09-17 | reverse complement strand
GTATGCGCTGGTGTACACGCCGCACGTCATGCGCAAACAGCTTTGGCAGACCTCGGGGCACGAGGGCTATTACGCGCAGAACATGTTTGACGTGATGGAGATCGACGACGCCGAGTATCGCCTGAAGCCGATGAATTGCCCCGGCCACATTCTTATATATAAAGACTCGCTGAAGTCGTATCGCGATCTGCCGGTGCGGCTGGGCGAGCTGGGCACGGTCTATCGGTATGAGCGGTCGGGCGTGATGCATGGGCTGTTGCGAGTGCGTGGATTCACGCAAGATGATGCGCACATTTTCTGCACGCCGGAACAGATTGAAAAAGAAATTGCCGACTGCGTTGAATTCGCGCGCGATGTGCTGAAGGATTTTGGATTCGACAAATTCATTACTGAGCTTTCGACTTGGGACCCGGCTCAGCGCGAAGCTTTGTTGGATCAGAAGATCAGTGGAACCTGGCGACTTCTTCTTTAGAGAAGGTGCTTAAGCGGTTGGGGATTGAGTACAAGACGATTCCTGGGGAGGCTGCATTTTACGGCCCCAAGATTGATGTCAAGCTGGTGGATGCGATTGGGCGGTTGTGGCAGCTTTCGACGGTGCAGTTCGATTTCAACCTTCCGGCGCGATTTAATTTGGAATACGTCGCCGAAGACGGAACGCGCAAGCAGCCGCTGATGGTGCATCGGGCGCTGTATGGATCGATTGAACGCTTCTTCGGGGTGCTGATTGAGCACTACGCGGGAGCGTTTCCGGTATGGCTTTCGCCGGCGCAGGTTGCGGTCATCCCGATTGCCGAGCGGCATGTGGAGTATGCGAACAAAGTGGCTTCGCAACTCCGTGAATCCGGTGTCCGCGTCGAAGTGGATGCGCGCAACGAAAAGATGAATGCGAAAATCCGCGAGCACGCCATGCAGAAAGTGCCGTTCATGCTGGTGGTGGGCGACAAAGAGGCCGAGGCCGGCAAAGTAAACGTGCGGACGCGGGGGAAAGAGAAGACAGAGGATATGGGGGCGGAGGAGTTTGGGGAGCGGGTGAGGAAGTTGATTGCGGAGAAAAGTGCAAGTTTGTAATGACATGGCAAGGGGAACCAACCCGCCCGCTCCTACCTATTGACGCAGATTGGTTCTCAGTGTCTCTTTCGGAGACCATTGCTTGGTGCATAGGACTGCCCTTGGAGACTGATCCTCCCGAGCCCAGCGAAATCAAAGTTCGCCGCGAGCTTGGTCGGAAAGCTGCAGAACTCCCCCGGCGGGCGCATTTGAGTGGTTGGCCGGAATTTGTGAAGAATTTTCGGTACAGGCGTGCGAGCCGTTGGTTCGCTCGCGCAAGACTTCACGAGATTGCACCTTTGCATGATCAGCTGCGCTCGTCAGCTCTTCAACCGCCCTTGTTTCTTACCGATTCAAAGCGCGAGAAATACGGCGAGGTGGTCAGTAGCGTTGTTGCTCGGCGTGCGGAGGTGTTGCAGCTCGAAGGGCGAACTCCATCGACACGGGCTTTCGACTTGTTCCGCGGCAAGCTTCTTATTTTTGCCCCGCAAGAAAGTCTCAGTGATGGCGCGGCTTGCTACTCATCTAAAGGCTTTTTTGATGTCGACAACACCCCTCCTTGGGACACTTGGGTATGTTTCTTCGAGCAGTATGTAGTCAGTTGGATCCCACCTCAACTCGTTGATCTCGCGAATGCTGGCGTAGATGTAAATCCAGAGCAGTGCATCCTCTGGGCATAGGGCGATGCCCCGCGACAGCAGGTTCCTCGACTCCGCAAACATCATCCGCGTTCGCGGATGATCTTGCTGCGCTCGGAATGACAGGGGTTAGGGCGCTTTACGGCACGGCTGAAGCCGTGCCCTCCCAAAGCCGCTCAATCGCGGGTTGGCAATATCCGAAACGACTTTCCCCTCGGCAACCGATACACCGAAAAATCCCGCTGATCGAGGATCGAGGGTGAAGATTGTGTCGAGGCCATCGCGGCCGGCGAGGTGGACGAGGGCGGCGTCGGCGAGCTGGATTCGGATGTCGCGATACTTTTTCAGGATCGCGGCGATGGGCTTGGCGTCGGCGGTGGTTAGGGGGAGGAGTTCTAGGAACCCGGTGTCGAGGCTGTTGAGCAGTTGCTGAACGGCGGTCGAGTCGCGGCGGAGGAGCCATGCGGCTTCGGTGATGACGGGCCAGCAGCTGAAGAGCGGGCCGGGGAGATCGTGCAGGGCTTCGACGCAGGTGCGATGATGTTGATCGCGGCGGCTGAGGATGGCGACGATGGGGCCGGTGTCGGCGAGGACGCGCCTCATTGGGGGACTGGTCCAAAATCAACAGCAAAAGCCTCGGACAGGAGTGTCCGACCCACATGGGTGTGTTTGGCCGCCGGAGTCATCTTTTGGTCCTACCGAACCCCTCGAAGTGACGGCGGTTGGTGCTCAGGTCCTTGGGGGCGTTGCGCGCGGAGCTGATGATTCCGGCTGCTTCGGCGAGATCGTATGCGGAACACTCTTCTTTAGTTTTTGTTTTGCCTAAGTAGCTTTCGAGGGCTTCGCGGACCAGCTCGGACTCGGTCGTTCCTTTTGCGCGGGAACGGCTGCGCAGGCGTGCGGTCAGGGTCTGCGGAACGCGAACAGTGATGCGACTGGAAGACATGTCAGACATTCTACCATAAGTGTCTGACAGTCACGATTTCCCACCGAGTCGTATGGGCGCGCGACCCGGTCAAGCAGCCAACGTGACCTCCGTAACCCCAGCGCTCCGCTGCCAGGAATCTAGACCTGTAGTCCTAACGATCTGTGCCGAGGGACTCTTTGAGGCCCGATGTCCTCCCCCAGCGCACTTCCACAATCCGCGGCCGGAGCGGCAACTGCTCCGACTCCGTCGTCGCCGACTTTTTCCACCGCAGCGTTGCTAACGGCGATGTTGCGAAGCTCAGCAAAAATCAGCGACCTGTTTTTCTCGCCGGGGAAGCCGCCGATGATCGAGGTCAACGGACGGCTGGTCCCTAGCGGGCCGCGGGCGTTGAGCCGCGAGGACACTCGCCACATCGCTTCCGAGTTGATCGGAAGCAATCAGACCGCGCTTGACAATCTGCGGGAACAGGGGTCATGTGACGTTTCGTACAGCCTGCCGGGGTCCTCGCGCTTCGGGGTAAATGTGTTTATGCAGCGTGGCAGCCGCGCCATCGTGATGCGAGTGATTCCGAGCAAGGTGCCGAGCTTTGCCGAACTCAACTTGCCTGCGGAACTACAGCACATCGTTGGCCTGCGGAACGGGATCGTGTTGGTGACCGGGCCGACCGGGTCGGGCAAATCCTCTCGCCGCCATCATTGACCTCATCAACAAACAAGTGTCGGTCCACATTCTGACCATTGAAGATCCGATTGAGTTCCTGCAGGAGCACCAGAATTGCATTGTCCACCAGCGCGAGCTGCACAGTGATACCACAAGTTTTGCGCAGGCGTTGCGGGCGGCGCTGCGGCAGGCGCCGAAGGTGATTTTGGTCGGAGAAATGCGCGACCGCGAAACCATCGAGATCGCCCTGGAGGCTGCGGAAACCGGGCATCTAGTTATGTCGACCCTGCATACCATCGACGCGGCGAAGACGGTAGAGCGAATTGTTGGAGTGTTTCCGCTTTCCGAGCAGATGGTCATCCGCAACCGCATGGCCAAGAGTTTTCGTTATGTGGTTTCGCAGCGGCTGATTCCACGTAAAGATGGCAGCGGGCGCGTAGCCGCCATCGAAATTCTGAAATCCACGCTGCGCACTCGCGAATACGTCAGCAAGGGCGAAGCCGAGGGCAAGACGCTGCTCGATGCCATGCGAGTCGGAGGGAATGAGGGCATGCAGCACTTCGACGGAGAAATCGACAAGCTGATTCGCACGGGAACCATAGACTTCGAAACCGGCCTGAGCTACGCGACGAATATCGGGAATCTGCGCCTGGAACTTGCCGACTTTACGCCGCCGCCGGAAGCCGGGGCTGCCGCGGAATTGACTGTGTAAGTAGCCTTGCCGGGCTGCCTGCGGAAGAACGTCACTCAGCCTGCGTCCATTACCATTCATATTCGCATTCGCAATCTGGTACTCTTTGTTGCCGTTGGCACATACCGGAGGACTGCGATCATGAAACGACGTTCCATTTCTTTGATTGTTGTGATGGCGCTGCTGCCATTCGCAACCCTTGCACGCGCTGCCGACCAGTACGCCGTCACTTACGAGCGCAACGTGGCTGTGAAAATGCGAGACAACGTTACCTTGCGCGCGGACATTTATCGGCCGAAGGCTGACGGACAGTTCCCGGTTCTGCTGCAGCGCACGCCATATGACAAGAACAACGGCGTTGATTTTGGTCTGAAGGCGGCAGCGCAAGGGTATGTCGTCATCTTCGAGGATGTGCGCGGGCGGTATGCCTCTGAAGGCGAGTGGTACACATTCAAGAATGAACCCAATGACGGGTATGACACCATCGAGTGGGTGGCGGCGCTGCCATACTCGAACGGCAAAGTCGGAATGTTTGGCGGGTCTTATGTAGGGGCGACGCAGATGCTAGCGGCAATAGCACATCCGCCGCATCTGGCAGGGATTTGCCCGGTGGTGACGGCCAGCAACTATCATGCGAACTGGACTTACCAGGGCGGGGCGTTCGAGCAATGGTTTGACGAGTCGTGGACTTCGGGCTTGGCGATGAACACCTTCGACCGCACCCTGGGGAGCAGCGGCAATGCGATGAACGGAATCTGGAAGCTGCCGCTGACGGGGTACCCGCTGTTTACGTTTCCGCATCCCTTGGACGACGTGACTTCGAGTGCTTCGCTGGCGCCGTATTTCCTCGACTGGCTGCAGCATCCGAGTTACGACGATTATTGGAAGCGGGTCTCCATCGAAGAGCATTTCGGGGACATCACGGTGCCGGCTCTGCATATTGCGGCCTGGTACGACATTTTTCTCGGAGGATCGCTGCGCAACTATGAAGGCATCAAGGTGCACGGGGGAAGCGACGCGGCGCGGCGCGGACAGCGGCTGCTGGTGGTTATCGGAGGGCATTCTGGCGGCGGGCGCAAGATTGGCGAGGTGGATTTCGGGCCGGAAGCCGAACGCGGAGCCGAAAATGATGTGACGCTCTTGTGGTACGACTTCTTGTTCAAAGGCGTGCAGAACGAATTCGCCACCGGCAAGCCGGTAAAGATTTTCGTGATGGGAGCGAACCAGTGGCGCGCGGAAGACGATTGGCCGCTGGCGCGGGCACGGAGCACAAAATACTTCTTGCATTCTGTCGGGAAGGCGAATTCGCTGCGTGGGGATGGAACTCTTTCAACCGCAACTCCCAGCCGGGAATCTACTGACGAGTATGTCTATGATCCGGCGAATCCGGTGCCAACGGTGGGCGGGCCATTGTGTTGCGATAGCGGCCATTTAGCGCCGGGGCCAAGAGATCAGCGTGCGGTTGAAGCTCGCGAGGATGTGTTGGTGTACTCCACGCCGGCGATGGCGCAGGACGTGGAAGTGACCGGGCCGGTGAGCGTAGAACTGTACGCCAAGTCTTCGGCAGTGGATACGGACTTCACGGCCAAGCTGGTGGACGTTGGGCCGGATGGCTTTGCGCAGAACATGACGGAGGGAATTGTCCGGGCGCGGTATCGGGATTCGCAGGAGAAGCCCGCACTGATGAATCCCGACCAGGTGTACAAGTTCACCATTGATCTGTGGGCGACCAGCAATGTTTTCCGTAAGGGGCATGTTCTGCGGCTGGAGGTTTCGAGCAGCAATTTTCCACGCTTTGATACCAACTTGAATACCGGGGAAGACACGCGGCTGGCGCAGAGGTCCATTGCAGCGACCAATACGATTTACCACGATGCGCAGCATCCCTCGGCGGTGATTTTGCCGATTGTGGCCGCACATTAATTCGTGCACCATTAGTTCGTGTATCCGGACGACGAAATCCAGATCGGTATCATTTCCGACACCCACGGCCTGCTTCGCCCCGAAGCCTTGTTTGCGCTCGCCGCCTCCGACCACATCATTCATGCGGGAGACATCGGGGAACTGGCGATACTTGACCAGCTGGCCGAGGTCGCGCCTGTGACCGCCGTTCGAGGAAATGTGGATCGTGGCGCGTGGACACAGACGATTCCAGAGATCAATGTCCTCGAAGTCGGCGGCGTTTCGATTTACATCATCCACAATCTGCAAGAGCTCGATCTAAAACCCGAAGCATCTGGATTCGCGGCGCTGGTTTATGGCCACAGCCATGTTGCCAAGCGGGCGATCAAGAATGGAGTGTTGTATTTCAATCCGGGGAGCGCGGGGCCGAAGCGCTTTGTGCTTCCTGTGACCCTTGGCAAATTGCTGATCCGCAACCAAGAGCTTGAACCCGAAATCATAGAGCTTGCGGGATAGTTATCGCCACTATGAGCAAGGGCGGCTCATGCGCTTCCAGGTCTCCAAATTCAACGGGCAGCCGAATTCGATCAGGTGGCGGCGCTGGAGCTCGGTGAAATAGACTTTGTCGTTTTGCAGGGGGTTCTAGCCGGGCGGGACGGCGTCTCCGCCATGGCCCAGGTAGAGGAAGGCGTCGGCGGCATCTTCGAAGCGGCGATCGAAGTACCTCTGCTGGCCGAGCCGAGTACCGTGCAGGGGATAGAACGACGGCTGGGTGTCGCGCCGGGTGGAGTCGGAGTCCGGCTGCGCCCAGCGCGGTGACGCCAAGCACCGAAAGTTCATGGCTGAATTATTGCTGAAGACCAAAAACAATTCACCACAGAGGCACAGAGTCACCGAGGAATCGATTTCTTAATTTTGTCTCTGTGTCTCTGTGTCTCTGTGGTCAAACGCCTTTCTGTTCCCTCCTTTACAATCGCTCGCATGTCCAATGCATTTCAGATCTCCGCGCACGCTGGTTCGGCGCGGCGGGGGCGGCTGATTACGCCGCACGGCGCGGTTGAAAGTCCGGTCTTCATGCCGGTGGGAACGGCGGCTACCGTGAAAGGCGTGCCGCAGGATGTGCTCGAGGAACTGGGGGTCGAGATCCTGCTGGGGAATACGTATCACTTGTACTTGCGACCCGGGGTCGAGCAGGTGCGGGTGCTCGGCGGGCTGCACCGGTTCATGGCTTGGCCGCGGGCGATTCTTACGGATTCAGGTGGGTTTCAGGTATTCAGCCTGAGTGAGTTGCGGAAGGTGACGGAAGACGGCGTGACGTTTCGGTCGCATCTGGACGGGTCTTCGCACTTTTTCAGTCCGGAGAGCGCGCTTGCGGCGCAGATTGGGCTGGGTGCGGACATCATCATGGCGTTTGATGAGTGCACGGAGTATCCGGCAGATGGGGAGCGGACGCGGGCGTCGATGGAGATGACGCGGAGGTGGGCGGAGCGGAGCAAGCGGTATTTTGAGGTGCATAAGGATGAAGTGCCGTGGGGCGCGGGAGTTTCGCGTTTCGAGTTTCAGGTTTCGGGTGGATCAGGCGACGGCGAAGTCGGAGATTCCCAAAACTCGAAACTCGAAACGCGAAACTGCACTCAGGCGTTGTTCGGCATCGTTCAGGGGGGGATGGATCTGGCGTTGCGGAAGGAATCGGCGGAGCGGACTATTGAAATTGGATTTGATGGGTATGCCATTGGCGGGCTGAGCGTGGGGGAGCCGCGTGCGCGAACTCGGGAAGTGGTTGAAGCCACGCTGGAGCATCTTCCGCGCGACAAACCGCGCTACCTGATGGGGGTGGGCACGCCGGAAGAGATTGTCGAATATGCCAACATGGGCGTGGACATGATGGATTGCGTGCTGCCCACGCGGGCGGCGCGGCATGGGCTGCTGTTCACTTCCGAGGGGAAAATCTCGATAAAACAGGTGCGCTATGCTGGAGATGCAGGGCCGCTCGATCCGAACTGCTCATGTCGAGTGTGTCGTAGGTATTCGCGGGCTTATTTGCGTCATCTTTATGCATCCAATGAAGTGCTGGCGCAGGTCTTGAACACTATCCACAACCTGAGTTTCTACCTTGACACTATGCGGCGCGTCCGGCATTCTATTGGACTTGGGGAAAGCGCGCATTTTCTTTCTGGTGAGCAGGCGGAAGGAAACTGATAGCTCACCGTCCCTGGTTGTGCCTTATTGGCTGTACCTGGCGGTAAGACGTCCGGTTTGAACACACGATAGCTTCCATGATTTTCGCACCTGAGCGCCGCAAGGCCTGAAACCAGGGCCTGAGGCAGGCGAGGCTCTGAGTGGCTGAAATGGAGCCATCAGGCGGGACACGATACACAGCGTGATGAACTCATACATATTGGCATTGCAGACGGGCGGGGCACCGGGGTGGCTGGGGATCACGCCCTTGATCTTCATTTTCGCCATTTTCTACTTGGTTCTGATCATGCCCCAGCAGCGCAAGCAGAAGAAGTGGCAGGCCATGCTGGGCCAGATAAAGACCGGTGACAAAGTGGTGACCAGCGGCGGGCTGCATGGGATTATCGTGGCCCTCAAGGACGACTACGTCCATCTGCGGGTGCCGCCGGACAATTTGCGGCTTGAGGTTACGCGGGGGTCGATTGTTTCGGTGACTACGCAGGACGACGTGGCGACGACTAAGTGATGGGCGGCGCGAGCGAAAAAGCAGAGCCTGCCCTGAGCTTGTCGAAGGGTTCGGCGACCGCGAAGATCTGCCGCGTTGCGGACAATCTTCTTCGATCGGAATGACAAGGTTAGATTCAGGAGCGGCAGTAATCGGTCATGAATAAGAATTTGAGTTGGAAACTCGTCGTCATCGTCAGCATCCTGCTGGTGTTCGTGTACGGCATCTTCGGAGTGCCGGGCGGGGTCTCCGGTCGTGCGTTGCTGGCTTCGCTGCAAAAGCGTATCAACCTGGGATTGGACCTGAAAGGCGGGACGCACCTGATCCTGCAGGTGCAGGTCGCGGATGCAGTCAACGTGGACTCCGACAACGCGGTCGAGATCCTGAAATCGGGATTGCGGGCGGCGAAAATCAATTACGCCGATGTCACCAAGCCTGACCCCAATCATCCCGAGCAGGTTGTAATCAAGGGCGTGCCCCCGCAGTCGAGCTCGGACCTTCGGACTCTGGTGCAGGACAAACTGCCAGAGTACGACGCTACTTCCGGCGCCAACAATACCTGGACGGTCACGATGAGGCCGACGGCCCTGAACGACCTGGAAAAGAACGCGGTGACGCAGGCAATTGAGACTATTCGCAATCGGATTGACCAACTGGGCGTAAGCGAGCCGATCATCGAAGAACACGGCCTGGGAAACCATCAGATTCTAGTACAGTTGCCGGGCGTCGACGACCCTGCGCGGGTCAAGGAGATCATGCAGTCCACAGCGATGCTGGAGATACGGCAGTCGCTAGGCGGGCCCTATCCCAGCCAGGAGGCGGCGCTGCAAGACCATAGTGGTGTCCTGCCCGAGGATTCGGTCCTGATGCAAGGTCACAGCAGACCGGGAAGTGATGAGCAAGCGTGGTACCTGGTCTCGCGGGTTCCTGCGGTTAGCGGAAAAGATCTGCGCGATGCGCAGCCGAAGCGCGACGAAAACGGGCAGCCGAGCGTCGGCTTCACCCTCACTAACGAAGGCGGCCAGCGCTTCTACAGCTTCACGTCGGCACACATCGGTGACAGTCTGGCTGTGGTGCTGGACAATAAGGTGCAGGAAGTCGCGACCATCAAGGGATCCATCAGAGATCAAGGTGAGATCAGCGGCGGCAGCATGAACGACCAGCAGGCGAAGGATCTTTCCATGATTTTGAGGTCGGGGGCGCTGCCAGCTGGGATCAAGTACCTGGAAGAGCGCACAGTGGGGCCGTCTTTGGGCAGCGATTCAATTCGCGCGGGAGTTCGAGCAGCTGGGGTGGGTATGACTGCGGTGCTGATCTTCATGCTTGTCTATTACCGCGCAGCGGGCATCAATGCCGATGTCGCGCTCATTCTGAACTTGATTATTCTGCTGGGGTTTCTGGGCTACACCGGGGCGACGTTGACGCTGCCGGGAATTGCGGGAGTGATTCTGACGGTCGGTATGGGGGTGGATTCCAATGTGCTGATTTTTGAGCGCATCCGCGAGGAATTGAGAAATGGGAAAACGCCGCCTTCGGCGGTGGAGCAAGGATTCGGGCATGCCTGGATCACGATTGTGGATACGCATGTAACGACGATTGTTTCGGCGATCATTCTGTTCTTGTTTGGCACTGGGCCGGTGCGCGGGTTTGCGGTGACGCTGAGTTTCGGATTGTTTGCGAATTTGTTTACGGCGGTTTTTGTTTCGCGAGTGATTTTTGATTGGGTACTGAGCCGGAAGCGGGTGGGCGAGGCGCTGAGTATTTGATTTTGATGTCATCCCGAACACGCCCGAAGGGCGTGAGAGGGACCTTACGATGCGCTTGCACTGTCAGGGACGCTGTAAGGAAACAGAGGGCGATCTGGCGCACGCCGCGTGTTGAATCCTCGCAGCTGCCTTGGCTGTACAGACTGACGTAAGGTTCCTCACTCGCCCGCTTTGGGGGGTGTTCGGAATGACAGAGTTTAAGAATGCGAATATAGATTTTCTCGGGAAGAAGTGGTACTTCATCGCCTTCTCGCTGATCTTCAGCGTGGCGGGAGTTGTTTCGCTGATCGTTCACCACGGGCCGAACTGGGGCATAGATTTCCGCGGCGGCACGCTGGTCTACGTGAAGTTTTCGCACACGCCGGACGACAACGCGGTTCGTGCGGCCATGGATCGGGCCGGGCTGCACAACGCCCGCATCCAGAGTTACGGTGTCGCGGGCAGCAACGAAGAACTGATCGATCTTCCGGTACAGGAGACCAGCGAGCAGGCACTCGATCAAGGTAAGATCAAAATCATCAGCGCGCTACAGAGAAACGCCCCACCCGACAAGCAGGACTTGAACAACACCAGTTCCCTGTCTCTGAAGGCTTATCTGCAGAAAAAAGATGCCCTGCATCTGGGTACCGACGCGCAGCAGAAATACGCGGCGGCGGCTCAGGCCATTGTGGACTACCGCGACAAGACCCTGGGCGGGGTGCTGAGCAGCATGGATCAACTCAGGGGAGTAACTGATCCGGCCGTACTGGCGTCACTGCAGGATGGTTTCTTTCTCTCCGATTTCGGTGTCTATCAAGTAGAGATTGTAGGGCCGCAGGTGGGGTCGCAGCTGCGTAAGCAGGCTTTTCTTGCGACCGTTTATTCGCTGGGTGGAATGCTGGTTTACCTGGCTTTCCGGTTTGAGCTGATCTATGGAGTGGCGGCCGTGATTACGGTATTTCACGATACGCTCATCACTATTGGGGTGTTCTCGCTTACCGGTAAGCCTATATCCCTCACGGTGATAGCGGCGATTCTGACCCTGATTGGGTACTCCAATAACGACACCATTGTGGTGTTTGACCGAATCCGAGAGAACCTGAAGCTGATGCGGCGGGAGAAGCTGGCAGACGTGGTTAACCGCAGCATCAATCAAACTTTAAGCCGAACCATCTTGACAGCTGGTTTAACATTTCTGACGGTCCTCGCTTTATTCCTTTTTGGGGGCGAAGTGTTGCATGGGTTTTCCTTTGCCCTGGTAATTGGCATCTTAATCGGGACATATTCGTCCATCGCCATTGCGGCGCCGATCTTGGTGGCGTATCAGGATTGGAGGTCAAACCGCAACAAACCGCCGGTGATCATAGCGGGTGGCGGGACTGGACGCACGGGCGGCCCGGTCGGTCGACGAGAGAAGGCCAAGGCCTAGAACGGCGACCAGCGTGCAGGTGGCAGGAGGATTTTCCAGCCTTCTGGTCACTTGAACCCTGTTTTTATGGAAATGGGAGCAAAGTGGTGATGGCTGGTGTCTAAAGCAATGTAGCTCTGTGCAGGGGGACATTATGTTTGAAGACAGCCTAATCGAATCGGGTGGGAAGTTGAAGACCAAGAGGGGAGCAACCACGACGGTCTCCTTCCTGGTGCAAGTGGGGATCATTGGTTTCATGGTTCTGATCCCGCTGCTGTTTACTGAAGCTTTGCCCAATATGATGTTGGCGACGGCGCTGGTGGCGCCTCCTCCGCCTCCTCCGCCTCCGCCTCCGGCCGAAGTTCACATCGTCAAGCAGGTTCAGACCGATATCGTGAACGGGCAGCTTCGCACTCCAACCAAGATTCCCAAGAAAGTGGAAATGATTAAGGAAGAAGAGGCGCCACCGCCCATGACCTCGGGCGTGGTAGGCGGAGTCCCGGGCGGAGTCCCGGGAGGCTCGATGAGCGGAGTGATGGGCGGAATTATTGGTGGATCAGCCCTTATTCCCAAAGTGGCGGTGCAGCGTATTCGAGTTTCGTCGGGCGTGACTCAGGGCATGGTCATCAAGAAGGTGGACCCTGTTTATCCCGCAATCGCCAAAACCGCGCGCGTACAGGGGACTGTGATTCTGGCGGCGGTCATTGGCAAGGATGGAGCCATCCAGAACCTGCATGTGGTCAGCGGACACCCGCTGCTGCAAGGGGCAGCGATGGATGCGGTGAAGCAATGGCGGTACAAGCCCTACATCCTCAACGGCGAACCGGTCGAAGTGGACACGCAGGTCGAGGTGCATTTCACGCTTGCGGGCGGCTAATCACTATCGCAAGTGGTTGTGAGCTGCGCCCTACCCGATTTACCGGGTGCGCAGATACGTAGAATTCGCATCTAAAAGTTTCTCAGGAGGAAAAGCAACTCATGTTTGTAGCTCAGGCAGCACCACACTTGGTAGCTCACATATCCAGCACAGCCACCTGGCTTCTGCAGGAGGCGGCTCAGCCGCAATGGGACCCGATCTCGCTTTGGAAGCAGATGGGATGGGTAGCCCGCACCGTGGTATTCATTCTGTTCATCATGTCAGGATGGTCGTTCGGCGTGATGATCGACCGCTGGATGGCTTTTAACGCGGCCCGCAAGCAGTCCCGGGCTTTTGCTCCGGCAGTGGCAGGCGCACTGCGGGATGGCAAGATTGACGAGGCCATCAAAGTGGCCGAGCGCAACAAACGGAGCCATCTGGCCAAGGTAGTCACAGCAGGTTTGATGGAATTCCGCGCCCACCAGGACAGCAGCGACATTCCCGGCGAGACCATTGAAGCTTCCAAGCGCGCGTTAGAGCGCACCGAGGCCATCGTACACGCCGAATTGAAGCGCGGGCTGGGTGGACTGGCCACCATTGGCTCGACGGCCCCGTTCGTTGGGCTGTTCGGGACGGTGATGGGCATTCTGAACGCCTTCAAAGGCATTTCGTCCGAGAAGCAGACCGGTCTGACCGCAGTGGCAGGCGGTATTGCGGAAGCCCTGGTAACCACCGCCTTCGGGTTGCTGGTCGCCATCCCGGCTGTGATGATGTTCAACTACCTCACCGGACGCGTGGAAGCGTTCGACGTGGAGATGGACAACTCGTCGAGCGAACTGATTGATTACTTCCTGAAACGCCGAGGAGCCGTGCGGCGGTAACCGGAAGTTTGCGGGTTGAAGTGAGTTGCTTGAGTCCGGCAGCCAGATGCGCTGCCGGACTTACTCCATCAAGCGCGACGGAGTCAAGAGCAATTCGTAACCGCGTCGCAGCAGGAGAGGAATTATGGGAATCGCAGTAAGAGACGAAGGCGCGAAAGTCAATTCGAACATCAACGTTACGCCAATGGTGGATGTGATGTTGGTGCTGTTGATCATCTTCATGGTGATCACGCCCATGTTGCAGAAGGATGTTTCGGTGGATCTGGCGCAGGTAAATAATCCTACCCAGATGAAAGATGCCGATAAAGAAGACGCGCTGGTCGTAGCCATTACCCGCCAGGGAGACATTTATTTTGGAAAAGACCTGATTCGGGACACCAGCCAATTGACAAACAAGATCAAAGACCGCATGGCCAAACCCGGAGCGGACCATACCGTATACCTGCGGGCGGACGCGCGGGCGAAGTATAAATCGGTGGTGGATGTAGTGGACAATGTTCGCGCCGCTGGCGTGGACGATCTTGGCTTGCTGACGGAACAGAAGAAGGTGAAGCCGGGAACTCCGCCAGCAGCGGGCGGAACCGAATAGGATTTACAAGGAGACTTGTTTTATGGGAATGGCAATTGGTGGGAAAGGCGGGCAGACTTGCGAGATCAACGTCACGCCCATGATTGACGTCCTTTTGGTTTTGTTGATCATCTTCATGGTGATCACCCCGGTGGTGCCCAAGGGCCTGGACGCGCTGGTGCCGCAGCCGCCACCGCCCAACCAGCCCAAAAACACCCAGCCAGACCGTACCATTGTGGTACAGGTCATTGACAAGGGACCGGGACAAGAGCCCGGAGTGAAGATCAACCAGGATGATGTGACCTGGGATACGCTACAAGGGAAGCTGACGGACATTTTTAAGACGCGCGCGGAGAAAGTGATGTTCGTGAAGGGCGACGATAATATTCCGTTTGCCGATGTAGCGAACGTGATTGACATCGCGCATGCCTCAGGCGTAGACAAAGTGGGCCTGATCACTGCCAAGATTGAGTCTGGCGGCTAAATCAAAGGCGAGAAGAAAATTGCACCACGGTCCGTTCAGCTCTCCGCCGACGGGCCGTGTTGTGTTATCGTAGGCGGCTGGGTTGTGGCCTTATTTCCTGCAAGGGGAGCAATCATCCAATGAAAACAAGCCTGAGAGTGATGGCGGTGGCGGGCGCGGTTTTGGTCATGCTGTCGGCGACGGGCTGCAACAAGCTGATGGCGCGCGACAAGCTTAACAAGGGGGTGGCTTCCTACAAAAACAACCAATTCGAGCAGGCAATCAATTTTTTTAAGCAAGCGGTTTCCCTCGATCCCGGCCTGAAAAATGCCAAGCTTTATCTAGCCACAGCCTATGCCCAGCAATACATACCTGGAGTTGACTCGCCGGAAAATTTGCAGAACGCAAACTTGGCCATCGAACAGTACAATGCCGTGCTGCAGCAGGACCCGAAGAACGTGAACAGCATCAAGGGAATTGCGTTTTTGTATCTGAACATGAAGAAATTTGACGATGCAAAGAACTACTATCACAAAGCGATAGATCTCGATCCCAACGATCCTGAGGCCTACTACTCGGTTGGGGTGATTGACTGGACCCAGGCTTACCAACCGCGAATGGAAGAACGAGCGAAGCTCGGATTAAGGCCGGATGAGCCGCTGAAGGACAAGAAGCTGTGCGCCAAGTTGCGCGAAGCGGGCAGCGGGGTGATCCAGGACGGACTCGACAGTCTGAATAAGGCCATTCAACTGCGTGAGGACTATGACGACGCAATGGCCTACGTGAACCTGCTTTATCGGGAAAAGGCTGACCGGGAGTGCGACCTGCCGGACCAGCGTGCTGCGGACCTGAAAACAGCCGACGAGTGGGTGGACAAGACCATGGCGGCGAAGAAGGCCAAGGCGGAGAAGCAAGCCGGACCGAATGGCATCACCATGGATCAGCAAAAGTAAAGCTGGTTCAAAAAGAACAACTTTCGTCAAAAAGCCTTCCGCTCCGCGGAGGGCTTTTGCGTTTCGCTACATGACCCGTTGGCGGTGACGGGCCGATTCATCCGAAGCCAGAGAGAAACTGCAATCAACCAAACGGCCAGCAATGGCAGAAGGCTGCCTAGCCCACGCAAGCCCATGAGTTCTCCAAGATTGAAAGCGTGACCGACATGGCTCGCTCCGGCTTCAGCCGATGTCAACATGGAGTTTGACTCGATTGAAAGCTTGCCCGCCCAGAACGAAGGCACGATGAGCTGGAACATGGAACACTTCAGATTACTGGGGGGGTGTGAAGTGGTGGCAACTGCCATTAGGGGTGAATAGACCGCCGCAAGCGGCCAGGCCGGCAGCGATCCTTCGCCAGAACGCCGCCCAAGCGGCACACATTAGTGGGAATGCGGCGAGGGGAATAGAATTTCGAGTTCGCCCAAATCAGTCACATGTTCAAGAAAATTCTAGTTGCGAACCGGGGGGAGATTGCGGTGCGGGTCATTCGCGCCTGCCGCGAAATGGGGATCACTGCGGCTGCAGTTTATTCAGAGGTAGATCGCGCTGCCTTGCATGTGTTGAAAGCGGATGAAGCATACGGGATTGGGCCGGCGGCCGCCGTCGAGTCGTACCTAAACATTGACCGCATTGTGGCGGTCGCGAGACGTTGCGGCGCGGATGCGGTGCATCCGGGGTATGGATTCCTGTCGGAGAATCCCAGATTTGCGCAGGCCTGCGCGGAGGCGGGAATCAAGTTCATTGGCCCTTTCCCGGAGTCCATGGAATTGATGGGATCGAAGACGCGGGCGCGGCAGGGGATGGAAAAAGCCGGGGTGCCGTTTGTGCC
>WNFJ01478546.1_pt1 | contig 16297 bp, 18 predicted proteins | sample 5400461 | NCBI WGS metagenome assembly WNFJ01 (sample SAMN13153349, study PRJNA577476) | soil metagenome | isolation source: 115 cm saprolite on Douglas fir-dominated hillslope | place: USA:California | collected 2013-09-17 | reverse complement strand
CGCCTCCCCCCAAGCAGGTGCGCCCTCCGGAGAAGAGGCCGGTGATTGTCGGGACCGGTCCATCGGGCTTGTTTTGCGCTCTCGGCCTGCTGGAGAGCGGAGTGACGAGCATCCTCGTCGAACGCGGCAAGGAAGTCGTCTCGCGCCGCAAGGATGTGGCCCAGCTGATGCGCGACGGCACCCTCAATCCGGAGAGCAACATGAACTTCGGCGAGGGAGGGGCCGGTGCATACACCGACGGCAAGCTTTCGACGCGGATCAATCACCCCTTGGTGCGAAAGGTGATCGAGACGTTCGCTCGGTTCGGCGCGCCGGACCACATCTTGGTGGAGGGCAAACCGCACATCGGCTCGGATCTGCTCCCCGGCGCGGTCGAGCGCTTGCGCGAGGAGCTGACCCGACAAGGCTGCGAGGTCCAATTCGGGAGGCGGGTGGAGAACCTGCTTTATGCCAACGGACGGGTGGCGGGACTGGTGTTGTCGGACGGAAGCAAGCTGGAGACAGATCGGGTGGTTTTGGCGCCCGGGAACTCCGCCCGCGAGCTATTCGAGCGCTTCGCGGCCGAAGGTAAAGTCAGTATGGATCCGAAGCCGTTCGCGATTGGCTTTCGGGCCGAGCATCCTCAGGCGCTGATCAATCGGATCCAGTACGGCGCCGCGGGAGAAGACCCGAAACTCCCCCCAGCGGACTACAAGTTGGTCAACAACCTGGAGGGCTTCGCGGCATCTACACTTTCTGCATGTGCCCGGGAGGCGTGGTGGTTCCAACCCCGACAGAGCCCGGTTTGCAGTGCACCAACGGGATGAGCAACTCGCGCCGCAACTCGAAATTTGCAAATGCCGGGATCGTCGTCTCGGTTTCGGTGGACGATTTTGCTCGAGCCGGGTTTCAAGGTCCTCTGGCGGGGCTGAATTTTCAGCGGCACTGGGAGGCACAGGCCTACCAGCTAGGGGGCGGGCGCTACCACGCCCCAGCGCAGTCGATTCCGGACTACCTCGCTGGAAGAACCAAGAGACCGCTCACCGACACCAGCTACCGTCCCGGTTTGACTCCCGCCGACCTGAATCGGCTATTTCCGGCGGAGTTGACCGCCTCGCTCAAGTCCGCCCTTCGCGATTTTGACCGTAGAATGCGAGGGTTTGTGAGCGATGAAGGGATATTGATCGGCATCGAGAGCCGAACCAGCTCTCCCGTTCGAGTGAGCCGCGGTGATGACTTTCAATCTGTTTCTGTGGCAGGGCTCTACCCGTCGGGTGAGGGGTGCGGGTATGCAGGTGGGATTGTCTCCTCGGCGATCGACGGGCTACGGATTGCGGCCCAAATCGCGTCGGAGTTGGCATAGGGTGGAATCAAAGATGAAGTTTCGGGTCCGCAATCAAGACGGGGAGCTGACGTTCGAGAGCTTCGGCGCGGTGGAGCAGGCCTGGCTGCAGGGACTGGTGGGACCGGAGGATGAAATTCTGGAAGACGGAGCTACCAAATGGCGACAGGCGAAAACCTTTCCGCTTCTGGTGCAAGCCCGCCGGCACGGAGATGCCGTTTGGGGCGGCACCCAGGCTCTGTGGATTTTCGCTACCGTCGCGCTCGGCTCTTTCGCGCTTTACAGGTGGTGCTCTGCCTGATACTAGGCCGGGTCACCTATCAGGCTTTTAACCGCAGCAAGCCGCATCGGTTCTAGGAGTCGCCGCAACCATGGCTCACGCTCACGTCAAAGGGGCTCGTTACAACGTCCGCGTCGTTCAGGACCTCGCTGCGAATTGGTCCGTCGAGGTGTACCCGGTTCCGCGCCAAGGCGAGATCAAACGATCCGAGCCTTTCAAGAATTGGCCGGTCCCTTTGTGCATCAAGATTTGCGCGGACACTCGAGCAGACGCGCTGGTGATGGGCTTGGAGCAGATGAAGAAACTCGGGAAGATTGACGACTTCCAGATCGATGAGTCCGAGCGTCCGGTACCACCGCCTCCCCCAGCGAAGCCTGCTACCAAGCCGCCCGACGCGAAACCCGAATCAGCCGCTAAGGCTGCGCCGGGCGCGCAGCCGAACGCAGCCTCCCAGCCCGAAACCGTCAAACCGGAAGCAGTTAAGGTCGAGCCATGAATTCCACCGAAACGACGCACGACTCGAATCCGCCCGCGCCGCATGAGCCGCAGGCACCCGAGCTCCCATCACCTCGAGAAACGCTTGAAGCGGAGCGGGTAGAAAAGGTGAGGAAGATCTACGTCCGCGATCTGCAGCTGAAGGAACGAATTCAAACAGTCTTTTTGGTTACCAAGAAGGCGCGTCAGGTGAGCCGAAGCGGCAAGCCCTTCCTGGTGCTTACCTTGAGCGATCGGACTGGGGATGTTGACGCGCGAATTTTCGACCGCGCCGAAGAGTACGAAGCCAAATTCCTCCAGAACGACTACGTGCTGGTGGACGGTCAGGTGATCTCGTTCCACGGCAAGCCGCAAGTGGTGGTTGAGACCCTCGATCGCCTCGAGGCAGAGCCGATCGACTCGAGGGAGTTCATTGCCCCGGCCCTGATCGAAGATTCAAAGAGCGCAGTCGCGCAAATCAAGGAGCTGGTCGATCGCGTTCAGGACCCTCACGTGCGCGCGCTGCTGCAAGCCTTTCTCGAGGACCGGCAAGTCGCCGAAGGATTGAGGCAGGCGCCCGCCGCGAAGGGAATTCACCACGCCTATAAAGGAGGCCTGGCGGATCACCTCTTATCGGTGATGAAGCTGGCCCATCGGATGGCGGATCACTATCCGATGGCCGACCGCGACCTGCTGGTGGCCGGAGCCATGCTCCATGACATCGGTAAAGTGACCGAGCTCTCGTACGAGAAGAACTTTGACTATACGGATGAGGGCAAACTGGTCGGTCATCTGGTGATGACCGCTCAAAAAATCCGCGAGAAGGCGTCGAGGATTCCTCATTTCCCTCCCCTGCTCGAGCATCACATCACCCATCTGGTCCTCTCCCACCATGGCCATCTAGAGTTCGGCTCGCCCAAACTGCCGATGACCCTCGAGGCGTTCATCGTTCACATCATCGACCACCTGGATTCGCGAGTGGCTTCATGGCTGGAGCTGATGGCCAAGGATCCGAACGAGAAGTGGGCCGACGCGACCCGGCTCTATGACCGGCAACTCTGGAAGGGCGTGGTTCCGACCCAGAGGGGCAGAAGTCCGCTTAACGGCCGGGTCGGGAAGAAGAAGGAAGGAAATGAGCGGCGACGATTTCGCGTTTTCACCCCGCATCCCGGCTCCCCGCACACCGCCACCTCAGAGAACACCGGGAGCGCAGCGAGCAAACCCGAAGAGCCTGGCGAGCAGAAGGCTTCGCCCGAGGCGACGCCTTCGGAACGCCTGTCGTTCAAGCCGCTGAACGAGCTCACGGAGCAGTTATCCGCCCACGGCAAGGACGACACTTCGGCTGCGCCCGCCGAGCCAACGAAGCCGCCCGAAAGCTAGAGGAAAGGCCGGGGGTGCAGAACGATCATTCTGCCCCCTCGACGCCCGATAACGGCCTGCTACCTCTCGCGCAGAATGGTCATTCTGCCCTCCACTGCTGGCAAGGGGCTAGCGGGCCGTGGCCGAGAAATGGCATCCAGACAGCATTGACCCGATGAACGAACAAGGTCCTCCGAGAATGGACGATCGCCGCGTCGGTGGAGCTTGAACAGCTGCAGAAAGGCGCCCCAGACGATCGCGCTGAGCACCAGTGGCGGCTGATCCTTGGCAATTCGCGCTCGTCTCAGCAGCTCGACCAGTTCGGTCAGGATTGAGGGTACCGCGAGTACTTCATCCTCCGACTCAAGTCGCTCACGATGGCTTTCAAGGTATTGCATCGCATCTGGGTACTGGACTGCAAAGTCCGCCATCCGGCACCAGAGCAAGAGGAACTGCTGTTGTAAGGATGCATTCTCGGGCGGCAGAATGGTCATTCTGCCTGTGCCGACCCCGGGCAGAAGGGTCGTTCTGCCCCTCGGTCCCTTGAAGGCGGACGGCTCAGCAGCACGAGAAGCCCGGATGCGGGGCACTCGAAGGGTGTCCCAGACGCGGGACACCAAGTCCTATTATTGTCGCGTCGATGCGTTTGACGCGACCAGCTTGTAATCGACGAACTCCACCGGTGCGAGGCACTGCGGATAGAGGACGCCGGAGAATTCTTCGACGGCTTTGGACTCAGAGTGCGTCCGATCTGCCTCAGCATCCTGGAATACTAAAGATGTGGACGAAGCGCGTTGAGTCCTTCTTTTCCTGCCAGACCTCGTAGCGCAGGGTCCTGCGCTCATTCGCGCGTACGTAGTCGACGAACTTGCGGATCGCCGCAAGTGACTTGTCGAGTCCTTCCGGGCGTACTTGATAATACGCGAGTTGGCGGATCTCCTGCCCTTGGAGAGTGGGGTTGGCCATCGGTGCTCCCTCCTTTTTGGGCCAGGCGACGTTTCATCGCTGCGGCTCAAGTGGAATATCCCCTTTAGACCGCAACTACTCTTTGGGAAAGAGTGCACTTTCAAGTTGTGGATGTGACATTGAGCGTCCGGCGATGAATTGTCCCAGACATCCCTGATTCTCACACCTCAGAGACTCCGCTCACGCGGCAGCGATTTCGTCGTAGCCGCGGCCTCGAAATTCGAGGAGGCAGAAGCCGTGACCGAAAGGGTCCGCCATATTGGCCATGCTCCCCCAGCCTTGCACCTGAATGTCCCCTTCGAGCGTTGCGCCAGCGGCTTGGGCGCGACGTACCGCAGCGTCCAGATCCGCAACCACCACGTCAACGTGAACCGGCGTCCAATGCCTGCGGTAATCCCGCATCTGCGCCGAGCCCGGCGAGGGTCGACTCCCGGATTGCTTGGCGAGGAGATCGATTGGAGACGAGGCGCCAAGTAGCTCGACCCAATTGACATCCAATCGTCGCCCGACCGTGAGCCCCAAGCCTCGAGTGTAGAACTCGATTCCTTTACTTAGGTCATCGACGTCAATGCAGATGCGTAGCTCGATCATGGGAGCGTCATTCTACCGCGATCTGCGACATGGCACTGACCTTGGCGCCCCTGAGCCGGCGGCTAAAATTATCTGCCGAAGACGCGGGCGACTTCCTGACCCATCACTTGTTGCCCCGCAATTGAAGGATGAATTCCGTCTTCTCCCAAGCCGGGGAGGAAGTGATCAACGTCGTCGGGCTGCGCCAACACGGATTCGAAATCGACCAGCGGATTCTGTTGCCGCAGCCAGTCATTGACCTCGTGACGACGTCTTCTCACCGTCTCGTAGTCGCCGCCAGTCGTCCGTTCCTTCGGAACGAGCGTAGAGAACCAGACCTGGCAATAGGGAGCGAGCGCGGCGCCAATCTGGCCGATCCGGGCGATGATCGTACTGCTTTCAAGAAAGCCCAGATCGTTGGTCCCAATGAGCATGATGCAGTCGGTCACCTCTCCGAGCAGCGGACCAAGCTCGGCATCGAAATTAGCGAGCACATCGTTGACTCCCTGGCCCGACACGCCGGCGTTGGCGAACGGCACTCCCAGGATCGACTGCGCGACAAAGGACCAGGCGTTGCGATAGTCATCCGTGCGCCCAAAAAAACCGTCCTCCACGTGGGTACCAACGGTGACATCTCCAGAGACGTAGCCTTCGGTAATGCTGTCCCCGATCGTCAGGACGGCACGCGAAAAATCGGACTCGACGTCGATCGTCGCAAGCCCGACGGCTCGCGGATGTTCATTGCCACCGAAAGGATCACTTTGATAGGCGTAGCTGCCATACGCGGCATAACTATCTGGCAACGCCCCCATGATGCTTGCGCCGAGCGCGCCATGAAACTCGAACGAAACGTACAGTTCGTCCCCGAGGCTGACTGGAAACTCCACTGGATCACTCATCAGCCGTTGGCGCGCTACTCCCGAGACGCTCTCCGACCCGGCAAATAAGATGGTCGCCGGTTGCGAAGCGAGCGCTCCGCCGGAGGCGGCGAACGCGACGTTGGCTCGCTCGATCACAACCGGCCCGTCGCCGGCTCGAAACGTGAACTGAAGCCGGGCGCCGGCTCGGCCGATCGGAACCTTAAGCCGGAAGGTGACGGTTTGATCGCTTCGAATTCCCAATCGAAGTGCTTGATTGAAACCAGGCTGGAAGCTCGAGGCTGACGCGGCAAGCCCTACGCCCACTACCAACAAAAAGAGGACTCGGTGCTTCCCCGCTCTCATCGCTGCCCCTCCTCCCAACCCCAAATAGGAATCCTGCCTCAATCCGACAAGCCCTTCACGGTACCAAGCTTCAACCGAAATACCTTTTGGGCATTGCGCGCGGCCGCTAACGAAACCTGCTCGACTGGTAGTCCCTTGACCTCCGCGACCTTCCTGGCCACTTCCAGCACAAGTGCCGGCTCGTTCTTTTTGCCTCGATGCGGAACTGGAGCGAGAAAGGGACTGTCGGTCTCCACCATCAGTCGATCTAGCGGAATGAACTGGACCGCCGCTTGAATCGGCTGCGCATTTTTATAAGTGACGATGCCCGAGATCGAAATGTACAAGCCCAGATCCAGATACCGGCGTGCTGCTTCGGTGTCGCCGGTGAAACAATGGATTATTCCCTGGGAAATCTGTTCCTCATGGAGGATATCCCAGCAGTCACTGTGCGCATCTCGCACGTGCACCACCAGAGGCTTCTGAAGCTCTTTTGCCAACTCGCACTGCCGCCGAAACGCGCGCTGCTGGATGGGTCTGGGAGACCGGTCGTAATAGTAATCCAGCCCTGATTCTCCAACTGCGATCACCCCCGGCAAGGCCGTCAACTTGCAGAGCTGCTCCCAATCGGATTCCCTCGCCAACGCCGCATCGTGCGGATGAATTCCCATCGTGGGCGAAAGGAAGTCGGGATCCAGTTGGGCGACCTCCAAAGCCTCGCCAAAGTTGCCGGGCCCCTGGAATTGCCCGACGACCACCGCATGGACCAGACCCGCCGCGCGCGCTCGAGCAATCACCGAGGCCGGATCTGGAAAATCCTTTCGTTCGAGATGGCAATGGGCGTCGACCAGAATCAAGGGTAGGCCTCCAGAATTTCCTGAAGCGCCCGCCGAGTGCTCGATGCTTGGCTGGTGGCAAACGCTTCCTCGACTCTGTGTCTCGCCGCAGGAATGCGCAGCAGGCACAAGCCCTCTGCGACATCCAGCTGCAGGTCCTCGGAAATGGTGGGTTCCGCCAAAAGCTCGGCCAAGGCGGGCAGAGCATCTGGATTTTCGAGCCGACCCAGGCCTCGGGCCGCCGCACCGCGCGCGGGGTCCTTAGAATCTCGAAGGATCTCCAGAAGCCGTTCGAATGCGCCCTTCACCTTCACCTCTCCACACAACTCGATTGCGAAGGCGCGATCCATGCCGAAGCGGCTGCGGGTACGTTGGAGAAGATAGCCGGCGGCGTCGGTTTCCCCCAGCTTCATCAGCGCGCCAGCGGCCTGGGTTCGGTCGAAGTCGGGCAGAAGCCAACGACGAAACGTTTTGCGGATCGCCGGAACCGCCGCGGGATCTCCGAGCTCCGCAAGGGCGCCGAGTGCCCGAAACCGCAGATCCGGATACTCGAGCGCCTCAACCAAAATTTGCAGACCTGCGCTGTGCTTTAGCGCCGCGAGCCCGCGCGCAGCTTCGAAACGGACGGTAAATGCTTCGTCCGTGAGCGCGGCGGCGAGCACCGGTCGGCACACGGTCCGTTGGAGATCCGCGATCAGCCCGATCGCAGTGACTCGAATCACCGGCGACGGATCCGAAGCGCGGGCGCGAAGGAGCGGCTCAACCTCCGCAAACGGCAGGATTGCTGCAGCGGCTTCGAGCCCCAGACGTCGCACCTCCGCTTCGGAGTCCCCCAAGAGCCGAAGCAAGGCGGGACCGAAATCGGCGGCATGGTCGCGGCATTCGCTGGCCAAATCGCGCAACTGTCGTGCGGCGGCAAGCCTGGCCGAGGGCTGCCTTTCCATCTCCAGGCTCCGCAAAGCTTGATCGCATTGCGCGCGCCAGTCCACCGGTAATCACTTCACCTCGGTCCCAGGCTTCACCGAACCCGGGTCCACCAGCGATAGCTCGGCTCCCCCCGGACCCGCGGCCAGCAGCATCCCTTGGGAGGGAATGCCCCGGACGGTCTTGGGGTTCAAATTTGCGACCACCACTACATTGCGCCCGAGCACTTGCTCGGGCTGGTAGGCCTCTGCAATTCCGGCGACGATCGTTCGAGGCGTTCCCTCGCCGAGATCGACGGTGAGCTTGAGCACCTTGTCTGACTTCGGCACCCGCTCAGCGGCGAGAATCTTCCCCGCTCGCAGATTGAGCTTGGCAAAATCGGCGTAGTCGATCTCCGACGTGGAGGGGGTGGGCGTTTCGCGTGGCACCGCCTCGGAACCGGTGCGACCCGTCGCCGAGATAATCGCTTCCACTTGAGCCTCATCCAAGCGCGCGATCAGCGGCGCGGGCGTGCCGACCGGCTTTTGACGATCGAGCAACGGGTAGCGCAACGAGCTGATTGCCTCGTACGTCAGCCGCGGCGCCTGCAGTTGGCTGAACAGCTTCTGTGCCAAGGCCGGGACCACCGGCTCGAGCAGGCCGGCGAGCAGATAGACAACCTCCGCGGCATCGGAGAGATCGCCCCTGGCAACCTCCGGCTCTGCCTTGACCGCGTTCCACGGTGCGCGGCTTTGCAGGAATTGATTGGCACCCTGGGAGATCTCCACGATCGCTTTCACCGCGGCCCGGAATTCGAGCTTCTCGAAGGCGGCTCGTACTTCTGTCGCTTTGCGCAGCGCGGACTCCACCAGCTGCCGGCCCTCTCCCTCCGAGGCCGGCGCGAGGCGTTTCTGCAGCGGACCCGCGAGCAGCGACAGCGTTCGGTTCGCGAGATTGCCGATATTGTTGACCAGTTCCGCGTTCACTCGGTTGCGAAATTCGCTCAGCGACAGGTCCATGTCCTCCGGGCCGGATCCGAGGTTGGCGGCGTAGAAGAAACGAAGGTAGCTCGGATCCAATTTGTCGAGGTATTCGCGCCCGGTGATGAACGTGCCCCGAGTTTTCGACATTTTCTCGCCGTTGACGGTGAGATGCCCGTGCACAATCACCTTCGAGGGGCGTTTGAGATTTGCGGCGGAGAGAACCGCTGGCCAATACAGCGCGTGGAAATAGACGACGTCTTTACCGATGACGTGAATGATCTGCGCCTTCGCGTCCGCCGCCCAGTACGCCAGCGCGTCCTTGGCCTTGCCCGTTTCCCGGGCCCAGCGCTCGGTCGCGGCGATGTAGCCAATCGGAGCGTCCAACCAGACGTAAAAGAACTTGTCGGTTTCACCGGGGATGGGAAAGCCGAAGTAGGGACCGTCTCGGCTAATGTCCCAATCCGCCAAGCCCTTTTGGAAAAACTGCTGCAGTTGATTGCTGACCGCGGGATTCAGAAAACCCGGCTCGCGAATCAAGCGAAGCAAGAAGTCCTGGTGGCGGGACAATCGGAAGAAGAGGTGGATGGATTTCTTTCGAACCGGCGTAGAGCCGCAGATCGCGCACCGCGGGTTGATCAAATCGGTGGGAGAATAGGTCGTGCCGCAGTTTTCGCAGACATCGCCGTACTGGTCCGGGGTGCCGCAATTGGGGCAGGTGCCGCGGATGAAGCGGTCTGGCAGAAACCGTTTGTCAGTTTCGCAGTAGTACTGCTCGATCTCGCGCCGCTCGATTTCACCGGCCGCCTTCAGCCGATCGTAAATCAGCTCGGAGTACTTCTTGTTCTCCGCCGAATGAGTCGACCAGAAAAAGTCGAGGCTGATATCGAAGTCTCGAAAGTCCCGCTGGTGTTCCTCGAAGAAGCGGGCGACAAATTCCTCCGGCTTGAGACCCTGCTTGGCGGCGTTGATTTCGATCGGGGTGCCGTGGGTGTCATCGGCGCAGAAGTACACCACGTCTCGTCCACAAGAGCGGAGAAAACGAACGTAGATATCGGTCTGCACGTACTCCAGCACGTGGCCGAGGTGGATCGACCCATTGGCGTATGGAAGAGCGCTGGTGATTAGAATCTTATCGGCCATAAGCAAGTGTACTGCCTAGTGACGCGTATGCACCCCTGATTTCGAGTCAGTCCGCGGTATAGGCCTCCACCGATCGAATCGGGCTCGTGCCACCGATGACGTAGATACGACCGTCAGGCCCGAGCGTCGCCGCAGCCTCCTCTCGCTCGGTGTGCCGGCATTCGGATCGTAGGCTTCGACGCTGGTCGGTCCGCCACCGCCGAGGCTGCCCCCAATCGCGTAGATTCGACCGTCGGGGCCCAGCGCGCCGGTGACGCCATACCGAATGCTGTTCATGGTTGGAAGCTCTGCCCACGCGTCTGCCACCGGGTCATAGACATCTGCGGTATCCGAATAGCGGTCACCCCCGAATTCCGACGCGTAGCCGCCGAAAACGTAGATCAGGCCATCGGGCCCCGCTACACAGCCGAAGTCCGTCCGAGGCCGCGGCATGTCGGCGGCTCGCGACCACCTGTTTGTCGTCGGGTCATACACTTCCACGTTCGGCAGCGGATCGCCGAATTGGCCGCCTCCCATGACGAACATGCGGCCATCTGGAACGCTGGCCGCCGCGTGTCCTTGACGTGGAGTGGGAACGTCAGCGCGTCGACTCCAGAAGCCCGAGCCTGGGTCATACACCTCGGTGGTTGTGGAAAAGAATGGAAACCCTTGATGGTAACCGCTGAAAACGTAGATCAGCCCATCCAACCCAGCCGCAGTTCCAAAGTGCCTTCGAACTTCAGACATCGACACAACCTGGGTCCACTGATCGGCTGCGACGTCATACGCATAGACTGTCGCCACTTGCGGCATGAACTCGTTCGCTCCGCCAATCGCGTAGATTCGTCCATCGCCCGCGGTTGCCGCGCCCAGCTCCCATTTTGGATCCGGCAGTGGCGCGACCTGAGTCCACGAGTCCGCGGCTACCGGAGTTGCGGCGAGGCACGATACGAGACTGCAAACAAGCACCGTTGACTTTCGCATGGTTGTCCTCCGGGACATCCCCTACCCCCGCCGAACTTAAAAGGAAAGCTGGGTGCAAAAGGGCTCTTTTCGGTAAGCTCAACAGCGAATTGGGAGGAAATCCATGTCGCTCAGCCGAAGAAGTTTTCTTACGTCCGTTGGTGCCGGAACTGCCGCGGCCGCCCTGCAGATTCCGTTCACCGGAGCAAGCATTGCCGTCGCACGTACCACGAGCATATCCAGATCAGGGAAGACAGGAGTCCGGCTAGACAGCAATGAGAATGCTTACGGCTTGGCTCCTCGCGTGAAGCAAGCAATCCAAGAGGCGATTGGTCAAGCGCACCGCTATCCGGATGCCGCGCGCCGCGAATTTTCAGAATTGGTCGCGCAGAAGCATCGCGTGTCCATCGAGCAGGTGTTGATCGGCTGTGGGTCGGTGGAGCTTCTTCAGGCCGCCGCCCGAGCATTCACCGGGCCGAAGAAGAAGGTCGTTCTGGCGTCCCCCACCTTTGAGGTGATCGGCAGGGCCGCCGAAGCTCTGGGCGCGCAGGTGGTTCGAGTCCCTCTCACCAAAGACTTTGCGCATGACGTTTCCGCGATGCGGGAGCAGCTTGGAGAGGACACTGGCCTCGTCTACATCTGCAACCCGAACAATCCGACCGCAAGCCTCACTCCACGCAAGGACCTCGACGCGTTCATCTCGAAGCTTCCGAGCCAGACGTACGTGCTGATCGACGAGGCCTACCATCACTATGCAACGGACTCGCGGGACTACGTCTCTTTCCTCGATCGCCCCTCGGACACCGATCGGGTGATCGTGCTCAGGACCTTCTCGAAAATCTATGCGCTGGCCGGGATGCGGCTGGGTTATGGCATTGGTCCACGCGGGGCGATTGAGAGCATGCGCCAGGCAGTGGGTCTGGAGAATGGGAATATCGCCGTGCTGCGTGGGGCCGTCGCAGCCCTGGAGGATGATGGGACGATGCAACTCTCCGTTCGCCGCAACGCCGCCGACCGGGCTGAGTTCATGAAGCAGGCGCACCTCCGAAAGCTTTCTCCGATTCCCTCCTACGCAAATTTCGCGATGATGGATATCGGTCGTCCGGTTCCCGAGGTCATCGAGCAGTTCAAGAAAAAGGGCGTGCATGTTGGGCGGCCGTTCCCGCCTTTGGACACCCATTTGCGGGTCACTTTCGGACGACCCGAGGACATGAAGGCGTTCTGGGCCGCTTGGGATCAGCTACCGGCGCTCGCGATCCGGGGCTAGCGGCCCGGCATCTCGATACATTGACAGGCCGGCAGTTCCGAGCGGCGGCCGGTTCGCACATGCGCGATGGTGCAGGCCGTCCCGACACGGGTCAGTCTGAATTCCTCGGGCACTTCCAGGCTGCGGCCATCGAGGGGACGCCCATCGGGTCCCCGCCGCGTGACCCGCGAGATAAGCAGCCGGTCGCTCTCCGTAAAAGTCTCTGGCACGAGCACCACATGGCCGTGGACCTCGGCAGAGACAAACTCCGTCACCTCGGTCCGGCAGGTATGGTCGGCTTGTCTCGGAAAACGCGACGGCACCTCGCGCGATCCGGACGTCCGACACTGGGCGCAGAAAATCGTGAGCACCGTCACCGCAAACCCTCGCCGCGCCAGGCCGGGGGCGGTCATTCCGTAAGAATCCGGTTCTCGCGCGCGGGCGATCGATACAACTGCGCGGGCTGCGCCCAAGGGTCGGGAGCAAGTTGATGTCCCGCCGGGCAGCTACCGGTAGCTTGATAGGCGAGCGCTGCCGCAAGCATCGCTTCGTTCGGATCCCCGAGCTCGTGCGCCAAGTCATCCGAAACGGTGCAGTTCGGCGCAAAGCCATCGGCATAGTCGCCGAAGCCGGCCGCATTGGTGCCCTGGAACTCGATCGGGAAATAGGAGGTGCCGCAATTGTCCTTTGCGGTGAAACCGTAGGGTTTGCCGCAAGTTGTGCCGCCAATTCGGACTACGTCGAGGAATGGCGAAAGGCCGTTGATCACCGACTCGCTTGCAGAACAAGTTCCGCCGTAGGTCAAGACGAACACGCGCCGCAGCCCGAGTGTCGGGAGCGTTTGATGGCTGGTGTAGCTCGTTCTCACAAAGCGCATCACGCTGGCATTCGTCTGGCTGGACCGCTTGTCATTGTACTGGAGCTTCTCGAACACCTGGCCGACGACCGGATCCCCACCAATCATCGAGGCAAGCTCATTGGCGATGTATAGGTAGCCACCGCCGTTGTAGCGCAGATCCAAGATCAGCGAATCGATTCCCGCAGCTTTGAATTGGCCGATTGCCTGCATCAAGGGATCCTCTGCTGTGGCGAGATGATCGTTGAAAACCAAGTAACCAATCCTTCCGGTTGCAGTGGTGAGCACCTGTGCGGTGGGAACCGGCGTCTTGGTGACGTTGGCGGAAGTCAAAGTCACCTCGTGAACGCGCTGCGGGTTGACCTCAGACAACGTCAGCCTGGTTTGAATGCCGAGGTCCGACGGATAGAGGGCAGCGACCAGCGGATCCCGAGGCATGGTGTTGATGTCGTTGTCGTTGACGCGGAGGACCGTCGCCCCCCGCTTCACCTCGGCCACGGCTGCGGGAGAACCGGGCTCGGTGTAGGCGACCCGAACGATTCGAGTATTGGGGACGATCGCCCACTCGATTCCGTATCCAGCCTCGACTCCCGAATTGATCAGGTTGTCAAATGCGTCGGTAGGGTAGGTGAAACTGAAGCGATCGCGAGGCTGCCCCGATGCCGTAGGCTTCCGCACCAGCAACGCGTTGAAGTAAGCGGTGGGGGTTGGGTAGCCCGAAGCATCAATCACGGGAATCTCGCTGTACCAGAGGTACGCCTCATTCATGTAAGAGCGTACCCAGCGACGCTGGGGATCGACCGAGGTGCAGATTTGCGCAAATTGTGACGACGGTGGAAGACCGTTACTGCCTCCGCAGCCCAAAGGACCACCGATCATGGCCGCGGTGGTCAGCACCCCCAATAATGAGCCGCTGATTCGCTGAGACATCCCCAACCCTCCCCTTCCTTGGAGGCGAGTCGCTACAGATATGTGAGACTCGTGCGGGTTGGCAATGCGGGCGTTCAACGCCCTTCCGCCGCCGTCTGGCTAGTCCGGTTTTTCAGGACCTGCTTCACGAACTTCGCCATCTTCGTTTGATTGTCCGCAGGCAAGCTCTTCGCCCGCCCTAGCAACTTTCGGACCTGCTCGTCGGACATCCGGGCGGTCCAGTCTTCCTCCCTCAAGTCGAATACCTTAAGGGCTGCGGGTTTGGCCGTCTGCAAGGATCCATCATGGCAGCTGCCGCAGTTCTGCTGGACGATCGCGCGAACTGCCGTGGTGAGCTTGTCCGCTGGAGCTTCGCAACCGAGCGCATTTGCGCCAAAGCACGCTGCGGTAACGATTTGGATACAACCCAGGATGACGCAAGCACCAAGCGTTCTCATCGGTAACCTCCCGCGCTACGAACGCGCGACTGCCGCGAGTTGTTCCGGCTTGGCGCGCAGGCAGGTTCCCCAGAGCAACCGTTCGATCACGAGCCTGCCGTTTCCGGACGACTTGAGCGCCAGATCTGCCTCGGCGCAAGCCGCTAGGGCGTCCAACAGCTCTTTTCTCGTGTAGCGGGCTGCCGCTTGTAGACCCATGAAGATCGCATACGGGTGGCCCAATCGCTGTTTTTCGGCGTCGGCTTCGCGTTGGATCTTCGGCAAAACCCGGGAACTGAACTGGTCAAAGCTCCGCGGGACGACTCCACCCGAGAGACGGCTCAAGCGGTCGTGATTTAGCAGCAGCGTCCGAACGATCGACCCGACTGCTCCCAGCAGCAACAGCGGAGGGGCACCTTGCTCCAACGCGTCTTCCACGTACTTGAGGGCGGCAACCCAATCTCGTTTTTGCAAGGCGTCGGATAACTCCAAAAACTCCTCGTCGCGCGCGTGGCTTACCAACAACACCACGTCCTTGGCTTCGATGACCGGACCCTCCACGTAAAGCGCGAGCTTCTCCAATTCCGATTGGATCAGGCGCATGTTTCCGCCGCAGCGGTCCTTGAGAGCCTCTTCGGCGCCTCGACTCATCGTTTTCTGGAAGGGCTTCAAGGACGCGGCAATGATCTCCGCAAGGTCCAGGTCCTTGAGCCGGCCCGCCACCTTCCGTTCGATCAACCGACCTTTTTCCAGAGCCAGCTTGATCAGTGGGTTTTTCGGATCCACTTCGGTGGCCACCACGAGCAGAATCTGACCTTTGGACAAACCCCGATCCAAAAGTTCGGTCAGCGGATTGACGTCGCTCTCCGGAGCATTGACGTTCTGTTCTCGGCAGTACTCGGCAACTTCGCGCAGAAACGCGACGTCCGCCTGCGCCAAGTCGACGTTCAACTCTTCCTTCCAGTCTTCGACCGATACCGCCGAAGGGCTGCGCGGATCGATTTCCCGCAGAGACCAACCCGCCCGAGCAGCCAACGCCAACAGCCGCCGAGCGCCCTCCTTCTGCTTTCCCGCTTTCCACGCGTCGCGCGCTCGCTTGAGCGGATCGCCTCGACCCTTCTTGGGCGCCAAAAACTCGGGGTCGCGCACCAGAACCACTTTTCGTCCGGGGAAGAGCGGAACCGTTGCGAGATCCTGAGCAATCTCCCGAGGTCCGGCTGCGTCCAGCACCGAGTAGTTGAGGCTCATCAATTCCGGCGGGAGCAACGCCTTCACCAATTCGTCGGCGGCCTTTCGCGCCAGGTATTCCTCTCCCCAGACTAGATAGAAGGGAGCTTCCTCGCCTTCGCGCAGCTCCTCCAACGCTTCCTCAAGCTCGACGCTCATCGCTCCTACCCATCTCAATCAGCATTCGCTCGAGTTGAAACCGCGGCGCTCCATTTCGCTCGGAAATCCGCTCCCGCGCCTGCCCGATCGCCTCGCGCATGCGATGCAATCTGGCCGGCGTGTAGTTTGCCGATGCCGAACTCGCCAACTCCTGGAGATCTCGGTTTACCAGGTCGGCGACTCCCTCTTTGAGCACGAGCAGATCCCGAACCCAAAGGTCGAGGATATCCAATGCCGCTTCGGCTTCGCCTCGACTGCTCCCAAAAACCTCCGCGAAGCTGAGCAGCGAGGAGGGGCTCCCGCCCGTTGTTTCGAACAGTTGAATCAACTCCTTGCGTTGGGCAAGCCGCCGCGCGTCCAGCGCCAGCGCCCTGGAAAGACTTCCGCCGGACAAGACGGCGATCAGGGTGGAGGTTTGCGGGTCTAACTTGCGTCGCTGCTCGACCTGCGAGGCAATCAGCGTCAGCGGCAGGGGACCGAAGCTGAC
>WNFJ01340614.1_pt1 | contig 16298 bp, 17 predicted proteins | sample 5400461 | NCBI WGS metagenome assembly WNFJ01 (sample SAMN13153349, study PRJNA577476) | soil metagenome | isolation source: 115 cm saprolite on Douglas fir-dominated hillslope | place: USA:California | collected 2013-09-17 | reverse complement strand
CGCTGCCCCTCAGCGCGAAACATCAACCTGAAGCCGGCGCTTGCTGTCCTTAAGCCGGTTTAATTCTTGAAGGAGCAGGAGTGAAGTCCGGACTTCAAGGTACAGTCGTCTCCTCATTTGTCAGGGTTATTCGGCTCTGCGTCGCCCTGGTACTCTGTCCTCTTCCGCTCTTCAGCGACGAAAGAAATCCGAACCGAATCGTGTGCCGCGAGGACCTCTCACTAGTCAGAAGGGTTGAACTGTCAGATAAACTGCGTGCGATTACCGGTTGGCCGGATCTACATTTTGATGAGAGCGGTACGCTTCAACTGGGCTCTGCGCGAGCAGTTGGCGGATCACAAAGCGCGAGAGATCTCCTTGATAAGGCTGTTTCAGGTGCTAACGTTCTAATCCTCGAGGACGCCAGCAAGCGCCAGGATGTAGTTTTCTGCCGCGTTATTCCCGGACGATGGAAGAATAACTCTGTCAGCAACCCGCCAGCTTACGTAGTGCTGATCGATTTTGCTGACTTCGATCACCTAAGGGGAGACGCGGAAGCACTCAAGGCCTTCGATGTCGGGTGGGGCTTTTTGCACGAAATTGATCATGTGATCAATGACTCATCAGATCCGGCGACTGTGGGTATAGCCGGAGACTGTGAAGACCACATAAATCTTATGAGGCGCGAATGTAATCTGCCGCTACGATCAGACTATTTCTTCACGTTCTTTCCTCATGCGGAAGACAGCGCTTTTCACACAAGACTCGTTCGGCTCGCCTTCGATCAAGAAGACATCACGAGCGCGAAGCATCGGCGGTTCTGGCTTATCTGGGACGCAACAGTCGTCGGCGGCCTAAATACACGAGAGCAAGTGGCCGAGTTGAGATAGGCATTCTCTCTTAACAGGTTCAGCTTAGCGCTATCAAATGCTTACCTTCGGGAGCAACCATTCGCAAAAGAAACTAGTGTTTGTTGTTCTCCCCGTCCTCACTTGCATTGCAAACAATCCATTTCCTGCGCGATTCTGCCGTCAGCTGTTGTAACGTCGAGTGAACCCTTAGCACGGTTTCTTTCAGATGGTCTCGTTCCTGGGGCGTTCTTCCTTTGCCGATCAGGAGAGCTGCCGCGATCTCGCTGCTGAGTTCGTGGTCAATTGCCATAAGGACACACCTTCTGGAAATACACTTGAAAGAGTTAGGCTATCTTGAAGAGGCTGGCATCCTATACTGAACATGTTACGTTGGTGTTAACAAGATGTTAAATCAATCGAGTTGAGCGATTGATAGTCGTCATCGACACTTCTGAGACCGGACCCGCTAGCAAAGCCTCCAAGCCCGCACTTACTTCATTAGTGACAATCGCGCCGTACCCGCGAACAACATCGCAAAGGTCCTCATGAAAATCCGGGGCCAGGCTATTCACAAGCAGCTGAATCTATCACGCGTGTATCGAGGCTCATCTGAGCGTTGGCAAGAATTCATTTCGATTTAACGCCATGTTTACTTACCTGTAACTGCTGTGCTGTAGCCTTTGGTCCTTACATCACTTTCCAGTTTTCATAAGGGTCCTGTGGGTTTTGAACTTCAATTCAGTTTTGCGTTGCGTTGTATCGAGCGGCGAAAGTTTTCTTAAATCACGGGTGCACCCAAAAACAGCTCTCAGATAAATAAGGAGAATCCCATGAGGCAAACACGACTAGTCAAAGGCTTTTTCCGATACACCATTGCTGCGGTCGCGGCATTGCTATTTGCATCTATCGCTGCGTTTGGCCAATCAGACACGGGCGGCTTAAGCGGCACTGTGCGCGATCAGAATGGCGCTGTAGTTCCTGGCGCCGCAGTTACTGCCAGAAACCAGAGCACTGGCGATGAGCGAGCCACGACCAGCAACACTGATGGAATGTTTTCGATTCCAGCGTTGCGAGCCGCCGCCTATACGGTAACGGCCACAACCACAGGCCTCGGCGCCACCGTAAAAGACGTGGCAGTTAACGTTGGCAGAGAAACGAGTCTGAACATCGGGATGAAGCTCGGAGACGTCACCGCTTCAGTCAACGTTGTCGCCACTGACGAGGCCACCGTGACAACAGGGTCGGCTTCGATGGGCGCGAACGTCAATCCGCGCGAGGTCGAAGGACTCCCGATTAACGGCCGCCAGCTTTCGCAGCTTTACCTGCAAGCGCCGGGAGCGATGAATAGCGGTTCCGGCACCTATGGCGACATTCGTTTCTCAGGCCGCGCAACGGAACAGAACATCATCCGCTATGACGGCATCGAAGGAACGGCGATCATCGATACCAATCCCGGGAATTTGAACGGCGAGATTCCGACGCCCTTTCGTCTTCAATCTTCACTTGAGAACGTTCAGGAATTCCGCGTTGATTCAAGCAACTATCCTGCTGAGTTCGGCACCGGCACGGGTGGTCAAATTAGCGTGGTCACTAAATCCGGAGGCAATAAATTTCACGGCTCGGGGTTCGAGTATTTAAGGAATGACAAACTTGACGCCGCCAATTTCTTCGACAACATCATCGGACAGAAGAGCAAGCTCCGGCTAAACCAATACGGCGGTTCTATCGGTGGTCTGATCAAGAAGGACAAAGCATTCTTCTTTTTCTCGTACGAAGGTTACAAGCTGCGGGGAGGCATTAATGCGATTGAAGCCGTTCCTGGGTTAGCTTCGCGCATCTGTCCGATCCAGAACTCCAACGGAACGACGACGCCTTGCAGTGCGGCGACGGTCGCGCTAATCCCGGCTTTCCGCGCATCGGGGGCGTTGACCTTGCGCACTGGTACCGGCACCGATTTGTTCGACATAGTGCAGCTTCAGGCCAACAACATTGTCAATGAGACTTCGGCAGCTTTTCGATTTGATTACAAAATCAATCAGAGGCACTCGACATATTTTCGTTTCTTCCGCGATCAGGCTTTCAACAGTCAACCTGATGGCGTGACTGGCCGACGGATTGTAATCCGCCAGATACCACAGAACGGAGTTATCGCCTTTCAGTCCGTGCTGCGGCCGACCCTGCTTAATGAATTCAAGTTCGGCTATAACGGGGCGTACTCGCGCATTCTTGCCAACACGCCAACGGTAAACGGCATTGACCTGTCAAACCTTTCATTCAACATTTCGGGAAGTGTCGCGGGCTTTGCACTGCCGGGTCAGGGTGCGAACGCCGGCGTTGCCACGCCGGGTGGTTTGATTCGTGCCAACAGCGCGCAGAACGGGCGCGGCCAGCCTTACACGCCCTACTCGCTCTCGTTCGTTGATAACTTGAACTGGACACATGGCAATCATGCCATCAAATTCGGTGGAGAACTTCGTCCGGTTCGTCTTTACACGGATCGGCAGGGCGGCATCACTTACACCTGGTCCAACATTAATAACTTTCTAACCAATACTCTCCAGTCCACGCAATTCCTGGGCGATGTCTCGGCGCCTTCGCCATTCTTCAACAACTCCACTGGCGTGGCCCTGGCCAAACAAGCGTACTACATCGGATATGGTCAAGATGAGTGGAAGATCAAACCAAACCTGACCTTGAACTATGGTTTGCGCTACGAATACTACTCGCCACTCAAAGAGGCTAACAATCGACAGATCTACTTCGACATCGTCAACGGGGTCTTGCGTGATCCCAGCGGAGACCCGTTGATTATGAAGAAGAATAATTTTGGACCACGAGTTGCGCTGACTTGGTCGCCGAACCCTGCCGGCAACGGATTCTTCAGTGGCGGCCATACTGTTTTGCGCGGAGGCGTTGGCATCTACTACGGTCCCGGTCAAACAGAAGATCAAGTTCAGCCGATTGAATCTAACCGCATCAGTTCGACACTGAATGGCGGCAGCTTTCCCCAGGACCCGAACGTGATTGCCGGCAACTTCGTTAACAATCCAAACAACCGCTCATACCAGCCGCGTGCCTATGCACCTGATTATTCAATTCCCGAGAAGGTCTATTCGTACAGCTTTTCGTGGGAGCAGGAGTTGCCGTATAAACTGCAGCTCACCACCGCATTTGTGGGCTCGCAAGGACGTAACTTGTTCCTGCGGAGTGTCGCCAATCGGATTTTACCGGGTCAAACCACCATCGGGCCCAGCGCGACGACCCTGCCTGCGGGATTCGGAGTCGTCAACGTTACGGACGCGGGAGGGAACGTTGTCGCCGTCCGCACGGTGCGCGAGTTCTCGATCCTCAACGGTATTGGAGCACCGCTGAATCCATACGCTGAAGTCGACTATAAGACCAGCGGCGGGCACGACAACTATCGCGCCCTGCAAATGTCCCTTGGCCGTCGCTTCAGCACCGGAGTCACGTTGAATTCCCAATATTCCTGGTCACGCAGCTTTGGTAATACGTCCGGATCAAACGAAGCACGCACGGCTGCGAATAATGCGCGGGCGCTCAGCGAGTATGATTACGACATCGGCTACAACAACTTTGACGTACGGCATACCTTCAACCTGAGCGCTCTTTATGATCTGCCTTTCGGCAAAGGCAAGAAGTATGATTTCGGCAACGTCGGCAACGCGATTCTCGGGAACTGGACGATTGGGACGATCATCAACGCGCGTTCAGGATTGCCGCTTGAGGTTGGAATCGTTCGTCCGGATGTCGTGATTCAGTGTATGAGCGGGTCGGGATGTGTTGTCCCGACAGGGGCAGGCGGAGTGACGACAACATTCGCAAATGGTTTTGTGGCTCAACTGCCGGGCACAATCAACGGCACCAATCCGCTGCCACCGGGTTTCATCGCGGTCGTGAATACTCCGGGCGGCGGTGCTTCCCGCAATGTGCGGCGACCGGATCTTATTCCCGGGGTAAACCCTTACCTTAACAACGATCGGAACATTCTGAATCCGGCTGCCTTTACCGTTCCACGTCCCGGAACGTTCGGCAACGTACCAAGGAATTTTCTGCGCGGACCCGACTTCCAACAATTCGATCTCGTCTTCAATAAGCGCTTCAGGTTCTCCGAGACCACGAACCTGGAGTTCAGAACTGAGATTTTCAACATCTTCAATCGCACGAACTTTGACATACCAGGTTCGCGTCTCAATCTTGCGTTACCGACAGTCACCCAAGCCGGCGGTGTTTACGCTGTTAGTGCAACGAACGTCGTGCAACCGGGACAAGCCTACAATCAGGGCGCCGCGGGTGGAACCTTCGGTTTGCTTCGCCAGACGGTAGTGCGCGATGTCGGTCTCGGCACCAGCCGTCAGATTCAGTTCGCGTTAAGACTGAACTTCTAACAGATGGCCAGGAAGGCCAGCAGCGCAACTGAGGAGCTGAGTTTGTTGGCCCCCAGTCGCGCGCGTTCATATAGCATTTGATCGTCCGATTGAGAGATCATGTCCACAGCCGAAACTGTATTGCCGGATCTGTCGCCACTGGATCAACTCAGCGAAGACGTGTACGACGACGGATATCTACGAATCGAGCATAAGAACTATTACCTCGCCTGCGGGGGCCATACCGTCTATTTGCCGCGCACTGAGTTCCTGCTCATCTCGCGCCTGGCGCGTTCTGTTGAGCGCGCCGTTTCGGCGGAGGAGCTCTGGCATTACGCCAGAGGTAACGAGAAGCCGTTCAACTCAGGAGAGTCTGCATGTTTTTATGTACCGGCTGCGCGGTAAGCTTACGCCTTATGGGCTTCACATCGACACGATGGTCAACGTTGGTTACCGGCTGCTTCTGGCAGAGCCACAAAATTCGACCAGGTTGCAATAGGAGCAGGCATTGCCCCTTCATTGGAGCCCAGTCTGCTGCGGAGCCAACATTGTAGCCATGGGATGTACGGGCCGGTTAAGGTGGACTTGAGTGAGCTTTATCTTCGGGTGACGCCCTGGATGGAACAGGAGTAAGGATCGATTTCAATTTATCCAGGAATCCTTCGATTTCCCACTGTTGCCAGCGGGCGAGCGCGTCGCCGTAATGCTCCATGCGTTCCCCGGCAAAATGCCTGACCAGCCAGGCGGCGCCCGCCCGTAATCGGGCGTGCTCTTCACCGCTCTTATCTTTCCCGGCAGTTTGCTTTAGCCGCGTACCGAGACTCTTAATCCACACATCACAGTCGTGCATTTCTCCCAGAGACGTTTGCATGAGAGCAACTTCTTCTGCGATTTCGCCCAACTCCTCGCCCCCACAGAACGCGAATAGTTCGATCGCATACCGCAGCCTTTTCGCGAGAATGCGCATCTCGTGAAGTTCTTTGATTTGAAAAGGAAAATAGATATGACGGCGCGCAGCTTTAAGTTCTTTCAGCCGGGAACCGATCACCTCAATCTCCATGCGGCTAAAGGTCAGGGGCTCATCGTTAACTCGTTTCCGGCCCGATTTCTTAGGCACTATTGCAATTGCGCGAAGTTTGCTCAAAAACTCTTTGCGAAATTCGTCCAGGGTGGACCGCTGGATAGCTTTTTGCAGTGCGGACCGCGCCTGCTTGCGTTTTTCCCGGCGCTCCTCCGCCAGCATTTCGATACCCTCGGCAGCCTGCTCCGTTGCTTTCGCTTTCAATTCCTCGAGCGCCAAGAGGGCCACATCCTCGTCACGCACGTCGCCGAGGCGCTTAGCAATCTCGTTCAGTTTTATGCGCGGCAGGCTCGCTTTGTGCAGGTAAGGCCTAAAGTCGCTTATAGTGCTGCGCAGCCTGCGCGATCCGACGCGCATGTCGTGAACACCTTCAGGATCGTGCCACTTAAGCGCTTTGTCTCGCAGATCGCACATTGCCTTCAGTTGCGTTCGCAGCACCAGCCGAACCATATTGTCGGCCGGAGCCGAGCAATCGAGTCCCGAAATGCGCTTAGCTCTCGCCATGATGTGTGCAGCCCGGAGAAATTTCCACTAACTCAACATCAGAGAGGGATAACAATACAGGATTGAATCAAGCGCGCTTTAAAGCAGCGCGACGGCTAAATGCCAGCCGACAATTGAAGACGTGTTGGAACATTCCGCGCTTCTGCTCCGCGGCAAAGATCTCTCGGTCGCAGTTGCCTGAGCTTTGCAGCTCGATGTGGACCAGACGCCCGTTGCGAACACAGCGAACGTCGTTGACACGACTGTCGTGGCGCCGGTCGATTGCGTCAGCAATGCGCAGAATCGCAGCCAATGCGTACACGGTTTCCCGATCGGCCTGGTTTAGCGCTGCGTAATATTCGTGACGCTCCCGCGGTTCTGATCCGCGGTGGTATCGGGCAACATTTGCTATCACGTCGCGTTCGGCTTCGGAAAAGCCGGTCAGCTCGGAATTCTTTATCAGATAGAGTGAATGTTTATGATGAGATTCGTGCGCGATATGATAACCAACATCATGAAGCAGGGCGGCGGCTGAAAGCATCGTGCGACGATGCCGATCGAGACTGGTAGGCAAGCCGGATCTTGCCAGATAGTCAAAGATTCGTTCGGCTAAACGCGCCACCTGATGTGCGTGCGTTTCTTCATATCCGAATCGCCGGCCCACGGCATGAACGCCGCGCAGCCTGGAATCAGCCAGATCGTTAAGCGGCGGATGTGACTCAGCTTCGATCTCTCGCAGTCGTTCAATCAGGACTCCTTCGCGCAGCGCCCAGCTACAGGTGCGCAGAGTATTGATACCAAACGCGCGCATTGCGCCTTCGAGGATTTGTCCTCCGGCAATAATGATCTGGGAGCGTTGGCTGCTGATGCCGGGCAGCGAGCGTCGCTCGTCGAAATTCATTGCCGCCGTCCGAGCATTGAATCGAGTGAGCTTCTCGGTTTCGATTTCATCCCCAGCGGGACGCGCGCCTTCGATCTGCCGATCGTCCTGGCGCAAAGCGCGCAGGCGCAGAGAGGTCCCGATTGCCAGGATAGTTCCTGACGTGCCGGTCGCCTGTTGCCAGCGCGCGCCTCGCAGCTCGCGCGCTGGACGCTCAAGCGCGGCGCGCACTTCCTCTTTCAACGCTTTCAACTCTTTGGACTTGGGAGGGTCGTTGAAAATGAATTGCTCGCTGAGTCCGATGGCTCCGAGCTTGACGGAAAACAGGCTGGTCGGCGCGCCGTCGCGCATTAGCGAGATCTCCGTCGAGCCGCCGCCAATATCGACGTTGAGCATCGAAGTACCCGGTCCGGTACAGCCCTGGGACGCCGCCAGTCCAATCAATCGCCCTTCCTCGATCGCTGAAAGAACCTCGACAGAGACTCCGGCCTTGCGCTCAACTTCTTTGATGAACTGAGCGGAATTGCAGGCTTCGCGAACCGACGCTGTAGCTACGGCAAAGACTCGTTCTGCGCCCCTGGCTTCGGCAATCGAACGAAAACGCTTGATGCAATCGACCGCGCGCCCAATTGCATCAGGAGACAAACGCTCCTGTTGAAGCGTATCGTGGCCCAGCCGCACCGTTTCCTTTTCGCGAGCGAGCACAGCCAGAGAGTCACTCGCCGCAGCGTCAACGACTACTAACTTGATCGAATTTGAGCCAACATCAATGGCGGCGATCTTCATGCGGCCTTCACTTTTTTCAGTCCGTCAGTCCTGCTCTCCATGGCGACGTTAGCAGCCCCGGACGCTGCCCGTGCTGCTGCTTCCGTCTTAACTTCCGGGGTGTGGGACGGTCCCGCTATGGGCTCGTCCCCAATCAGACGAGAGATTGACCTGCGCAATCTGCTGGCGACTCGTCGAACAGGTCGTGAGGCGTCTATCACTTCAAAGCCATACTCGCCGCTCATTCGATCGAATTTCTTGAGTAGCAACTTCTGATAGGCAATGAAGCTATCGTAGTAATCGTTTTCAAGTCCCAGATCCATTCCCGATTCCCAGTAATCAAAGCCACGCCCGGAGGCAAGTACGCGTCCGGCCAATTCTTCCGCTGAACGTATGCGGAGATAGAAAACCGCGTCCGGCACTAAGGCAATTTCATAGATCGCCCGAATCCATTCCGGATCAGCGCCCCGGACGACCGCGCGCGCAATAGCTGAATAGATGTAACGGTCCGTGAGAACTATGAAGCCGGCGCGCAGTGCCGGCAGCATCTGATTCTCAAGCCGGTCAGCGAAGTCTGTCGCGTAATAAAGCTGCATGGTCAAGCGGCCGAGGGTGTGTCCTGCTCTGGCATTCTTGATCCCTCGTCCGGCCAGGATGGATCTCGTCATGCCGGTATCGAGAACAGCGTAACCTGCCGACTCCAACCATGTGCGGAGCAGGCCCACGTGGGTCGAGCGTCCCACGCCATCGGTTCCTTCGATCACAATTAACTTTCCGCTGTATGGCTCAACCTCAATACCAGGGAGCGCCGTGCCGTAGAACTTCATCTCCTTCATTTGGCCAGCACCGCCTTCTCTTTCAGTTTTTCTTTCAAGTAGCGACTGACGATCTCGCGCATCTGGCGTTGTTGCGTGCGAATTGGTTGCGTGCCGTCAATCACAGTCAGGCCAAACTCATTTACCATGTGATCGTACTCGTTGAGGATCTTACCCTGAAAGATTTTGAAGCTTTCGTCTTCATCATCGGCCCAATCCATGTCCATCCCGGCTTCGTAAAATTTCAATTGGGGACGAGCGGACGCAATGCGATCTATCGCTACATCAAGCGGCGCGCGAAAGTAGAATGCCGCCGTTGGCTTGACGGCGAACTTATAGGTTTCACGGACCCAGGTGCGATCGCAACCTCGCGCCACGTCCCGCGCAAAGGCCGTGTAGATGTAGCGATCGGCAAGAACAATCGCTCCCGCTTTGAGCGGCGGGACGATGTCTCGCTCAGTCCGATCGGCGAAGTCAGTGGCATGCAACAAGGAAAATGTAGTGGGTGTGAATAGGCGACGCCTCTTGGCGCGTTTCGTCGTGTCTTTGACCAGGGGCGAGGAGTTCCATTCAGAGAAGAAAACGGAATACCCTTCTGACTTGAGCCACTGATAAAGCAGTGAAAGTTGGGTCGACTTTCCGCTGCCGTCCGTCCCTTCGACGACAAAGAGTCGCCCAGGATAGCGATGATGGCCGTATGAAATCATTCGCGCAAATTCTTACACAGTCATGTTACAGACACATGAATCAGGGCTATCTGGCACATCGCCTCCAACTAGTTCGACTTGGCGATGTGGGTGCTGATCAACTAAAGTATTTCAGCATTTAACCATTCCCAGCCCAGGAAAAACAAATGAAGACTCTGTTACTGCTGCGACATGCAAAGTCGAGTAAAGACGATCCACTTTTGAAAGATATCGATCGGCCTCTTAACGAGAGAGGTACAAATGACGCCAAGTTAATCGGAAAATTTGTCAAAAAAAAGAAAATCTCGCCGGGTTTAGTCCTGAGTTCGCCTGCAAAAAGGGCCAGGCAGACGGCCGAATTATTTGCGCTGGCGTCAGGGTTGAAGATTGAGCCGACGTACGATCAGCGCATTTACGAGTCCAGCGTTCGCCGGCTGCTGGAAGTCCTGACGGAGGTGCAGGACACCGTAACCACGGTCGTTCTGGTTGGGCATAATCCTGAGTTTGAAGAGTTGTGCGAGAGTCTCACAGGTGAAGCACACAGGTTACCGACAGCAGCGCTTTCCTGCATCGGGCTTCGCACGCAAAAATGGAGCAAAGTACGGGCTGGTATCGGGCGTTTGAAGTGGCGAATAACGCCGAAGAAACTCAAGAACAAGTAGTCGTTGAAGCAAACACCCGAGCGGTCAGCGCTAATCACTTTGCCAATGTCTCTCATCCTCTCGCTTTTCTTTAGTACATGATCTATAACATCAAAATGCCATCGAAGTCCGAAGGTCGCACGATCGTAGTCGGGGATATCCATGGCTGTTACGATGAGCTCATGGAATTGCTGGACAAGGTGGGCTTCGCAAAGAAAGATCGCCTGGTATCGGTGGGCGATCTCATTGCTAAAGGACCGAAGAGCCGTGAGGTCCTCGAACTCTTTATGAGCGACGAAAGATTGTCGACGGTCATCGGCAATCACGATCTGATATTGCGTCGTCGTTGGAACGGCGAGGATATCGAGTTAAAAGCAGCTCAAAAACAAACTCACAAAGAACTCAAAGATGAGAAAGACAGGTACTGCCTGTTTTTGAATGCCTTGCCGTTTGTGATCGACCTCGGCACTCATCTGGTGGTTCATGCCGGTTTGCGACCAAATGTTGAACTCCATTCCCAGACTACCGGTGATCTAACGCGACTGCGCACCTTGGGGCCCGACCGCGAAAGCGATGAAGGCACGCCCTGGTATCACGTTTACAATGGTGAGAAGACCGTCATCTTTGGGCACTGGAGTGCGCCGGAGCCGCGGCGTGGGCCTAAGGCGATTGGTCTGGATACCGGATGTGTTTACGGCCATGCGCTCACCGCATACGTGATCGAGACCGAGGAGTTCATTAGCGTTCCCGCGAAGCAAGCTTACGATTCGGACTGACATCTCAAACGTGCGCGGCAAAGCAGAGTCGCATTAGAAATTGGGTCGCCTCGGGTGCTAAAAGGCGGCGAGAGTGCAGTCGGAGATTTAACCAACAATTAAGATGCGCTTAACCGAAATGTAGCAACCGGCGAATATCATTTCGTCCTGAAGGAAAGACTATCCGGAACAAGGGCTGGGGCTATGTTGGCTGCCATTCACCGACATAGCCCCGTTTTTTAGTTTTCCCTAACCTCCTCGAAGCTAAGGGTCGAATCGTTTAGAGAAGACTTGAACGAAGTGTGGGCAGGACCCGAGATCACCGTGTCACGGACAGCATGAAACTGTTATGATGTAGTGAGTCAGTTCCACCTACATGCAAACCAACGAGGAGACTAAAATGAAACTCCGTCGCATTAGCAACATGTGTCTCGCGCTGGCCATCTTCGTTCTGGTCGTATCGGCCTGCAGCCTGCTCAGCGGGTCATCACCCACCGCCACCTTTAAGAAATTCTTTGAGGCCTCTAAGAAAAAGGATGTCGCCGGCATAAGGAAGACACTTTCCAAGGGCTCCCTGGAAATGTTTGACAAGATCGCGAAAGAGCAGAACAAAACGACCGACGACATGCTGAAAGATGTCGACAAGGATAGTAAGTCCGAAGCGATGCCTGAGACGCGCAACGAGAAAATAGACGGCGATACGGCAACGCTCGAAGTCAAGAATGAAAAGACAGGTAAGTGGGACAGTCTGCCCTTTGTCAAAGAAAACGGTGAATGGAAAATTGCCTTCGATAAGTTTATCGAGAACATGCTGAAGGATTTGCAGACCAAATAACCGGATAGTAAGCGAGTCGTTCATAAGATCTGACTCTCGAAGTTCCCACTCGTCGCGATGGCGCACACTGAGGCTTTGGCCTTCGCCGTCATAATAATATGGTTCGTCGCCGAGTCTGGTGTTCCTGCCAGGTGACGCCCAAGCCGGATTGCTCACGCAATCGATCGCGATAATAATTTCCCCACCATTTATGGCGAAGAGCTTCACAATCCTTCTGGCAATTCTTATCGCGCAGGGTTGGGTTCCGTTCGAACTCGCAGCTCAGAAACAATTCGCGGCCGAAAAACAAACCGCACGATCGGCTTCATCTATATTCAAAGAAGTTGCGGAACAGGCAGGACTCAAGTTCCAGCACTATAACGGAATGACGGGGAAGTTCTATTTGCCGGAGATCACCGGGAGCGGAGCGGCCCTGTTCGATTTTGATAATGATGGCGACCTGGATGTCTTTCTGGTACAAGGCAATTTGCTTGAACCGAACAGCAATCCAGAGAGCACACAGTTTCCCTGGCGCCGAACAGAGCCACCCCGCGGCCGGCTTTTCCGCAACGATCTTGTGGTTGGCAAAGACGGAACACGCACTCTCCATTTCACTGATGTCACTGAGAAGAGCGGAATCATGGCCGGCGGTTACGGGATGGGCGTGGCGGTTGGCGACATCAACAACGATGGCTGGCCGGACCTTTACCTTACCAATCTCGGCTCAAACCAGATGTATCTCAACAAAGGTGACGGGACCTTTATTGATGTCACCAGGAAATCCGGGACCGACGACCCGCGCTGGAGCACCAGCGCCGCCTTTTTCGATTACGATCGGGATGGCTGGCTGGATTTGATGTTGGTGAACTACGCTGACTTTACCGTGGCCAACGGTCCCAACTGTTACGCAGCTACGAGCGCCCGGGACTATTGCACGCCGCGCGTGTTTAGACCACCGGGCAATCGGCTCTTTCATAACAAGCGTGACGGAACGTTCGAAGATGTGACCGTTAGTGCGGGCGTCGCGAAAGAATTTGGCCACGGATTGGGAATAGTAACGGCCGACTTCGACGGCGACGGGTGGATGGACATCTATGTCGCCAACGATGGCGATCCGAACCAACTGTGAATAAATCAAAAGAACGGCACGTTCCGCAATGAAGGGCTGTTGGCCGGCGCTGCGGTCAACCGCGACGGACAGGCGCGCACTGGTCGTTTTTGCGTCTCTGCGCCTTTGCGTGTAATGCTCTGCGCGGCTTCTTAACAAGCTATGCTTTCCCCAAACTTTGCCGACATCCTGGGCGCCCGCGAATTCATCGCTCCGTATCTTCCAAAGACGCCCCTCGTGCGCGTCGAGAAACTTTCCCAACTCCTCGGCTGTGATTACTACGCAAAGTTGGAGAACCTGCAACCGGTAGGCGCGTTCAAAGTACGAGGCGGAGTAAACCTCGTGGGAACCGCGAGCGATATTGTCAGTAACACCTCCGGTAGCGGATGGGTTACCGCTGGCGAAGAGAAACATCCCGTGCTGGTCTCAGCGAGTACGGGCAATCATGGGCAATCGATCGCTTACGCCGGCCGGCTCTTTGGCGCGAAGGTAATCATTTACGCGCCCGAGCAGAACATAAACGAATCAAAGATGCAGGCCATGCGCGACCTGGGCGCCGAAGTCCGCCTGTATGGCCGCGACTTTGACGAAACACGTCTGGAAGCTGAGAGGGTGGCACAAGCAGAAGGTTTCCGTTTTGTGCATTCGGCAAATGAACCGAAACTGATTGCGGGTGTCGGCACGATGGCGTTGGAAATATTCGAAGACCTCCCCGACGTCAACGTGATCATCTGTCCGGCAGGCGGCGGTAGTTGCGCATCGGGCAACTGCATCGTCGCGAAACAGGTCAAACCCGGTACTCGGATCATCGCCGCACAGTCTGAACGAGCGCCCGCGATGTGGCATGCCTGGAAGAACCGTTCCCTGGATCCTTATCCCACCATGAAGACAGAGCACGAAGGCCTGGCTACCCGTGTGCCTTTTGAAATGACGAACAGGATTCTTTGGGAGTTGCTCGACGATTTTGTTTTAGTAAGCGATGAAGAAATCAACGACGCGATTCGGCTGCTCGCCCGTCACGCCAAACAGGTCGCCGAGGGCGCCGGCGCCGCGTCACTCGCCGCCGCACTCAAACTGCGGGACCAATTACGCGGCCAGAAAGTCGTCGGTATCCTGACGGGCGGGAACATTCCGCTGGCGAGATTCGCGGCGATGATGGCGCGGTGAATTGTCATCCGCAGATTGCACAGATTACGCAGAACTGGTGAACATATTTAGTCTGTGCCCGGTTACCTCCTGCCGTCTACTAAAGGCCTGAATCTCTATCGGTGTAATCTGGGTAATCTGTGGATTGAATCCTCTTGTTCTAAGCCCGATTCATCGCGCTTGCCCGCAGGCACATAAAACGCGATCCGGTCGGCGAGAAAGAAATTGCATACTGAGCACGCCGCAACGCTGGCAAAATTGGCGCCCGCGATCGGCAGGCCCAGACGTCCTACCAGAATGCTCATCAGCACCAGATTGCCGGTTATTGAGACCGCGCCATTCGTGACGTTGAACTTCGCCAGCCGGCGCAGGGTCTCCCGCCTTGTGGAAGCAGGCCGGTCTTTCCAGGTCCACCTTTGATGCCAGAAAAAATTATTTAATATTGCCAGCTCGACTGCGGCGGCGGTCGCCGCCAGATAACCGACAGGATGCGCGCTGTGAGTGAGAACAAAAAGGGCGCCGGATTGTAGAGCAAACCCAAGCACGCCGACTACATTGAACCTTATGAAGTGAATCATTGAACGCTAATCCGCTGGTCCGACTTCGCAAACACTCGCCTTCAACGCTTAGGCAGGCGCTCCAATTTATAGAGGGTGTGCGTATGCTGAATGGACAAGACGACGAGTATCAATGACATCCCGATTACCGCGATCACGCCGCCGACGTCGAAGAGCAGATAGCGCCGATGGTATACGCGCGGATGGTAGATCAGGAACCCATTGCCGATCATAAGAAGCAGACGCATCTCAGTGGGACCCAGTTTCCATTGGGAAAGCTTGAACACGCCGAGCGCATAGGCCGCTAAGTACGAGTTGATGGCCAGCATGAAAAAGACGATCAGCACCGCTGCGGCGACCCGCTCGCTCATATATCCCGAGCGCGCCAGTCCGAAGAGCAGGAACAGCGCGCCGAAAGTATCTATGATGTGGTCTACATAGAACCCATAGCGCGGGCGCTGCCGATTTCGGTACCGCGCCAGCGTTCCGTCCAGACTGTCGCCAAACCAATTGAGGAATATGAATAGATTTACTAAGTGCAGCAGCGGCGGATTGTGCTTGCTGGCGGCATAAAACGCACCGGCCCCGATCATGCCCACAAGCCCGAGGATCGAGAGGTGGTCCGAATTCACCCAGGAAGGCATGCGGCGCGCAAGTCCCCGAAGGGCCGCTCTTTCGAGCGGAGCTAAAATACTCGTCTGCTCTCTCCGGGCATCGCGGAAAGTCTTGCTCTTTGTCACGAGCTCCGTTTGCGTGAGTTCCATTTGCATGATCTTCATTTGCGAAGAATCGAAACGAACAGTATCGGGTTCGGTTTCTGGATGAAACAGTTTTTTGCCAAGGCTGAGCCACTCAACGAGCCATCGAAGATGGCGGCAGAATGTAGCCCCGGGCGTAAGCCCGGGGATCAAGTCCCCTCAAGATGTCCAAGCCCGCGTAGCGGGCGGCAGAAAAAACATTACTAGCCAATGGTGCCACCGGGTCGTTCTCTTGAAGACCATGGCCCTTGATGGCAACCACGATGCCAGAATGTCTGCTCTGCGATCCGCAGCATTCTGAGAGTCTTTTTACGGATGTTTTGATCGAGAGGTGCAGCAATAATCGGTGATTATCTACTTGACGCGGTATCCAAGTGGCGTAAACTTGCGGCATGTATCTCTCACTGGCGCTTGGGGTGGTAACTCTCGCTATGGCTTACTTGGGTTATCACTATCGTGTCAAGTAGATAATCACCCAATAATCCGATACTAGGATGAAGTTAGTGTGCCTTATCTCTCCGCAGATTGAGGCTGGCAATGAACTTTGCGGCTGAAGGAGATTGGCCGCGGATAAACGCGGATCGGCGCGGATAA
>WNFJ01752605.1_pt1 | contig 16302 bp, 16 predicted proteins | sample 5400461 | NCBI WGS metagenome assembly WNFJ01 (sample SAMN13153349, study PRJNA577476) | soil metagenome | isolation source: 115 cm saprolite on Douglas fir-dominated hillslope | place: USA:California | collected 2013-09-17 | reverse complement strand
TACCGCCGCTGCGGAGATCAGGGCGGCCGGCCATCGAAATCGACTTCGGGTCATGATCTGCGATGGCCCTCTAGGTAGCGTTCCCGTGTCCCCATTTTCATTTTATTGACTCGTTTTGCTCACGAACAACTGAATTTATTGACCTGTCTTGTTCACAAACGGCTGCAGGTGACCGTCCCCGATCACCAGCGCCCCGATCGCCCGGCCGAGGCAATCATGGACGCGCCGCGGCAAGCCATTGTCCCTGCCCGCCGCATAGAAGTCGAAGGCGCCCTCGTCGGACCAGTAGCGCATGATCGCGAAACGATCGAACAGCGGGATATCCCGCTGCTGAGCCACGGCGCGCATCTCGTCCACGTAGGGTCCGACGGCAATCATGGATTCGGTTCGCGGGCTGTATTGCATGTTCATCAAGATGACGTCGGCTCCTCCGGCGTGCAAGGTCGCCACACCGTCCTCAAGCGCGGCCCTGAACTCATCTAGCTCGACCCTGCGAATGGCGTCCACCGTTCCGGTCTGCCATATCACCAGGTTGGGTTTCTCGTCGACTAACAAGTCTTTCATGTTGCGCCGCATGCCGTCGGCGGTTTGACCGCCTTTGGTCCGGGTCGCGACCCTGACCATGACATTGGACACTTCGAGCCTCGCCGGATAGGCGAGGCTCGGGCCCTCGGTGCCCGCCAGCGTCGAGGATCCGGTGCCGAACACCGCGATGGCGAGTTGGTGCTGCTTGCCGACCGCGCTCGCGACTCTGTTTAAGCTATTGTCAGAAAAAGATAAACTGTCCGCCACCGCACACGACGGCGGGTCCACCGCCAGGGCCCGACCGGCAAGCGCCGATGCGGCCAGCAATACTGTGATGAACGCCCTCATGCCTCTCCTCCCGCGAGGTCCGCATCCGGAGGTTTCGAACGCGGCCCGGGACTTCGTGCTTCTAGGTCCTTGTACCACGTTACCAGCGCCGCCGTCGCGATCATTGCAACGATCCCCAATAGGCTGATCACCACCTGCATCCAGAAGGCGCCGGAAATCTCCACCAGGGCAAAATGCCCGGCGAAGGACAAGAACACGCCCAGGCAGAAAATTTCCAGCGAATGCTGCCCGCACAGGATGGCCGGGTAGAGTATCCACGAGCCCAACATCGGCCAAGTGCGCGGCACGAACCGCACCGTCAATGCCGCGAGCGCCAGGAAATGCGCGAAGCGCAGGACGTCGAGATTGGTCTTGTCGATGGGGTAGATCAGGTCCTCGAGCCAATGGGGAACGATGCTGATCTGCTCCGGCAGGTACCACGACAGTGCAATGACGAAGGCGAATCCCAGATAGAGGATCGCGATGACCATCGTGGCCCGCGATCGCAAGACGGGCGCGAGCCGCTTTGCGCCGCCGACCGCGCACCACGCGCCGAACACGAACAGAAGCTGCCAAGCGAATGGATTGAAGTACCAGGTGCCTTCCGGATAAGCGGGGAGATTCCAGCCGAACTGCCAGGTCAGCACATAGAGCGCAAACGAGCCGCCGAGCGCCAGCGTTGGCCAGCGCTGCAGGAGCCACAAGATCGGCGGGAACAGGAGCAGAAGGATGATATAAAGCGGCAATACGTCCATATTCGCCGGCTTGAACTTGAGCAGCAGCGCCTGGACGATGGTCATGTCGGGCTGCTTGAGAAAATCGAGAATGTTCATTTCCTCGGCATAGAGCGGGTTCTCGAAGCTGGTGGCGACATAGGAGATTTCGGCCATATAGATGGCGAACAGAAAGATGTGGGCGACATAGATCTGCCAGGCCCGGCGCAGGATACGGGCGCCGGAGACCACAAAGCCGCGCTCGCGCATGGCTCTGCCGTAGACGAAGGCTGCGGTATAGCCGGATATGAAGATGAAGATTTCGGTCGCGTCGCTAAAGCCGAAGTTGCGGATCGTGATCCAACTCACGACGTTGGAGGGGATATGATCGAGGAAAATGAGCCAGAGAGCGATCCCGCGGAACAAGTCGAGCCGCAAATCGCGTCCGGTCGTCACCACGGGGGCATGCATTCCTGACGATCTTTCTTGCGACCACGGACCAGCATAAATTGCGGTGGGAGCCCGCGGCAGCCTGGAAATCAGGTCATCACGACAAGTTCAAGCCGCCTCGGAGACCGTTTACCCGGCGATCATCACGGGTCAAAGTGCCCACAATTAGGCTGAAAGCTCAATCATGTATCGCACCGTTTCCCGTGGAATCGAGATCAAGGTGACGCCGCGCTTCTTGCCCGACCGGTCGTCTCCCGAGAACGGCTACTACTTCTGGGCCTATACCATCACCCTCACCAATCTCGGCCGGGAAACGGTCCAGCTCAAGACGCGCCATTGGCGCATCACCGATGCGCTCGGACGGCTGCAGGAGGTGCGCGGCGCCGGCGTCATCGGCAAGGAGCCGGTGCTGCGACCCGGCGAGGATTTCGAATATACCAGCGGCGTGCCGCTGCCGACACCGTCCGGATTCATGACCGGGACCTACGGCATGGTGACCGAGGCGGGCGAGCCGTTCGATATCGACATACCGGCCTTTTCGCTCGACACCCCGCAGGGCGGCCGCACGATCAACTGATGCCGGGCAACAGGTATCAGGAATCAGGAAATCAGGAGTCAGGAATTCAGAAAGCTCCAGATTCTCGATCTTATTTCTGATTTCCTGACTCCGGAATCCCGACTTCCGACCCCTGGAATACGTAGCTTGAATTGCAGAACTCGCAAGTGACCGTGATGACCCCGTTCTCGATCATGTGGTCGCGATCGTCCTGCGAAAAGCTTCGCAGCATGTCGGCCACGCCGGCGCGCGAGCAAGAGCACTGGGCGGTCACCGGCTTGCTGCGAAAGACGCGCACGCCGCGCTCGTGGAAGAGGCGATAGACCAGCCGCTCGGCCGAGACCGCGGGGTCGATCAGTTCGACATCCGCCACGGTGGCGAACAGGGAGCGACCCTCGACCCAGGCATCATCCTCGGTCACCTGATGCGCCGCCGCGGCATGGGGCGCCAAGCCTGGCGGCGCATCGCCCGGGTCCAGATCCGCCTGACGTGCCCGTTCCGGCGCCTTGGGCAGGAATTGCAGCAGGATGCCGCCGGCCCGCCAACGATGGCGTGCGCCTTCGCGAGCGGCGGAGAATTCCTCACCGACCGCCATGCGTATGCGCGTGGGGATTTGCTCGGAGCGCATGAAATATTCATGCGCCGCATGTTCGAGGTCCCGGCCCTCGAGCGCGACCAGACCCTGGTAGCGGCTCATATCCGGTCCCTGGTCGATGGTCATGGCAAGATGCCCGCGGCCAAGCAGCGCGCCCGCGCCATCGCGGCTCGACGCCATGGCGGCGGCGACGCGCGCCGCGTCGAAACGGGCGCAGGCCCGCACCTTGCCGGGCGTCGTGAAATCGACCACGAGCATGCGCACCGGACCGTCGCTCTGAGTCTGCAGGATGAAGCGGCCTTCCATCTTCAGCGCCGATCCGAGCAGCACCGTGAGCACGATCGCTTCACCCAGCAGCTTGGCGACCGGCGCCGGATAGTCGTGGGCGCTCAGGATCTCGTCGACGGCGGGCCCGAGGCGGGCCACGCGGCCGCGCAGGTCGAGGGCGGCGACCTCGAACGGCAGGATGGTGTCGTCCGCTGAAGTGGCCGCCGGCGCGCGGATGGGAATATCGACGCTGGGATCGGTCATCCTGCCCTATATTGCATTGCTTCCACTACGCGGGGCCGCCTGCCGTTACGGCGAACGGGCGTCCAGGCACCAGGCCAAAATTCCCTTCTGGGCGTGCAGGCGGTTTTCCGCCTCGTCGAACACGACCGATTGCGGCCCATCGATCACCTCGTCGGTGACCTCCTCGCCGCGATGCGCGGGCAGACAATGCATGAACAGTGCGTCGGGCTTGGCACGCGCCATGGTCCGCGCATTGACCTGGTAGCGCTTGAGCAGATTGTGACGGCGCTGCCCGTTCTTATCGCCCATCGATACCCAGGTGTCGGTGACGACGCAGTCCGCCCCCCTCACCGCCTCGTCCGGATCGGTGCCGATGACGATTTCGGCGCCGGAAGCCTTGGCCCAGTCGGCCAGCCATTTCTTGGGCGCGAGCTCCGGCGGGGTCGCCACCCGCAGACGGAAATCGAAGCGTTCGGCGGCGTGCATCCAGGACGCGAGCACATTGTTGGAGTCGCCGGACCAGGCCACGGTCTTGCCCCTGATCAGGCCGCGGTGCTCCTCGAAGGTCATGACATCGGCGAGCACCTGACACGGGTGCGACCGGCGGGTGAGACCGTTGATGACCGGCACGGTGGCGTGGCGGGCAAGCTCGGCCAGCGCCTCGTGGTCGAGAATGCGGATCACGATGACGTCGACGTAGCGCGAGAGCACGCGCGCGGTATCGGCGAGCGACTCGCCGCGGCCGAATTGCATCTCCTGGCCGGTGAGCGTGATGGCATCGCCGCCGAGCTGCCGCATCGCGACCTCGAAAGAAACGCGGGTGCGAGTCGAAGGCTTGTCGAAGATCATGGCCAGCGTCTTGCCGGCGAGCGGGCCCTCGGCCGTGCCCTTGCGCTGGGCCGCGCTTTTGCGCTTGGCCTTCATGGCGCGACCGGAGTCGATCATCCCGCGCAGCGCGGCCTTGGAAATGTCCGTGAGGTCGAGGAAGTGGCGGATGCCGTTCGCGCTCATCCGACCGCCTCCCGGCGCACTCCTTTGTGCGCCTTGGCTAAGCGGCCGCAGGCGCGCTCGATGCGCCCGACCGCCTCGGCGATCTCGTCCTCGCTCACGATCAGCGGGGGCAGGAGCCGCACCACATTGTCGCCGGCCGCGGCCGTGATCGTCTTCTCGGCGCGCAATTCGTCGACCAGCTCTGCGTTTGGCACGATGGCGCGCAGGCCGACGAGCAGTCCTTCGCCGCGCACCTCGGCGATGACGGAGGGATAGAGATCCTTGATCTCGGCGAGCTTCTGCTTGAACACCAGCCCGGTTCGGCGCACGCGGTCCAAGAAGCCGGGGGCCAGCATCACGTCGAGTAGGGCATTGCCGGCCGCCATGGCGAGCGGGTTTCCGCCGAAGGTCGAGCCGTGCGTGCCGGCGGTCATGCCCTTGGCGGCCTCAGCCGTGGCCAAGCAGGCGCCGAGTGGAAAACCGCCGCCCAGCGCCTTGGCCAACGCCATCACGTCGGGAGCAACCCCGTAGCGCTGATAGGCGAAGAGATCGCCGGTGCGCCCCATCCCGGTCTGCACTTCGTCGAATATCAGAAGCAGCCCGTTCTCGTCGCAGAGGCGGCGCAATGCCTTGAGGAAATCCGGCGGCACCACCCGCACCCCGCCCTCGCCCATGATCGGCTCGATCAGGATCGCGGCCGTCGCCGGCCCGATCGCCTGCTTGGTCGCCTCGAGATCGCAGAACGGCACCTGGTCGAAGCCTTCCACCACCGGACCAAAACCGTCGAGATATTTCTTCTGACCGCCGGCCGCGAGCGTGGCCAGCGTGCGCCCATGAAATGCGCCTTCGAATGTGACGATGCGAAAGCGGTCGGGCTTGCCGCCGGCCGACTGGAACTTACGCGCCATCTTGATCGCGCATTCCATGGCCTCGGCGCCGGAATTGGTGAAGAACACGGTATCCGCGAAGCTTGCCTCGCAAAGCCGCGCCGCCAGCCGCTCGGCTTCCGGAATCCGGAAGAGATTTGAGACGTGCCAGACCTTGTTGGCCTGTTCGGTGATCGCGGCAACGAGATGGGGATGGGCATGGCCGAGAGCATTCACCGCCACGCCCGACGTGAGGTCGAGATAGCGTTCGCCATTGGTTGCCACGAGCCAAACGCCTTCCCCGCGCTCGAACGCGAGATCGACGCGCGCATAGGTCGGCAATAAATGCGACAGTGGAGCCCCGCTCATGCGCCCGCTCATACAAATGCCGGCAATCGTCCGAAATGAAATGTGCCGCCTCTCCGGGCGGCACTAAGATTGCATTGTATTGCGGCCCGCCTGCCTGTCAACATCAACGGAGGGCACCTCCGCAAAGATACGCAGCGGGGCGATGCCCTCCATGTTCATGCAGATAGGTGTGGATGTCGGCACATTCCGAATCGGAAGGTGTGGACGCGGCAATACGGACTCTTGCGTCCGACTCCCGCTATATTGTAGCTTCTTGATTGTCAGATACGACATTTCGTGCGGCGGACAGGTTCTGAGTTCATCAGTAGCGGGGAGTAAGCGTCTGGTCGGCCGGAGGGCTGGCCGGAGCCGAGGATAGATTCTGTCGAGACCAATTCGCCGCCTCACCGCTGGGGGAAGACGCATGACCTGGACCGAAGAGCGCGTCGAGAGTCTGAAAAAATTGTGGGGCGAGGGACTTTCGGCAAGCCAGATCGCCGCCGAGCTTGGCGGCATTACCCGCAATGCCGTGATCGGCAAGGTTCACCGCCTCGGGCTGTCGGGACGTGCCAAGAGCCCGTCTGCGTCCGCGCCGCGTCCGCGCAAGGCCCGCACCCACACCCACCTGATGCGCGTCTCGCGCCCCTCCATACGCGGAAATACCGCGCTCGCGCATGCCTATGATTTCGAGCAGGAGTCCGAGCCGGAGCTGATCGACAATGTCATTCCGCTCGGCCAGCGACGCACGATCCTTGAGCTTACGGAAGACACCTGCCGCTGGCCGATTGGCGATCCGGGCAGCACCGACTTTTTCTTCTGCGGCGGTCAAGCGGGCACCGGGGTGCCCTATTGCAGCTACCACTCGCGGATCGCCTATCAGCCGGCGGGCGACCGCCGCCGCGATCGCCGCCCGTTCCGGGGCTGAAAAAGCCTTGTCCCGGCTCGAGGCCGGGACACAGAGATGGCATCCGATTTTCCGTCCGAAAATGTACGTATGACTCCCGCAAGCTACGCGGTCTTGCCGAAACGGTCGTCGAGCGCGTAGCCGGCGCCGCGTACGGTGCGGATCGGGTCATTGTTATGGCCGCGGTTGAGCGCCTTGCGCAGCCGGCCGACGTGGACGTCGACGGTGCGTTCATCGATGTAGATGTCGCTGCCCCAGACGCCGTCGAGCAGCTGCTCGCGGGAAAAGACGCGGCCGGGCCGCTCCATCAGGAATTCAAGCAGGCGATATTCGGTCGGTCCGAGATCGATCGCATGGCCAGAGCGCGAGACCCGCTTTTTTTCCCGGTCGATCGATATATCGCCGAAGCTGAGCACGTCGGCCACGCGCTCAGGCGACGCGCGGCGCAAGAGCGCGTTGACGCGGGCGAGAAGCTCGGGGACCGAGAACGGCTTGACGATGTAGTCGTCGGCGCCGGTCGACAGTCCCCGCACGCGCTCGCTTTCCTCCCCGCGCGCCGTGAGCATGATGATCGGCAGCTGTCGCGTTTCCGGTCGCGCCCGCAGCCGACGGCAGAGCTCGATCCCGGACAGGCCCGGCAGCATCCAATCGAGGATGACGAGATCGGGGGTACCTTCCTTGAGCCTAGTGTCCGCCTCGTCGCCGCGCGCTATCGTCTCGACCTCGTAGCCTTGCGTTTCGAGGTTGTAGCGCAGCAGCAGCGTCAGTGCTTCCTCGTCCTCTACGATTAGAATGCTGGCATTCATCCGCTCGGGCTCCTCCTATTTCTCCGCCGGCGAAAAAACGGAAGTGGTGTCGCCCTTCGGGCGCTCAGCCGCGATCGCCCGGCCTTCGATCATGTAATGCACCGTCTCGGCGATGTTGGTCGCGTGGTCGCCCATTCGTTCGATGTTCTTGGCGCAGAACATGAGATGGATGCAGAAGGTGATGTTGCGCGGGTCTTCCATCATGTAGGTCAGCAGCTCGCGAAACAGGGAGGTGCACATGGCGTCGACTTCTTCGTCGCCCTTCCATACCGCAAGCGCTTTGTCCAGGTCATGACTCGCGTAGCTGTCGAGCACCTGCTTGAGCTGCCCCAGCACCAAGGCAGCCATGTGCCGAACGCCGCGCAGAAGTTTTCGCGGATGAAAGTCGCCGCTGATCGCAGCCACGCGCTTGGCGATGTTCTTGGCCAGGTCGCCGATCCGCTCGAGGTCGTTGGCCAAGCGGAGCGCGCCCACGATCTCGCGCAAATCGACCGCCACGGGCTGGCGGCGCGCAATGGTCAGTACGGCCTTGTCCTCGATCTCGCGCTGCAGGGCGTCGACGCCGGCATCGATGGCCACCACGCGACCCCCCCGCTCGATGTCGCGCTTGGCGAGCGCATCGACCGAATCCGCGATCTGCTTCTCGACCAGGCCGCCCATCTCCGCCACCATGCGGTTGAGCTCCTGGAGATCGACGTCGAAGGCTTTGGCCGTGTGCTCGTTCATCATCATTGCTGTTGTCCTCGCCGTCGCGGAGGCACGCGCCCTCAGCCGAAGCGACCGGTAATGTAGTCCTGCGTCCGCCGGTCGCGCGGCGCGGTGAACATCTTGCTGGTGGTGTCGAACTCGACCAGCTCGCCGAGATACATGAAGGCGGTCATGTCGGAAACGCGGGCCGCCTGCTGCATGTTGTGGGTGACGATCGCGATCGTGTAGTCTTCCTTCAGCTCATCGATCAACTCTTCGATCTTGGCGGTCGAAATCGGATCGAGCGCCGAGCAGGGTTCGTCGAACAAGATCACTTCCGGCTTTATCGCAACGGTGCGCGCGATGCACAGGCGTTGCTGCTGGCCGCCGGAGAGGCTCAGGCCATTCGCGTTGAGCTTTCCCTTCACCTCGTCCCACAGTGCGGCGCGACGCAGCGATGTCTCGACGCGCCCATCGAGCTCCGACTTGGGCAGCTTTTCATAGAGGCGAAGGCCGAATGCGATATTCTCATAGATGGACATGGGAAACGGCGTCGGTTTCTGGAACACCATGCCGATACGGGCCCGCAACAGGTTGAGATCCTGCCGCGGCGAAAGGATGTCCTCGCCATCGAACAGGACTTCGCCCTCGGCGCGCTGGTGGGGGTAGAGGTCGTACATGCGGTTGAGAACGCGCAGCAAGGTCGATTTTCCGCAGCCCGACGGCCCGATGAACGCCATGACCTTGCCGGTGTAGAGCGGCAGGCTGATATCCTTGAGCGCCCGTTGGTCCCCATAATAGAAGTCGAGGCCTCGAATCGAGATTTTTATGGCCAGATTTGCGGTGTCGACCGCGGCATGGGTGACGGTGGGGGTGGCAACCGATGCAACGTTCATGACTGTTTTCTCGTTGCAGAAAGCATGCGCGCGATGATGCTGAGCGCGAGCACGGTGAAGGTGATGATCAGCGCGCCGGTCCAGGCGAGCTGCTGCCATTCCTTGTAGGGGCTCAGCGCGAACTGGAAGATGACAACCGGCAGGCTCGCCATCGGTGCGTCGAGGTTAAGGCTCCAGAACTGGTTATTGAGCCCGGTGAAGAGGAGCGGAGCGGTCTCGCCGCTGATGCGCGCGATCGCCAGCAGCACGCCGGTGACCATGCCGGCCTTGGCGGCGCGGTAGCAGACGCGGCCGATCACCACGACTCGCGGCAAGCCGAGCGCGGCCGCCGCTTCCCGCAGCGGATTGGGAACCAGCAGCAGCATATCCTCGGTGGTGCGCACCACAACCGGGATGACGATGACGGCGAGCGCCACTGCGCCCGCGAGGCCGGAAAAATGCCCCATCGGAGCCACCATGACCTCGTAGATGAACAGCCCGACCACGATCGAGGGGGCACTCAGCAGAATGTCGTTGATGAAGCGCACGATCGAGGTCAGCGGGGAATAGCGGCCATATTCGGCCATATAGGTGCCGGCCAGAATGCCGATCGGAGTCCCGATAAGCACGGCCAGAACCGTCAGGATCAGGCTTCCCACGATCGGATTGAGCAGCCCGCCGGCGGCACCGGGCGGTGGCGTCATCTCGGTGAACACGCTCAGCGAAAGCCCACTCAGCCCTTCCCATAGCAACGCACCGAGGATCAAAGCCAGCCATCCGATGCCAAACAAGGTGGCGGTCACCGACAGAACCATCGCTAGTCCGTTGCGGCGGCGGCGGGCGGCGTAGAGGCTGTTCATGGCGCTAACCAATCCGCCGCTCGATGCGCAGCAGCATGTAGCGCGCCGCGGCGAGCACGATGAAGGTGATGGCGAAGAGAATAAGACCCAGCGCGATCAGTGCCGAGGTGTAGAGATCGCCGACGGCCTCGGTGAATTCGTTGGCGATGGTCGCCGAGATGGTGGTACCGGGGGCGAGGATCGACGCCGATATTCGGTGCGCATTGCCGATCACGAATGTCACCGCCATGGTCTCGCCCAGCGCGCGCCCGAGACCCAGCATGACGCCGCCGATCACGCCGACCCGCGCGTAAGGCAGCACGACGTAACGCACCACCTCCCAGGTGGTGCAGCCGACCCCATAGGCGGCTTCCTTCAACACCGGCGGCACGGCTTCGAAAACGTCGCGCGAGATCGAGGTGATGAACGGAAGCACCATGATGGCCAAGATCAGGCCGGCGGTGAGAACGCCGATGCCGTAAGGCGGTCCCGCGAACAGCAGCGACAGCCCCGGGATGTAGCCGAAAACGTCGATCAGGAACGGCTGCAAGGTCTGCTGCAGGAACGGCGCAAACACGAACAGGCCCCAAATTCCATAGATGATGCTCGGAATTCCCGCCAACAGCTCGATCGCGATCCCGATCGGGCGGCGCAGCCACAGCGGGCAGAGCTCGGTGAGGAAGACCGAGATGAGCAGCCCGATCGGCACCGCGATCAGCATCGCCAGGAACGCGGTGATGATCGTGCCGTAGATCGGCGCCAGCGCACCGAACTTCTCGGTGACCGGATTCCAGCGATCCTCGACGAGAAAGTTGAAGCCGAATGCGCGCAGCGCCGGAAGCGAGCCATGGATCAGGGAGATGATCACGCCGCTGAGAACGATCAGGACCCCGACCGCGGCGGCACGCGTGAGCTGGTGAAAGAGCGCATCTCCCCAGCGCAGCCGATCGAGCGTCTTGGCCCGGGTCGGTACCGCGCCAATTGCGGCGGCATCGCCATTCAACACAACGTCGACCACGGGTCGCCTCCCGGCGGATTGCATCGCGGCTCATCCTGCGTGTTCGCTTGGAAGAGCCAACTCAAGCCGAGCCCACGCCACCGCACAAGGCTTCTCTTGGGTCGTGGTGGATAAAGACCCTTGTGGATAAAGACTCTCTGGATAAAGACTTTGGCTGGTGGCGGATCAAAGAGAAGGCGCCGCCCGATTGGCGCCTTCTCCCGATATCGATGCGGTTCAATGGGCAAAGAGCGGCTTGCCCGAGGCATCCTTGATCTGCGCGGTCCAGACCTTCTCCACCGAGGCCGTGACGGACGCGGGCATCGGGACATAGTCGAGCTCCTCGGCCATCTTGCCGCCCTTGGAATAGGCCCAGGCGAAGAACTTGAGCGCTTCGGTGGCGGCAGCCGGATTCTGCGGCTGCTTGTGGATCAGGATGAAGGTCGCGGCCGTCATCGGCCAAGACGCGGCACCCGGCTGATTGTCGAGAATCAAGCCATAACCAGGGACGGAATTCCAGTCGGCATTGGCCGCCGCAGCCTGGAAGGCTTCCATCGTCGGGGCAACGGTCTTGCCGTCCTTGTTCAGCATCTTGGTAAAAACCAGCTTGTTCTGCTTGGCGTAGGCATACTCCACATAACCGACGGAGCCCTTGGTCTGGGCGATATTGGCGGAAACGCCCTCATTGCCCTTGGCGCCGATGCCGACCGGCCATTCCACCGCCGTGTCGGAGCCGACCTTCGCCTTCCAGTCCGGATTCACCTTCGACAGATAGTCGGTGAAGTTGAACGTGGTGCCCGAGCCGTCCGAACGGTGGACGACCGCGATCGCCTGCGCCGGCAGCTTGGCGGTGGGATTGAGCTTCTTGATCGCCGCGTCGTCCCACGACTTCACCTCGCCCAGGAAAATCTTGGCGAGCGTGGCGCCGTCGATAACGAGATCGCCGGGCTTGACGCCGTCGATGTTCACAACCGGTACGATGCCGCCCATCACCATGGGGAACTGCACCAGCCCGTTCTTGTCGAGATCCTCGCCCTTGAGCGGCGCGTCGGTGGCGCCGAAAGTGACGGTCTTGGCTTCGATCTGCTTGATGCCGCCACCGGAGCCAATCGATTGGTAGTTCATTCCGATCCCGGTCTCTTTCTTGTAGGCATCCGCCCATTTCGCATAGATCGGATACGGAAAGGTTGCTCCGGCGCCGGAGATATCGAGCGCCGCGGCGGGTGCGGCGGCGGCCGCGGCGAGCAAGCCGGCTGCCGTCAGGGTATGAAACAGTTTCAATGCTCTCTCCTGTTGTTGCGGCCAAAAAGCTCAGCCGTCGCGGGCTTAAACCCGCGGCCGCAGTCTTCCGGCTCTGCTGGTGATTCTGTCTTACGCGGTACCCACGAACCTCTGGCGACCCGTCCGGGACTCGTCCGTCCCCTGGTCCGCTCGGAGGCCGCCGGGATATCTACGCGCCGCATGTCATCGTTGTATGATCGATTGATGACAGTTGGATGACAGTCTAACCACTTGCGGATGCTTGCAAATTCATGTTTTCCGCAGGACCTGCCACCGGCAGATGCGCGGTGAAGGTCGCGCCCTGACCGGCAGTGCTCTCGATCGTCAAGCGCCCGCCATGCCGGTTGAGGATGTGCTTGACCAACGCGAGGCCGAGGCCGGTGCCGCCCTGCGCCCGGCTTTCGGTCACGTCGACCCGGTAGAAGCGCTCGGTCAGCCGGGGCAGGTGTTCGGGTGCGATGCCGGGACCGTAGTCGCGCACCCTGACCGAAGCTTCACGCGCGCTTTTGGTCCCGTCGCCGATCGAGAGCGCGATATCGATTTTCTTGCCCGATGCGGCGTATTTCAGCGCGTTCTCGATGAGGTTCTCGAAAACACGCATCAGTTCGTCACGATCGCCGAGCACCAGAAGCCGGTCGGCGGCCGCCTTCACGCTGATCTCCACGCCCCGATCGCGCGCGAGCGTCTGCAGGCTGTCGGCCACTTGGCGCATGATCGCGACGAGGTCGACCTGCTTGTCCGGGCGCAAATGCGCGTTGAGCTCGATGCGGGAGAGCGAAAGCAGGTCGTCGATCAGCCGAGCCATGCGGGTCGCCTGCGCCTGCATGATGGGCAGAAAGCGCAAGCGCGCCGCCGTATCGTCACGCGCCGACCCCTGCAGGGTCTCGATGAAACCGGCGAGCGCGGCGAGCGGCGTCCGCAGCTCATGACTCGCATTGGCGATGAAGTCGGCACGCATTTCCTCGACACGCCGCAAGGGCGTGAGATCGTGGAATGCCACGAGCACGAGACCGGGAGAAGCGGTGCCGGCAAGAGCGATCGGCGTCACGATCGCCTCGAACCAGCGGTCCACCGGTACGCGCTCGAAAAACTCGACCCGTTGGGGACTGCCGGTGGCAATCGCGCGGCGGATCGAATCCAAGACCTCGGGGACGCGCAGCGCCAGCGAGACCGGCTCCCCGCGCCGAAGCGCCGGCGCCATCGCGCTGGCGCGCGCATTGAGGGCAACCACATCGCCATGGCGATCGAGCGCCACCACCGGATCCGGCAGTCCGGCGAGCACGGCTTCGACCAGCGGGTCGCCGACGCGCAGCGCAGGCGAATCGTCGCGCGGCGGGGTCTGGCGCGCGCTCTCGCGGCTGGCCGCTCGGATCAGGACCGCAACCGCGATGATCGCAAAGGAGGCCAGCGCCGGCTGCGTGGCGAGCGTCCCGCTTTCCCAAAGCACCGCGAACACCGCCGCCGCAACGATCAATACGAAGCGCGCCCGCTTGAGCCGATTGACCCATGGGCCCAAACGCGCACCTCGTCCGCCATCGTGGATCGCCGTCATGCGGTTTGCCGTGCCCGAGAGTGTCGCCGCGCCTGCCTCGATGCTCTCCGGCACGCGGGCGAGGGAGAGCGTTTAGGCGTTCATAGCGGTTTCGCGTCGGCAGCGGCAATCGTTTCCGCATTGCGGAACCGTTTTAACGGATCCGGGTGTCCTCGCCCGCGATCCGATCCGGCGCCGGCCTGTCAGCCGGCGGAGGCGGCCCACCGGAGCGCCCGGGCAGGCCCAAGAGGAGCTCGCGACCTCCCAGGATCAAAAGCGAAAGCGCGAACGGCACGACATAATAAAGAAGACGAAACAGCAGCAGACCCGCCAATAGCTTCTGCTTGTCGAATTGCCACAGCGCCACCAGCATGGCCGCGTCGAACACGCCGATGCCGCCGGGGGCATGGCTGGCAAAGCCGAGCAACGTGGCGGCGACGAAGATCACCGCCAGGGTGACGAAGCCGATATTGGGCTCGACCGGCAAGAGCATGAACATGGCAAGCGCGCAGCAAGCCAGATCGACGATGCCGATGCCGATTTGCAGCAGCGTCAGCGGCCCACCCGGCAGGGTCACTTGCCAGCCGTGGCGGCCGATGGCGCGCGGGCGCCGCCATACCCAGACAATATAGGCTCCCAGCACCATCAGGATCACGAGCGCCAAGCCGCGATTGAACCATGCGGGCAATTGATCGATGGCGGATGCGGCATTGGGCACGTAGAAAATCCCCAGGCCGAGCACGGTGGCATTGCCAAGCCAGAAGGTCAGCCCGGCCACGAAGCAGAGCTTGGCGACCGCGATCGCGTCGAGGCCCCATGTCGAATAGATCCGATAGCGCACCGCGCCGCCGGTCAACACGCTGGCTCCCACATTATGGCCGATCGAATAGCTGGTGAAGCTTGCCAGCATCGCGACCCGGTAGGGAATCTTCGCCCACCCGATCGTGCGCAGCGCGAACAGATCGTAGAATGTCAGCGTGAAATAGCCGGCGGCCACAAACACCGATGCCCAAACGATGTCGGACGCATGGGATTCCAGCATGGCGTCGATGACCTCATCGAATTCGATGCCGCGCAGGATGTGAACGAGCACCACCGCCGCAATCGCGATGATGGCGAGGCTCAACAGGAATCCGAGCCGATTCCAGCCGAGCTTTTCGTCGCAGAACCGCAGCGCCTTTCGCAGCGCATTGCGCGCCGTCTCGCCCCAGCCTGGTGATTGCAACGGCATTTTTTTCACGTCAATTCCGTCGCGATGCCACGGCTCGAATTTGTCACCAGGGGGTGATTTGGTCGGCTTGGTCTTGCGATGGGGGCATAATGACCGCACTGTGCGGCGCCTTCACCGGATCAATTGTCGCAGGCTCAAGTCGTTTGGGTCAGGTCACGGGCGAGGGCTCCGGCGCGGCGAAGAACGCGCGCAGCTCCGCATAGGTCTCATTCGGGGCCTCTTCGCAGAGATAGTGCCCGCAGGGCAGCGCCTGCCCGCGCCGGATATCGCCGGCATAGCGCGGCCAGATTTCCATGGAGCGGTGATTGCGACCAACTCCGCCGGTCGCCCCCCACAGCAGCAGCACCGGACAGCCGATTCGGCGCCCGGCCTCGAAATCGGCCGTGTCCATGTCGAGGTCGACCCCGAAGGTGGCGCGGTAATCCTCGCAAATGGCATGGATCGTGGCTGGGTCGCGGAAGCAGCGGATATATTCGGCAAGCGCCGCCGGATCGAAAAAACTCAATGCCTGCTCGGTCTTCGCCAGTTTCTTGCGAATGAAATAGTCGGGATCTGCGCCCATCAGCCGCTCAGGCAAATCATAGGGTTGGATGTTGAAGAACCAGTGCCAGGAGAAGGTGCCCCAGGCGCGCGTGATATTGTTGAGCAGGTAATGCTGCGGAATGATGTCGAGGATGGCGGCACGCCGCACCCTGCCGGGATGATCGAGGCACATGCGATGCAGCACGCGGGCGCCGCGGTCGTGGCCGGCGGCGTAGAATTGATCGAAGCCGAGCGCCGCCATGACGTCGATCTGGTCCTGCGCCATGGTGCGGAACGAATAGCCGGAATGATCGGGCCCGCCGGGGGGCTTCTCGGAATCCCCATAGCCGCGCAAGTCGGTGGCAATCACGGTGAATTCGCTGGCCAGGCGCGGCGCGATCTTGTGCCAAGAGACATGGGTGAACGGGTTGCCATGCATGAGCAACACCGCAGGACCCTCGCCGCCGATCAGCGCGACAATGCGCGCGCCGCTGGCCTTGATCTCGGTGCGGGTAAATCCTTCAAACATGCTCGTCGGTACGCACGCTATTCACATGCCGGCAGGGCTGGGCGGCGCGGCAGCCTAGAGGATATTCAGGAGGAGTGGAATCCGGTTTTCCGTCCGAATGCCACAGGCAAGACAGCTGCAAGCCGGCTCCGCTTCGAGCCGAACCGATTTGCCCCAACGCGCAGCCGTGCAGGCTTGCGTCAGCGCGTGAGGACGATGAAGTCGGTTCCATCGCCGGTTT
>WNFJ01021006.1_pt3 | contig 16305 bp, 17 predicted proteins | sample 5400461 | NCBI WGS metagenome assembly WNFJ01 (sample SAMN13153349, study PRJNA577476) | soil metagenome | isolation source: 115 cm saprolite on Douglas fir-dominated hillslope | place: USA:California | collected 2013-09-17 | reverse complement strand
GAGCACATCAAGGCCTTCCTCTACGACTCGCGCCGGCGGGTTCAGCGGCAGCCGCCGGGGCTGCAGGTGCTCGAGGTTCTCCTGCTGGGCGACCTGCTGGGTTACTGGACCCACCGCCTCTTCCACGGCAAGAGGCTCTGGCGCTTCCACGTCGTGCACCACGCCTCGAAGGAGCTCGACTGGCTCTCCTCCGTCCGCGTGCACCCCGTGAACGACGCGGTGTCCCGGCTCGTGTCCGCCTTGCCCATCCTGTTCCTCGGCTTCTCGCCCCTGGTCCTGGCCGCCTACGTTCCCTTCCTGACCTTCTACGCGATTCTGATCCACGCCAACGTGAGCTGGACCTTCGGCCCGCTTATGTCCTGGCCAGCCCGGGATTTCACCGCTGGCACCACACGTCGCAGGAGGAGGGGCTGGACAAGAACTTCGCCGGCCTGTTCCCGTTCATCGATCTGGTCTTCGGCACCTTCTACATGCCGGAGGGCCGGAAGCCCGAGCGCTTCGGGGTCCTGAACGAAGAGGTGCCCGAAGGACTCCTCGGCCAGCTCGCCTACCCCTTCCGGCGCGCCGCTCCCCCCGCGGCGTCCTGAGCAGAAGCGGTCGTATCGATCCTTGGGCAATCGGACTTGACAGGTGACCATTTGGTCACCTATTGTGGGAGCGTGGGAGACGACGACCGCGTGTTCAGGGCGCTGGCCGACCCGACGCGCCGCTTCCTGCTCGACCGGCTCTACGCGCGCGACGGCCGCACCCTCACGGAGCTGGAGTCCGATCTGGAGATGACGCGCTTCGGAGTCATGAAGCACCTACGCGTGCTGGAAGGCGCGGGCCTCGTGATCACGCGTCGGTCGGGCCGGGAGAAGCTGCACTTCCTGAACCCGGTGCCGATCCGCGTCATCCACGATCGTTGGATCCACAAATACAGGGAGCGCCAGGCGTCGGCGCTCGCGGAGCTCAAGAGCGAGCTGGAGAGTCAGATGGCAAACGCGACGGAGACGAGAGTAACCACCCAGGTCTACCGGGTGTACATCAGGGCCACCCCGCAGGCGATCTGGGATGCGATCACGAAGCCCGAGTGGACGGAGAGGTACGGGTACGGGGGCAGGGCCGAGATCGACCTGCGTCCGGGCGGCGCCTACCGGGGGCTGGCCAGCGAGGCCATGCGGCGCATGGGCGCGCCGGAGGTGGCGGTGGACGGCCAGGTCATCGAGGTGGACCCCCCGCGCAGGCTCGTCCAGACCTGGCGCATGGCCATGGACCCGAAGATGGCGGCGGAAGGGTTCACCCGGCTCACCTATGAGATCGAGGAAGGCAAGGGCGGCGTCACGAAGCTGACCGTGACCCACGATCTGGAGGGCGCGCCGACGCTCGCCGCCCTGGTGGCGGGCAAGATGGAGCCCATGGGGGCGGGCGGTGGCTGGGCTTGGGTGCTCAGCGACCTGAAGACGCTGCTCGAGACCGGCGCGCGGCTCGAGGGATGAGGAGACTCAGACCATGAGAAAGACTCTCGTCGCAACCTGCTTTATCACCGGGCTGGCCCTAGCCGCGGCATTTTCGTCCGCCGACCCCCCCCGGACCGGCTACGCCAAGGTGAACGGCCTCGACCTCTATTACGAGATCCACGGCACGGGGGAGCCTCTGATCCTGCTGCATGGCGGGATCGGCGCCATCGACATGTTCGGCGAGGTCCTCCCCATGCTCTCAAAGGGTCGGCGGGTTATCGGCGTGGACCTGCAGGCCCACGGGCGCACGGCCGACATCGACCGCCCGATGACATTCGAGGCGATGGCGGGCGACGTCGGCGGGCTGCTCGTGCATCTGGGGATCGAGAAGGCCGACGTCATGGGCTACTCGCTCGGCGGCGGGGTCGCCCTGCGCGCGGCCATCCTGTACCCTGAGCACGTAAGGAGGCTGGTGCTCGTGTCGACGGCGTTCCGGCGCGACGGCTGGGACCCGGAGATCCGCGCGGGCATGGACCAGATGGGCCCCGGAGCCGCGGAGCCCATGAAGCAGACCCCGATGTATCGGCTCTATGCCCGCATCGCGCCGAAGCCCGCCGACTGGTCGGTGCTGATCAGCAAGGTCGGCGAACTCGTCAAGAAGGACTACGACTGGTCGAAGGAAGTGGCGGCGATCAAGGCCCCCACCCTGCTGGTGTTCGGCGACGCCGACTCCGTCCGCCCCGCCCATGCCGTGCAGTTCTTCGAGCTCCTGGGCGGCGGCAAGAAGGATGGCGGCTGGGATGGATCGGGAGTGTCGAGCGCCAGGCTCGCCATCCTACCGGGCCTGACGCATTACAACGTGTTCTCGTCGCCGCTGCTGGCGTCCACGGTCACGGCGTTCCTCGACGCCCCCCTGCCGGGAGCCAGGTGACGCCGGATCACCGCGCCTCCTCGACGAGCAGGGCTGGGTCGCCCTCAAGGGCTTCCTACCGGCAGACAGGCGCAGGTGGCTCGTGGAGCGGATCGAGGTCCTCTTCGCGGCCGAGGGCGCCCGCGCGGGCGCGGAGTTCAAGCAGAGCCGGGCGCCCGCCGGCTGGCCAACCTCGTGGACAAGGGCGCGGTCTTCCTCGAGTGCATTCTCGAGCCGGAGGTCCTGGAGCACGTCGGGCACGTCCTCGGGCCGCGTTTCAAGCTGAGCAGCCTGAACGCCCGCTCCGCCAACCCCTGGAGCGACGAGGCCCAGCCGCTGCACGTGGACGGGGGCGCCCTTCCCGACGCGCAGCGGCTTGATGAAGTAGGGAGCGACGGAGAGGCATTCATGCAAACGCCGGCTCGCTGACGTGGGGGCCCGGTGTCTTGGCCTTGCGGCCGTCGTTCTCGCGGGCGGTTGCGGGACCGCGTCCCCGAGCGCCCGCTCCTCGGAGACGCGGCTCGACCTGGGGCCCGCGTGGGTCCAGGCGCCGCCCGCCGAGGTGGGCCTGAACGGGGGGGATCTCGAGGCGGGCGCGGCGCGGGTCGCGGGGATTCCGCGGTTCCGCAGCCTGCTGATCGCGCGGCACGGCAAGCTCGCCTTCGAGCGTTATCTCGGAGGGACGGATGAGCGGACGCTCTTCGACGCCCGCTCGGTGACGAAGAGCGTCCTCTCAGCCCTGGTCGGGATCGCCCTGGGCGATCAGGTGCTGCCGAGCATCGATGCGCCCATCGCCCTGTATCTCGAACCTCCGTACGCGCTGGATCCCACCGACCGAGGCGTCCAGGTGCGCCACCTCTTGACCATGACGTCGGGCTTCGAGTGGAACGACGATCGAGACTACAACCCTTGGATCGCCTCGGACGACCACGTGCAGTACCTGTTGGACCGGCCACGCGTGCAACTGCCCGGAACGGAGTTCACCTACAACTCGGCCGCCGCCCATGTCCTCGGCGTCGCCCTGCAGCGGGCGACGGGAACGCCGCTGCCCGAGTACGCGAACCGCCGCCTGTTCAGCCCCCTGGGCGTAGACGGCGCCGCCTGGGAGGCCTCCGCGCGCGGGATTTGTTGAAATTCGGCCAGCTCTACCTGCAGGGCGGCTGGTCGGCGGAGCGGAGCATCGTGCCGCAGAGCTGGGTGGACGAGACCACCCGGCCGCAGTTTGCCTGGAGAGCCGCCTACGGCGCTCAGCGGAGCGTCAGCTACGGAATGCTCTGGTGGGTCTCCGATGCGGACCCGATCGCTTTCTTCGGCTGGGGGTATGGCGGTCAGTTCGTCTACGTGGTGCCGGGGGGCGACCTCGTCGTGGTCGCCACCACCGACTGGGACCGCCTGAGGGAGACGACCCCGCTCGCCCTCGCGGAGCAGGTCCTCGGGGTCATCGTGGAGGAGATCGTTCCCGCCGCACGCCCCTGAGCCTCACCGTGCTCTCGTCGAGACGTGTCACGGCTCCGGACGGAGGGTGCCACCACCGGCCGGCCCGTGGGTGATCGTCATGGGAGGCGTTGCGCGCAGGGTCTGGTACACGACGCAGTAGCGCTCGGTCAGCTCGAGCAGCTTGGCGATCTCCTCCGGCCGGCCGTCGCTTTCGAGCGCGAAATGAAGGCGGATGGCCCGAAAGCCCACGGGCGCGTCTCGCGCGACACCCAGGGTGCCCCGGAAGTCCACCTCGCCTCGGCGAGCACGGTCCCGCTGGCGATCCGGACACCGATCGCGGTGGCCACCGCGGCGAGGGTGACGCCTGCGCAGGCGACGAGCGCTTCCAGCAGAAGGTCGCCCGAGCACGCGGCCATGCCCGTACCGCCGGTTGCCGGGTGGAGTCCAGCCTCCACGAGGGCCTTGCCCGTCTCGACCTTGCACGTCAAGGCCTTCGAACCCAGCGTGCCGCGGGCCTTCAGGGTCACCACCGCCGACTCAGGGCTTTCCCGATAGCGGGCCTTGAGCGGCGCCTGCAGCCCGCGAAGCTCGACTGGGTTCATTCCTGGCTCCCCATCGTGTCCGGCAAGGATAGTCCGGGGAGGGCTCCGACGCACGGCGAGCAGTGCGGTCCGCCCCGACTCGCGGCATAATGCGCGGCCGGAGGTGGTGAGCCGTGTGGAGGATCCGGGCCGGTCTTGCGCTCGTCGCTCTCGTGCCGTCCGCACCGCTCGCGGGCGCGGGCGCGGGCGCGGACGCAGGTGCCGCGCCGAGCGCGGTCCGCTCGTGGATCCGCGCCCACGAGCGCGAGGTGCTGCGGGAGTTTGCGGAGCTGCTCGCGATTCCGAACCTTGCCTCGGATGGCCCGAACATCCAGCGGAACGCCGAGCACATCGTGGGCATGCTCGGGCGGCGGGGGATCGCGGCACGGCTGCTGGATGGCGAGGGCGGGCCGCCCGTGGTCTACGGCGAGCGGCCCGTTCCCGGCTCACGGCGGACGGTCGTGATCTACGCGCACTACGACGGCCAGCCCGTGGATCCCGCGAAATGGAGAACCCCGCCGTGGAACCCGGTCCTCCGGGACGGGCCGCTCCCGGCCGGCGGGCGCGAGGTCGCGCTCGAAACCCTTGCCGCCCCGACGGGACCGGAGTGGCGGATCTACGCGCGCTCGGCCGGCGACGACAAGGCTCCTATCGTCGCCCTGGTCACGGCCTTCGACGCCCTCGCGGCCGCCGGCATCGCGCCCACGATCAACCTGAAGCTCTTCCTGGAAGGCGAGGAGGAGGCGGGCTCGCCGCACCTGCAGGCGGTCCTAGAGAAGAACAGGGACCTGCTGCGGGCGGACGCCTGGCTGCTCTGCGACGGCCCCGTCCACCAGACGCGCCGTCCCCAGGTCTTCTTCGGGGCGCGGGGCGTGAGCGACGTCGAGATTACGGTCTACGGCCCCGCGCGGGCGCTGCACAGCGGCCACTACGGCAACTGGGCGCCGAACCCCGCGGTGGCCCTGGCGCACCTCGTCGCCGGCCTGCGCGACACCGAGGGCCGCATCCAGATCGCGCACTACTACGACGACGTTCGGCCGCTGACCCCCGCGGAGCGCGAGGCCCTGGCTTCCGTGCCCGACGTGGACGCGGAGCTGCGGCGCGAGCTGGCCCTGGGGAGGACCGAGGCCGGGGGCGCGCGGCTCGCCGAGCGGATCATGTTGCCCGCCCTCAACCTGCGCGGCCTGGAGTCGGGCGCGGTGGGCGAGCACGCGGCCAACGCGATCCCGACCGAGGCCCGGGCCTCGATCGACTTCCGGCTCGTGCCCGACCAGACGCCCGCCCGGGTGCGCGAGCGGTTGGAGGCCCACCTGCGCGCGGAGGGCTACGCGATCACTTACGAAGCGCCCTCGGCGGAGGCTCGCCGGGCGCGGCCGAAGCTGGTCCGGCTGGCCTGGGGCCCGGGCTATCCGCCCGCGCGCACCGACATGGCCTCGCCGTTCGCGCGTGCCCTCGTGGCCGTGGTCGCGGAGGCGGCCGGGGGCCCGGTCGTCCTCATGCCGACGCTCGGGGGCAGCGTACCCATGTACCTGTTCGTGGAGACGTTCGCGGTACCGGTGGTGGGCCTTCCCATCGCGAACCACGACGACAACCAGCACGCGGCGGACGAGAACCTGCGCCTGCAGAACCTCTGGGACGGCACCGCCGCCTTCGCCTCTGTGCTGGCTCGCCTCGGGGAGGCGTGGCGATGACCTGGCACATTGGCATCCTGGGCGCGGGAAACATCAGCGACACCCACGCGCGGGCGGCGCTCGCCATCAAGGAAGTCGAGATCGCGGCCGTCCACGGTGCGAACGCCGCGAAGGCCGAGCGGCTGGCCGCGACTCACGGCGGGAAGGCATACCGGGACCTGGAGGCGTTCCTGCGCCATCGGCCGATGGACCTGGTCGCCATCGGCACGCCCTCGGGCCGCCACGCGACCGACGTGATCGCCTGCGCCCGGGCCGGCCTGCACGTGCTCTGCGAGAAGCCGCTCGGGATCACCACCGCGGAAGTGGACCGCATGGTCGAGGAATGCGAGCGCGCCCGGATGCGGCTCGGGGTCTTCTTCCAGGACCGCTGCCAGCCCGACTTCGTGCGCCTGAAGGCGTTTCTCGGCGCGGGAGGCCTCGGCCGGATCCACCTCGCAACCGGCCACGTGAGGTGGTACCGGCCGCCCGAGTACTACTCCGCCTCGCGCTGGCGCGGCACCTGGGCCCTCGACGGGGGCGGCGCGGTCATGAACCAGGGGATCCACACCCTGGACCTCCTGCTCTGGCTGCTGGGAGACGTGAGCCGTGTCCACGCCGTCAGCCGGAGGGCCCTGCACGCGATCGAGGTGGAGGACACCGCGGCGGCCCTGCTGGAGTTCAAGGGCAACGGGGTCGGCACCTACGAGGCCACCACCGCCGCCTTTCCCGGCTACCGCCGCCGCCTCGAGATCTCGGGCGACGGGGGCACGGTCGTGATCGAGCACGACCGGGTGGTGGCGGCCGACCTCAAGCCCGGTGAGGCGCCCTTCGAGGTCTCGCGGCCGGCAGGCTCCAACGAGAGCGCGGCCTCGCCGGTGGTCTCGGACGCGAGCCCGCACCGGCGCGTCATCGAGGACTTCCTGGAAGCCCGGCACACGGGCGGCCGGCCTGCCTGCGACGGGCGGGAGGGCCGGCGCAGCGTCGAGCTGGTGCAGGCCCTCTACGAGTCGGCGCGCCGCGGAGCCGCGGTGACCCTGCCCTAGTTGCGACGAATCCAGGTCCCGTCGCTTCAGGATGCCGCCCGTCTCGTTGCCCTCGACGTGGCCGTCCGGGAGGGAAAGCAGATAGTCGAAGAGGGACGGCTCCTGCGCCTCGACCGTGGCCCCGGCACGGAGGTTCGGCACCTCGAACGGGTCGTTCTGGAGGATCCCGCGGACGGTCTGGCCCTTCCAGGCGGTGACCTCGATCCACATCCACTCGTTTCCGCCGTGCGCGGTCCTGAAGGGAGCCTTCACGAGCAGCCTTTCGCCGGGTGGCAGGCCGGCCTGAAAATGCGTCCTCAACCGGGGGAATTGAGTCTTCGCCCGCCGGCTGGCCTCGAGCAGCTCCTCGTCGTGGCGCGCGTGGGTGAGGGCGTCGTGGGCGCCAAAGACCCGCGTGATGAGGGCGTCCTGCCGTTCGGGCGCTGTCGAACCCGGGCTCTCAGCAAACGTGAGCTCGAGGAGCCGGTTCTCCGGGTCGCCCTCTTCCGCCGTGCCGACCGCGACCGCGAGATCGGCTTTTCGTTCCGGCTTGCCTACGAGCGAGCCCAGGAGCTCCGTGCGCAGCGTGGCGTCCGTCAGGGCGTCGATGTCCACGTGCAGGCGGCCGGCCGTGTCGAGCGCACCCTTCTCCGCCATGGTCTGGCAGGCGAGGTTGATCAGGTTACGGATCGGTCTTCCCGACGAGCGAGGGTGGTCGTTCGCGACCACGTCGGGAAGGCCGAACTTCGCCATGCCCAGGGTGATCGCGCGGTTCAGGTCGCCGTTCTGGTAGAGGTGCATCGTTGTGTGAGCGGGGACGTGCGGCAGTCCATCCCTCCAGCCGGCGACGCGCCTCTCGTCCCAGGCCGCGGGGGAGAACAGCTCGCGCGTCTCGCCGTCCCAGATCAGGCCGCCCGTAGGGTGCGCGAGCGCGCTCAGGAGCCGCTCGGCATCGCGCAAGACGGCGAGGGTCACGTTGCCTCCGGTGCGGAAGCTCAGGGCCACGATCCGCTCACTGCGCTGGACGGCGTCGATCTCCGCCTTTGCCAGCCCGTGGCCGAAGAGCGCGAGCGATTTGGGTTCTGGAGGCGCGTATTCCGAGAGTGCAGGCTCTCGGACCGCGACGTCAGACCACGGACCTTCGGCGTCCGGCTTCCGGTTTCGTCGGAGACCCCTGAACTCGCCGGCGAGCAGTTCCTTCAGGACCCGCTGCGGGTCCCTCGACGGGTTGTGCGTGAAATAGACCGCGAACTCGAAAGCCACGGGCTCCTGGTAGAGCGACCCCGCCGGGAACGGCGTCACCGCGCGGCCCCGAGCGGGTGCTGCGGTGGGTGTGACCGCCCTGGCCGGCCGGGCTTCCCGGCCGCAGGCCGCAATCCCCGCGCTCAGGGCGAGCGCGGGCAGGAGAAGCCGGATCCTGCCGTCACATCGGTGGATCCGGCGCATTCCTTAGTAGTCGCCCGCCCGCAGCTCGCGCCCTACCCGCTGGATCTCCTCGATGAGCGCCGCGAGGTCGTCCTCGGTCGTCCGGAAGTTGACGATGGCCACCCGCAGGGACGTCCGGCCCTTCAGGGTAGTGGGGGCCAGGAAGAACCCGCCGCTCCCCACGAGACGGTTGACGATCCGGCGGTTCAGGCGGTCGAGGTCGGCGTCTGGTAAGGACGCGACCCGGGGCCGGTAGCGGAAGTTGACGATCGAGAGGACGGGGTCGACGAGGAGCTCGAAGTCGGAATGCGCCTTCACGGTGTCGGCCAGGAAGCGCGCGAGGGCGACGTCGCGCTCGATGGCCCGGGCATAGCCTTTTCGTCCGTGGCTCTTAAGGCCCATCCACACCTTGAGGGCCTTGAAGCCGCGGGACAGCTCGTAGCCGCGCTCGTTGAAAGCCACCGGCCCGTTCACCGGGCTCTCCGCGTCGTGGATTAAGTACTCCGCCGGCTTGCGGAACGCGTCGGCCATGCGCCCCGCGTCGCGCACCAGGGCCGCCCCCGCCTCGTAGGGTACGTAGAGCCACTTGTGCGGGTCGGCGGCGACGGAGTGCGCGCGCTCGATCCCCTTGAAGAGCGGCCCCAGAGCGGGGGAGATCGTGGCCATCGCCCCGTAGGCGCCGTCCGCGTGGAACCAGACCGACTCCCGGGCGCAGAGGTCGGCCAGCTCGTCGAGAGGATCGATCGAGCCCGTGTTCACTGTCCCCGCGTTGCCGACCACGATGGCCGGAGTGAGGCCGGCCTTGCGGTCCGCGTCCAGGAACGCCCGCAGGAGATCGAGCCGCATCCGGAAGCGATCGTCGGTGGGCACCTTGCGGAGCTGTTTCAAACCGATGCCGAGCAGATCCACCGCCTTGTCGACGCAGTTGTGGACCTGGTCCGAGGCGTACACCACGAGCCGCGGCACGCCCGCGACACCCTCCTCGCGCACGCCCGGGGCCATCGCCCGGCGCGCCGCCCCCAGCGCGGTGAAGTTGGCCATCGACCCGCCCGAGGTCAGGATCCCCTCGGCGGTCGCGGGCAGGCCCAGGATCTCGGCCAGCCAGCGGATCACCTGGTCCTCGACGTGGATGGCCGCGTGGTCGCCGCCCCAGCAGTTGGGATTCATCGCGGAGGCGAGGTAGTCGGCGATCGTCCCCACCGGGTCCGCGGTGGCGTTGATGAAGGCGAAGAAACGCGGGTGCGAGTTGCCGAACGGGCGGGTGAGGACGTGCTCGCGCACGAAGGCCAGGACCTCCTCGACGGGCCGCCCGTCCTCGGGCAATGGCTCGTCGAACAGCCCCGCCTGGGAACCGACCTTGCCGAACACCGGTCGCGTGGCCAGGCCCGCGCGGTGATCGGCCACCGCATCCGCGGCCAGCTCATGGTCTCCGCCTTCGTCTGTGAGAGCCGGACTGTAGCATGCTAGTCTCCGGACCCGGGATCGGCCACGAGCCACCGCGGAGGGGCCCGATGAGGATGGGAACGATGGCGGCGGTGCTCTCGCTCACGGCGATGGTTCTCCCCGGTCGGGCCGATGGGGCCCCGGACGGCTACGAAACCCTGGTCCAGCTGTTCACCGATTGGCGAGCCTTCCAGCAGCCGCATTTCCGCGACGGGGTCCCCGACTACGCGCCGGCCGCCATGCAGGAGCAGCAGCGCCGGCTCCCGGAGATCCAGGCGCGCCTGGAAGCGATCAACACGAGCGAGTGGCCGGTTGCGCGGCGCATCGATGGGGAGCTCGTGCGGGCCGAGATGAACGGCCTCGACTTCGATCACCGGGTGCTGCGCCCCTGGGCCCGCGATCCCGCCTTCTACTCGGTGGTGATCGACTCCGAGAGCGACACCCCCCTGCACGAGGGGCCGGTGATGGCGGGGGCGATCGAGCTGTGGCGCCTTACGTTCCCCCTGCCCGCCGCGGAGGTGTCGCCGCTGCGGGCCCGGCTGCAGGCGATTCCCCGCATCCTCGAGCAGGCGCGCGGGAACCTCGTGGGCGACGCCCGCGACCTGTGGCGGCTGGGGATCCGCGTACAGAAGAGCCAGAGCACCGCCTTGGCCGGCCTAGCGGAGACCCTCGCGAAGGGGAACCCGGAACTCGTTCCCGACGCCACCCGCGCCCGGCAGGCGGTCGACGCGTTCGTTTCCTGGCTGGAGCAGCAGCTCCCCGCGAAGACCGGTCCCTCGGGGGTGGGGGTGGCGAACTACGACTGGTACGTCCGCAACGTCCACCTGATCCCGTTCACCTGGCAGGACGAGCTGACCCTGATGCAGCGCGAGCTCGCCCGCGCGACCGCCCATCTGAAGCTCGAAGAGAACCGCAACCGTGCGCGCACGCCGCTCGACCCGCCGGCGAGCGCCGCGGAGTGGCAGGCGCGCGCCGGGCGTGCCATCGACGACTTCCTGCGCTTCGCGCGGGAGCAGCGGGTCTTCACCGTGCCCGACTATGCCGCGCCCGCGCTCCGGGCGCGGATCTCACCCTTCCGGGCCCCCGAGGCACGCGACTTCTTCGACGAGGTGGATCTGCGCGACCCGCGCGTGATGCGCTGCCACCAGATCCACTGGATCGACAAGGCGCGCATGCAGCGCGAGCCCCATCCGAGCCCGATCCGCCGCGTGCCGTCCCTCTACAACATCTGGGACAGCCGCGCGGAGGGCTTCGCCACCGCGATGGAGGAGCTGGCAATGGGTGCGGGTCTCCTGGACGACAGCCCGCGCAGCCGGGAGCTCGTCTACATCATGGTGGCCCAGCGCGCCGCCCGCGGGATCGCCGGCTTGCGCGTGCAGAGCAACGAGTGGAGCGTGGAGCAGGCGGTGCCTTTCGCCACCGAGAACACGCCGCGAGGTTGGTTCCGTCCCGACGGCGACCTCGTCTGGTTCGAGCAGCACCTCTACATGCAGCAGCCGGGCTATGGCACGAGCTATCTCACGGGCAAGGCGCTCGTGGAGAGCTTGCTGGCGGAGCGCGCGCGTGCGAAGGGCGACGCCTTCACCCTGCGCGGCTTCCTGGACGACTTCTTCGCCAGCGGTGTGATCCCCGTGTCGTTGATCCGGTGGGAGCTCACGGGTAGGCGGTAGTGTGACCGAGCCGGACGTCACCCTCACGGATTACGGCGTGACGCTCGAGTGCGCGATCCTCAGCGGCCTGCTCTTCCGCCGCCCGCGCGTCCGCCCGGCGCTCCGCAACCTCTTCGTGCTCCTGTTCGCCTCGGCGGGGATCGCGGCCCTGGCGGGCGGCACCGTCCACGGCTTCTTCGTGCGTGGAGGCTCGGCCGTGGGCGCCATCCTCTGGCGGGTCGTGCTCCTGGCGATCGGCCTCACGGCCCTCGCGGGTTGGTCGATCGGAGCCCGGCTGCTCTTTTCCGAGCGCACCGCCCGCGCCATCGAGGTCCTGGCGGCCGTGGAGTGCGCCGCCTACGCGTTCATCGTCCTGGCCGTGGACCAGAGCTTCTGGATCGCAATCGCCCACTACGCCCCTTCCGTCTTCTTCGTCGCCCTCGCCTTCCTGGTCGCCTATCGGCGGCGCGGGGAGGGGCCGCTGCTGACCGGCCTGGTCGGCCTGCTCCTCATGATCGCGGGGGCGGTCGTTCACCAGCTTCGGATCGCGATTCACCCCGCCTACTTCAACCACAACGCCCTCTTTCACGTAGTCCAGATGGCGGCCTTCGTGCTCGTGTTTGTGGCGGGCCGCCACCTCGTTGCCGCGCCGCCCTTGGCCGAGAGGTGAGCAACCGATGTGGGGAGTGTCCGCGAAAGCCGTAGCCCCGCTGGCGGCCCTCGCCGCCCTCGTGTCGTCCGGCGCCCCGGCGCAGCAGCCGGCGAGCTCCGGGGTGGTGGTGAACGACGTCCACTCGCGGCTCAACGAGACGCGAGTCGAGCGCGCGGAGACCCCGGACCCCGTCGAGGCGATCCAGGCGATCGTCCGGCAGGCGCGGGTCCCCCCGACAACATGGTCTGGAGGTTCCCCGAAGGGGTGGTCACGTTCGGCCGACCATACGCGAGGGGCTTCTTGTTCAGTGGCCACACGGCGAACGCCGTCCTCATCGCCCTGGCCACGGGCAACCAGAGGGCCTGGATCAAGGTCCTGGCCTGGGCCAGCGTGGCCTTCCAGGTCCTACTCGTGCGGTCCACCCGGACGCATTACACGATCGACGTCCTCGGAGGGTTCTTTGTCGCCTACGCGATCCACAAGGCGTCCCTCGACGTGGTGGCGGCCTTGAGCGGCGCCCCGAGCCCCGGCCGCGGAGCGGCGAGCTAGGAGGTGGCGAGCAAGGGGAAGGGGTACCGGGTCGTGGACGTCCTGGGCTTCCAGGTGCTGGTGGGGAAGGGGGACGCGGAGAACGACCGGCTCACCTTCGAGGTGGCGGAGCCGCACGACCTGTGGCTGCACGTGGCGGGACCGGCGGGCAGCCACGTGATCATCCGCAACCCGGGCGGGCTGGACGAGGTGCCGACGGACGTGGTCGCGCGCGCGGCCGAGCTCGCGGCCTGGCACTCCAAGGCCCGCGGGGCGCGTGGCAAGGTCGAGGTGCACGTCTGTAGGGTGGCATACGTGAGCAAGCCGCGGGGCTTCGCGCCCGGGGAGGTGCAGCTCCGGACCTGGAAGGCCGTGAAGGTCTACCCGAAGGGAATGGACGAGGGCGGCGGCTAGAAGGTAGGCTTCGGGCTTTGACGTCCGGGGGCTCTTCCCGAGGGGTGGCATGGAGACGACCGCGTCCGCCGCACGCGCCCGCCTGACCCGAGTCGAGTGGCTGATCTGCGTCATGGCCGCCCTCGGCTTCGCGTTCGACACCTACGAGCTGCTCATGCTCCCCCTCGTCTTGCCGGGGGCGATCCGCGACCTGGGGGGGGTGCAGCTCGGCACCCCGGAGTTCGCCCGCTGGCGCGACCTCATGTTCTTCGCCCCCGCCATCGCGGGGGGCATCTTCGGCCTGCTCGGGGGCTACCTGACGGACCGGCTGGGCCGCCGGCGCGTGCTCGTCTGGAGCATCCTGCTCTACGGCTTCTCCGCTTTCGGAGCGGGCTTCGCCACCTCGCTCCCCGCGCTCCTGGTCCTGCGCTGCCTGACCTTCGTGGGCGTGTGCGTGGAGTTCGTGGCGGCGGTGGCGTGGCTGGCCGAGCTCTTCCCGGACCCCAAGCGGCGCGAGACGGTGCTCGGATACACCCAGGCCTTCTCCTCGCTGGGCGGGCTCATGGTGACGGGCGCCTTCGGACTCCTGGCCCACCTCGGGGCGTCTCTCCCCGCGATCCAGGGGAGCCACGAGCCCTGGCGCTACACCCTGCTCTCCGGCCTCATCCCCGCTATTCCCCTCCTCCTGGTTCGCCCCTTCCTTCCGGAGTCGCCGGAGTGGGAGCGGAAGAAGGCGGCGGGGACGCTGAAGCGGCCCAGCCTCGCCGAGCTCTTCCGGCCCGAGTACCGCCGCACCACGCTGGTCACCACCCTCATGTTTGCGTGCAGCTTCGGCGCCGCCTTCGGAGCGATCCAGCATCTCCCCCAGATCGTGCCCGGCCTTCCGGAGCTCAAGGGCCTAGCCCGCCCGCAGGTCAACTCCGCCGTGACCGCGGTGCAGCTCTCTCAGGAGCTGGGGGGCCTCGTGGGGCGCGTCGCCCTCGCCTATCTGGCCGTGATCGTGGTGTCGCGCCGGACGCTCCTCCGCCTGTTCCAGGTTCCGGGCCTCGTCCTGGTGCCGCTCGTGTTCGCGCTTCTTGCCACCCGCGACCTCGAGCTGCTCAAGTGGGGGGTCTTCGCCGCGGGCTTCCTCACCGTGGCCCAGTTCAGCTTCTGGGGGAACTACCTGCCCCGGGTCTATCCTCTCCACCTGCGGGGGACGGGCGAGAGCTTCGCCGCCAACGTGGGGGGCCGGGTGTTCGGGACCTCGGCACCCAGTTCGCGGCGATGATCCCGGGGGAGACCCCGGCGGCGCGGCTCGCCCTCGCCGCGGCCGGAGTGGCCCTGCTCGTGTACGGAGTGGGCCTCCTGGCCAGCTTCTGGCTCCCGGAGCCGCCGCGGGACCGGCTGGTCGAGTAGCGATCAGCGACAGACGATCGTGAGGGTAGAGGTGGCGGTCGCCGGCAGGTCGCGGTCGTTGTCGGGAAAGCGGTTGCCTCCTCGCCGCTCCATCATGAGGCTCATGGTGAGGGTCTCGCTGGCGCTGAAGGCCGTGCGGGAGAAGCCGGGCTGGTAGACGGCCGACATCAAGTCGCGCTCGTCGGGGGAGTGCTGGAGGCCGAAGGTGTGGCCCAGCTCGTGGGTGACCGTCGACGTGCGTGCGGAGCTTAGCCCGCAGAAGACGAGCTCCCCCCCGACGATCTCCGAGCTCTGAAGGGTGAGGGAGGTGAAGGCCAGGACCCTGCTATCCGACGCGCACAGGCCCTCCTTGGGATCGACTCGGGTATCGAACGCAATCCCCGTCTGCGGCCTCGAAGGGGCGACCGCGTAGACGACCCGCCCGGCCACCGCCGCGTTGAGGGTGGCCACCGCCGCCTCGTGGGCCTCGCGGGCCTGACCGTCCTGCTGGATCTCCGGGGAGGGGACCAGGGACACCTGGGTGGTGCCCAGGCGGAGCCGCCGCAAGGGGCTTGTGCCCGGCGACGGGGACTCCACTCCCCCCGAGGTGTAGACGAGGACCATGGTGTAGTTCTCGTCGATGCCCGAGGCGGTCCGGCGCGGCCAGAGGACGAAACGGGTACTCCCGCTGCGTCGGATCAGGCTCTGGCGATCCAGGAAGCCGGAGGCGGTCACGTCGACCAGGCTGCCGAACGGAGCGCGCTCCCCGAGGGTCACCTGACCGCCCGCGTCCGCCGCGTAGGAGCGGCCCGCGATCACGACCTTGGCGCCGCCCACCGACTGGCCGTTCTCTCCGGAGACGACGCTCAAGGTCGTGCCGGCCACGAGCGCGGTCGGGTCGGGGGTCGCCGTTGGCACGGGCGCCGTCGGAGACGATCCGCCGCATCCCGCGAGGCAGGCCAGGGAGAGGGCGAGCGCCCCCATGGTGAGAGATGAGCGTGTCATGGCCCCTTGACGACCGCCCCGCCCTTCATCACGAAGGTCACGCGGGCGAAGCTCGCCAGGTCGGCCAGGGCGTCTCCCTCCACCGCGACCAGGTCCGCGAGCTTGCCGGGGGCCAGGGAGCCCACGCGCTCCTCCCAGCCGATATTGCGGGCGGCCTCGATGGTGGCGGACTGGAGCGCCTGCATGGGGGTCATCCCGTAGCGGACCATGTAGGGGAGCTGCTTCGCGTTGTCGCCGTGCGGGTAGACCCCGCAGTCCGTACCGTAGGCGAGGCGCAACCCGGCCGCCACCGCCTTGCGGAAGCCCTGCCGCTGCGCCTCGGTCGTCTCGTCGTTCTTGCGCAGGAACTCGGCCGGCCAACCCATCCTCCGCCCCTCGCTCGCGATGTAGTCGCCGTTGTAGATGTCCGCCACCAGGTACACGCCCCGCTCCTTCATCAGGCGGATGCCCTCGTCGTCGATGAGCGAGCCGTGCTCGATCGAACGCACTCCCGCCCGCACCGCGTTCTTGATCCCCTCCGCCCCGTGGGCGTGGGCGGTGACCCGCGCCCCGTACTTGGCGGCCTCCTCGACCGCCGCCCGCATCTCCAATTCGCTGAACTCGGAGACGCCCGGGCGGGTCCCGCGGGTGAACACCGCTCCCGTGGCCATGATCTTGATGAAGTCGAGGCCGCCGTTGAGCAGCTCCCGCACCCGCTTGCGCACCTCGGCCGCAGAGTCCGCGACCCCCGCCCGCATGTCGGGGGGAAGCACGACGTCGGGGGCGATTCCCGTG
>WNFJ01204561.1_pt1 | contig 16314 bp, 9 predicted proteins | sample 5400461 | NCBI WGS metagenome assembly WNFJ01 (sample SAMN13153349, study PRJNA577476) | soil metagenome | isolation source: 115 cm saprolite on Douglas fir-dominated hillslope | place: USA:California | collected 2013-09-17 | reverse complement strand
GTGGAACTGATGCTGGGCCCAGTGACGCTGAACACGCGAGGAACAATTCACGTTTCCGACAAGAGCTCAATCGTAGGCATGCCGGCGGGTGCGGGCATTGGCGGAGACCAATCGGCGTCGATGATCAAAGCCGCAGATGGCACCGCGCTGGCCGCAGTCGTGCAAGTGGACGGATTCCTCTCCGTGCTCCAGGACCTGACCGTGGACGGCAATAAGAAAGGCGCGCCGCAAGGGGCTGTCAGCATATTGGTAAACAAGGCCAACCGAGCCGAGATGTTTCGCGTGACCGCGCAAAACGCGCCGACCTACGGTTTTCAGTTTTACTCGACCGACAAAACCGAATCGTGCTGCGCCAAGTTGTCGAAGATCATGGCTATTGCCAACGGCCAGGCCGGGATGCATCTGGCCAATACCGCGGACGTCTTTATTGCGCAGTCGGAATTTGAAAACAACGGGACGTTTGGCCTCGAGCTCAACAATTCCCCAACCGCGCGCATCGAGCACTCAGACTTTGGCGGCAACGCGCAGGATGGAATCATCATGTATGGCACGTCCGGCTCGCCACTGCAATCGAACAAGGAAATCATCGTCGCCAACCAGTTCGGCAATAACACCCGTTATGACATCAACGTCGTGGGCCTTGATCCCAAGACCAAGAAGCGCGCTTCCACCGGCAGCCTGATCTCCTCGAATGGATTCATTGGCAGCGCGACTCGCCCGGCCGGCTACGCCGCCATTCAGATCGTCGATAGCGGCGAGAACACGATCGTGGGAAATACGTTTTCCGCAACCAGCGCGCATCCCTTCAGCGCGTGCGTGAGCATATCCGGTGACCGCGGATTGCCCGACTTGGTCAGTGGGAATTACTGCGCACGGAGCGCGACCGGCGGCAAGAACGGATTCATCGGCGCAGCGAACACACAGTTCGGCGACAATCGCGGAAAGGTGGTACCTGCGCCGCTTCCCAGCCCGAGTCCTCAATGAGCGAGGAACATCGCCGGGATCGCACGCCATCGCAAGGTGATCGCCGAGAGAGCAGTCAGCAATCAGCACCAAGCAATCAGTAATGAGCATTCGCCCCTAGGCCCTCCTTTCACGTTCATCCGCATTGGCGCCGGGGCTGAATGCTTTCCACTAACTGCTCGCTAAACTGTCTCGAATCAGTACGCGTTCTACCGCTTCGAATTATTGGTCTTTCTTCCGATCACGCGCGATCACCCGATCACCGGGGTCCCCGGACCGCGCCGCTGTTGCGCGGTTTGGGGTGGGATCACGGCGATCACCCGATTGCGTATACGACCAAAATACCGGGCAGCAGTTAGTGGCTTTATGAACTATGCTCTCGGCGCAACGACCCCGCTCATTGCTGAGTGCTATTCCCGATTACGCGGCCTTGCTGGAATTTCGTTTGTAACGGCCCAGCAGCTCAGCTTTGGCGAGGATGTGGCCCTCCATCGCTTTTTCGAGACTATCTTTGCTGGCGCCGGCGTTCGAATCAAGTTCGCGGTCGAGCGCGTAGAGCCGGAAGTAATAGCGATGTGTGCCCGAGGGCGGACAAGGACCCATGTAGCCGTACTTTCCGGCGTCGTTCTTGCCCTGTATGCCGCCGCCGGTCAGTTTGTCTTGGTTGGGAACATTTTCGGGCAAGTGATGTATGGTCACAGGAATGTTGTAAACGAGCCAGTGCGTGTATCCGCCCTCGACCGGAGCGTCCGGATCATGCATGATCAGCGCCAGCGACTTCGTGCCCGCGGGCGGGCGACTCCACGAGAGTTCCGGAGAGATGTCCCGGCCCTCGCAAGAGAATTGCGACGGGATAGTGCTTTCCGTTTCAAACGCGCTGCTGGTTAGCTGAAACATGGATTGGTTCCTCCTCTCAGGCTGTGTCGGATCGCTACAGCCGGTTCCTGACAGCGCGAGGAGCCCGGCAACGAGCAGGGCAACGAAGCGGCAGCTTGCCGATCGACAGAGATTCAACACGCGTACCTCGTTGGTGGGTACCTCGTTGGTGGATGCTGCTGAGCGTTTTTTCATTTGGATGCGGCCTCCAGCATGAGAGTGACCAGCCGTGTACCAAGAATATGCTTAGTTTCAGAGTGACCTCGCTGCCGCCTGATCAATGATCCACAGCAGGCGCCCGTCCATTGGGCGAACCAGTTGAGCTGGGTAACTTACTGTGCCCGCAGGCTCGAGAACGTCGCGCAAGATTCGCGCCTTGGTTTCGCCGGAAACCAGGAACGCAATTTCCGCCGCATGGTTGAGCAGCGGATAGGTGAAAGTAATGCGGTAGCTGTGAAATTTTTCAACCCAATTGGCGACGACGAGGCGCGATGTCTCCTTCAAGGCTGCACTTCCGGGAAACAGCGAGGCTGTGTGGCCGTCGTCACCCAAGCCCAGGAAGATGAGGTCGAAGCGAGGCCAGGCGCCACTTGACAGCCGAAAGAAACCGCGAAGTTGATCCTCGTACTGCTGCGCGGCGGCATCCGCGACCAGTTCCGCGTGTACGCGAAAGACGTTCGCCGCCGGAATTGGAACCTGGGAGAGCAACGTCTCGTTGGCCATGCGGTAATTGCTTTCGGGATCGTCCGGAGCAACGTGGCGTTCGTCGCCGAAGAAAATGTAGATCTTGTCCCAAGCCAGTACGTTCTTTTGAGTTGTGGCGAGCGAAGCATTCACGCCGCGCGGCGTGTTGCCGCCGGAAAGCGCAACACAAAAGCGCCCGCGCTGCGCGATCGCGCCTTGCGCGCAACGCGAGAATTCCTCAGCCGCGGCGGGATAGAGAGCATCGGGGTCAGGAACGGTCTTGAGCTCGGGCGGCTTCGATGCTGGATTCATGTAGAGGTCTCTCGTCTCATTATCGCGTAACGCGCCGCGCCAATGAGACCGACTTTACTGTTCACGATTACCGTGACTGGAATCGACTCCAACAACGGCTTCATACGGCCCTTATTGGTAAAGGCGTCAAGAAAAATCGAGCTTTGGAGTTTCGGCAGGATTTTTGCCGCGATGCCGCCGCTGAGGAATACGCCCCCGGTCGCGAGCATGCGCAGCGCAAGGTTGCCGGCTTCAGAGCCGTAGGCAGCGGTGAAGACATTGAGAGCGCGTTCGCAGATCGAAGCCTTCCCGTCCAGACCGTGCTGAGAAATGATCGCCGCCGGATCGAGCGACGCTTTGACTTCATCTCGCAGCCAATCCGGCTCGGACTCAACGCCGGAGTCGCGGAGAAAATCGTAGACGTTCTTCAGGCCTGGCCCAGAGAGCACGCGTTCACAGCTCACATGTCCAAACTTCTGCATCAGATGGATGTGAAGACTGACCTCGACGTCCGTGCGCGGAGCGAAATCCGCGTGACCGCCTTCACTCGCAAAAGCATGGCGACACTCTCCATCCCAGTACATGCCGGCTTCGCCTAAACCGGTTCCGGCGGCGATGAGCGCAGCGTTGCCTTTTGCAGCTTGGGCGAAATTGAGAGCCACGAGATCGCTCTCTTCCAGATCGCCGATTCCCGCAGCATGCGCTTGCAGATCGTTGATCAGCCAGACGCATGCGATTCCCGTGTGCCGCGAAATCTCCGCGGCGTCGGCAATCCAGGGCAGGTTCGACGCGACCGCGCGACCACGAACCACCGGACCTGCAATGCCGCAACACGCTATCTCGACTTTGCCGCCGGTCTCGGCAAGAAACAGCTTGACGATCTCTTCCAAGCCTTTATGTTGATGGCTGGGATAGGTCTTTTCAGCTGCCAGTCGCAGACGCCCGCTCTCGTCAGCAAAAAGCGCCATGCGGCTGTTGGTGCCGCCAATGTCGCCCGCCAAGATCATTCTGGGATTTTTCTCCAGTGCCGATCATCGCGCGTGATCAACTCGTCAGCTTCTGCCGGTCCCCAGGAACCGGCAGCATAGTTGGGGAAGTTCTTGGCCGGAAGCGCTTTCCACACGTCGAGAATTGGGTCGACGACGCTCCAGCCGGCTTCCACCATGTCCGCTCGCTGGAACAGCGTCTGATCGCCCATGATGCCGTCATAGAGCAGGATTTCGTAACCTGTGTTGGGTTCGGTGCCGAAGTAGTCGGAGTAGTTGAAGTCCATTTCTACAGAGCCGACTTTCATCTGGGCGCCGGGAACCTTGGCGCCGAAGCGCATGGAGATGCCTTCGTCGGGCGCGATATGAATCACCAACTGGTTCGCCTTTAGGCTGCTTACCGGCGTGTCGCGAAACAGCACCAGCGGCGCGCGCTTGAATTGGATGGCGATTTCGGTGTGTCGCGTCGCCAGTCGTTTTCCGGTGCGGAGGTAAAACGGCACATCGGCCCATCGCCAGTTATCGATCAGCACCCTCAGGGCGACAAAGGTTTCCGTCTTCGAGTCCGCGGGAACTCCCTGCTCGGAGCGGTACGGCGGAACGCGCTCGCCGCTGATCGCTCCTGCTCCATATTGGCCGCGGACTGCATAGTGCAGAACGTCCTCGGCGTTCAGAGGCTGGATGGCGTGCAGAATTTTCGATTGCTCATCGTGTACTGTGTCCGAGCCGAAGGAGATGGGTGGTTCCATTGTGGTGAGCGAGAGAAGCTGAAACAGATGGTTGGGTACCATATCGCGCAGAGTACCCGCCGCGTCGAAGTATCCGCCGCGCTGTTCCACACCCACAGTCTCAGCCACCGTGATTTGCACGTGGTCCACATAACGCCGGTTCCAGATGGGCTCGAAGATACCGTTGCCGAAGCGAAAGACAAGAATGTTCTGCACCGTCTCCTTGCCCAGATAATGATCGATGCGGAAGATCTGGTTTTCGGCCAGAACTTTTCGCACCTGACGGTTGAGCCCTTTGGCCGAGTCCAAATCGCTGCCAAACGGTTTTTCGAACACCACGCGGCGCCAGTGGCCGTCCTTTTCACAAGCCAACTGGCTTGTACCCAGGTGATCGGCGATCGTGCCGAAAAATGTCGGACTGGTCGCGAGATAGAAGAAATAGTTTCCGTGCGTATTGTGGTTTTGGTCGACTTCGGCCAAAGTCTGGCACAAGCGCTTGTACAGCGCATCGTCGCCGAACTCCCCGGCCACATAGTACAGGCGCGTCACCAGCCAGTCGTGCAGGTCACCATCCACGCTGCTGGTGGCAAAGCTCCGGAGCTTCTGGCTCATCATCTGCCGGAACTGGTCGGTAGAATAGTCATTGCGGGCCACGCCCACGATAGCGAATTCGCGGGAGAGCATGTTGCTCTTGGCCAGGTTGTAGAGCGCCGGCAGCAGCTTGCGCGCCGTCAAATCGCCGCTGGCGCCGAAGATGATCATCACGCAGGGGCCCGCCTGCGGTGGTGCAGGAGTCGGACCCTCGTCTTTTCCGGCTCTCACTTCTAGGGTGGACAATTCGCGATCAAGTTGTGCCATATGCGCTTCGTCTCGGATTTAGGAAGCAGTCTTCTTGGGTCGTGCGGGCGCCTTGAGTTCGATGTGACCGCCGAACTTCTGGCGCATCGCGCTGAGCAGTTTCTCGGCGAAGGTATGTTCCTGGCGCGAACGAAACCGCGTGAACAGCGCCGCCGAAAGCACATCCACCGGCACCGCCGAATCGAGCGCGGCTTGGATAGTCCAGCGCCCTTCGCCGGAATCCTGGACAAACCCGGTGTACTCGGAGAGCGTTGGATTTTCCGCCAGCGCCATCGCCGTCAGATCGAGTAGCCACGAAGAGACCACGCTGCCGCGGCGCCAGACTTCAGCTATGTCGCCAACGTTCAAGTCATAACGATACTCCGGCGCCAGCTGCTCGGAGGCGGCGTTGCGAAAGATATCGAAGCCTTCGGCGTAGGCTTGCATCAATCCGTATTCGATCCCGTTGTGCACCATCTTCACGAAATGTCCCGCGCCGGAAGGACCACAATACAGATAGCCAAGCTCGGACGTTCCACCGAGATTCTCCCGGCCCGGCGTGCGGGGAATGTCTCCCATGCCGGGAGCCAGAGTCTTGAAGATAGGATCAAGCCGCTCGACGGTTTCCTTGGGGCCGCCGAGCATCATGCAATAGCCGCGGTCGAGCCCCCAGACACCGCCGCTGGTGCCGACGTCGATGTAATGAATGCCGCGCGACTTCAGTTTCTGCGATCGGCGGACGTCATCTTTGAAATAGGAGTTGCCGCCGTCGATGATGGTGTCTCCAGCTTCAAAACGCTGGCCCAGAGCATCGACAGTCTTTTCGGTGGGATCGCCGGCGGGGACCATGATCCAGGCTGCCCGCGGCTTGGTCAACTTGGCTACGAAGTCATCGAGCGACGCCGAGGCGGTAGCTCCTTCTTTGGCCAGCTCGGCCACATTCTGCTGGCTCAGATCGGAAACCACGCATTGATGGCCTCCACGCAGCAGGCGCCGCACCATGTTGCCACCCATCCGGCCCAGACCGATCATTCCAAGTTGCATAGTTTTCTTTCTTTTGCTGAAATTCCGATCGTAGCAAGGAATCCAGAATCAATTGCCAAGATTGTCATCTCCGGGATTGATAATTTCCAATCGTCAATCCTGGCAATCGCCAATCAATTGCCTCCGGATCCCTCATCCCGCTTTGCGGGATTCGGGATTTTAGAAAGTAGCCTCGCTCACCACCTTGCTTAGCTTCTCCAAACCCGCGACCACGTTCTTACCCAAATGCACGCGCAGCGCACGCCGCTGGCGTTCTGCGAGGACCTGAAAATCACCCCGGGCCTGTGCCGCCTTCACTATACCGAAGGTGTACTTCTGCCCCGGCACTTGCAGATCGATAGCGTCGTCACATGTGACTTGCAGGAACACGCCGGTGTTCGGTCCGCCCTTGTAAGCCTGCCCGGTCGAGTGCAGGAAGCGCGGTCCAAAGCCCAGGCAGGTGGCTACGTGCTTGCGATCGCGTACTACGTGGCGAATCGTCTGCAACAGGTTCTCGTGAGCCTCGTTCATCTGGATAAAAGCGAGCAGGGCCAAATAATCTCCGGCGTTGAGCTGGCTAAGATGCGCACGCAGGAGGCTGGTCAACGAAAGGTCGGCTCCAGCAAGCTTTTTGAGATTTTGTGCGTTGCGCTGGTCAGTGAACAGCTTGATGCCATCCTGCTCAAAGAAAGGCGTCTCCGCTGGAAGCTTGCCCGACTTTTCGTATTCGGCCGTGAGTTGCCGTGTCGCCACTTTGGCGGCTTCAACGTCCGGCTGATCGAACGCGTTGATGCCGATGATCGATCCGGCGACGGCGGTGGCGATTTCCCAGCGGAAAAATTCCTGGCCGATGTCGTGAGGATCGGCCACATCAATTCTGACCACAGGTTGCCCGGCCTTACGCAAAGCGTCGATCTGGGAGTCCTGAGACTGATCGATGCCGGTCTTGAGGCGCAGATAGACAAAGATGCGATCGCTGCCATAAACATCCGGTGGTCCTAGAGCTTCGCGATCGACTGGAATGAGACCCTTGCCTTGCTTGCCGGTGCTTTCCGCAAGAAGCTGCTCCAGCCACGCACCCAGATCGTGAATGCCGGGCGAGGTGACCAGCGTAACTTTGTTGCGACCCAGATTGGCCAACGTACCCAGGATCGCGCCAAGAATCACACCTGGATTTTCGTTTGCTGGAACTGTGGCGGCGCAGGCGTGGATCATTTCCTCTGTACGATCAAGGAAGAGATTGATGTCCAAGCCCATGATCGCGGCCGGCAGCATGCCGAAGTTGGAGAGCGCGGAATATCTTCCGCCGATACTGGGCACACCGAAGAAGACGTGCCGGAACCGATCCTGCTCGGCAACTTCCTGCATCTTCGATCCTGGGTCGGTCACGGCGATGAACTGTGAGCCGGTTTTATCTTTGTTCACAGTCTGTTGCACACGATCAAAGAAGTATTGCTTGAAGATGTTCGGCTCCAGGGTGTTGCCCGATTTGCTGGAGACAATAAACAGAGTCTTGCTGAGATCGAGCTTGGCCTCGATGGCCTTGATCTGCACGGGATCGGTTGAATCCAGAACGTGTAGCTCCGGGTGGCCAAGCTGTTTTCCGAACGTGACGGCGAGAACTTCCGGACACAGGCTCGATCCCCCCATGCCCAACAACAAGACGTCGTGGAACCCGGCTCGGATAGCGTCGGCAGCGGCCTCAGCCAGGCGCTGCAGATGCGCCGTCTGATCTTCAGCCACGTGCAGCCATCCCAGCCACTTGTCTTCATCGTTCTTAGTCCATAACGATGTGTCGCCTCTCCACAGGCGCGCGACTTTGTTGTTGTCCTGCCAGTCTTTCAGTGTGGCGTCGACCGCCTGCTTGATGGGAGCGGGGAAGTCGCAATATTGGCACTGGACCTTGGGCTTTGCTTTCGCCGGTTCGGTCTTCTTGAGCTCTACAGCCGCCAGCAATTTGGTGAAGGCGTCGTCAAAAAGCTGGATGCCGTCCTCAAGAAGTTTTTCGGTCACTTGGAACATGGAAATGCCGGCCTGGGAGAGATCGCTCATGGTCTTGTCTGCGGCTGTTAGATCCCGGTCGATGGTGCGTTCGACTCGACCGTGATCGCGGAAAGCATCCATGGTTGCCGGCGGCATGGTGTTGACCGTATCCGGACCGATGAGCTCATTCACGTAGAGCACATCGGGATAGCTCGGATTCTTAGCGCCGGTGCTGGCCCACAACAGGCGCTGCGTCTGGGCGCCGCGAGCCGCCAACGCCTTCCAGCGAGCGCTCGAAAACAATCGTTCGTATTTCTGATACGCCTGCTTGGCATTAGCGATTGCCACCGTGCCCAGCAATCCTTTCAATAGCTTGGCTTCCTGCGGGCTGCTGGCGTTTTTGAGACGAGGGGTGATGATGGAATCAACGAGAGAATCGATCCGGCTGACGAAGAAGCTGGCGACGCTCGAAATCCCGCTTAAATCCCTGCCCGACGCAAGAGCTACCTCAAGCCCTTCGATGAACGCCTCGGCAACGCGGACGTGAGCTTCCTGGGAGAAGAGCAGAGTTACGTTGATGTTAATGCCTTCGCCGATCAACTGGCGAACGGCGGGCACGCCCTCCGGCGTTCCCGGGACTTTGATCATCACATTCTCGCGGTCTACCGTCTTCCACAGGCGCCTGGCTTCAGCGATTGTGCCCTGCGTGTTGCGCGCCAGCTTGGGCGAGACTTCGAGACTGACATAGCCGTCGCGCCGCTTGGTGGCTTGATACACGGGAAGCATGAGATCGGCGGCGGCTTGAATATCGCGGATGGCGATGCGTTCGTAGATCTCAGCCGCGCTCAGATTCTGTGAGTGGAGTTGCTGCAGGAAGTCGGTGTAGTCGGTGCTGCCGGTAATGGCTTTCTCGAAGATCGAAGGATTCGACGTGATACCACGCAGACCATCCTGTTCGATCAGACGCTGCAGCTCTCCGCTGGTAATCAGATTGCGACGAATGAAGTCGAGCCAAACCGATTGGCCCTGCTTCGGCAGCAGGAGCAGAGGGTTATCTTTGGCGGTCCGGCCTTGGGCTGTCGTCTCGGGGGTGGAAACGGTGGTCATGGCTCTTGCTCCCTGGCGGCTGCTTGCGGCGCATATCGCTGCTCGATGCTAAGAGTCTTGGCCAGCCGCCGCTGATGCCGCTCCTCTGCCGTGAAATGCGCGTTCAAGAAAGTTGTGCAAAGATCCTTGGCGAGTTCAGCCGCGATCACGCGAGAACCAAGAACCAGCACGTTGACATCGTCATGCTCCACGCCTTGATGCGCGGAATAGCAGTCGTGACACAGCCCGGCGCGAATGCCGGGGATTTTGTTTGCGGCTACAGCCGCGCCCACTCCGCTGCCGCAAATCAAAATGCCGCGATCGCCTTCGCCGCGGAGTAGGCTCAACGAAACGGCTTCAGCAAAGTCGGGATAGTCCACAGGCGCGGTGCTGTGGGTTCCCACATCCAGGACTTGATGCCCGCTCTGCCGCAAGTGGTCGATCAGAACCTTCTTGAGGTCGAAGCCGGCATGATCCGAGCCGATGGTAATTCGCATTTTCTCCCTACCTGAGTGGAGCAGGGCTTCCCGCCCTGCTGGATCTGGTTTTCTTAGCACAGGCATAAGAGACTGTGTGAGAGCTTACTCCTCTAACCCAAAAAGAGCGTCATCCCGAGCTCCGTCAATGAGGACGCGCCTTCTTCAGCGTCCGAATAGGAGCGAGGTACCTTGTGGTTAAGCCGTGCCCAATCCATGAGTTGAGGTACCACAAGATCCCTCCGGCCTGCGAGCGCGCTGAAGACAGCGCGCGCTCGCCAGACGGCCATCGGGATGACGATTACTATGTAAGAAATCATTTTGTAGCTCTAACGTCGTCTCTAAGAGTCAGCTCCACCCTCACTTTCCCAAAAGTTCCTTGGCCGCCGCCACTACGGTATCGGGAACGAACCCAAACTTTTTGAGCACGTCTTTGATCGGGCCCGAGGCTCCGAAGCTTTTCATGCCGATGCTCCTGCCCGCGAGCCCCACGTAGCGGCTCCAACCCATGGCGGATCCCATCTCCACTGAGATGCGCGCCGTCACTTTGGAAGGCAGAACGCTGTCGCGATACTCGGCGGTCTGCTGGTCAAAGATCTCCCATGAAGGCATGCTGACGACGCGAACTCTTTTGCCTTCGGCGGTGAGCTGCTCATATGCGGCTACGCACAAGGAAACCTCGCTGCCGGTACCGATCAGGATCAGCTCGGGATTCGCGCCGGGAGCGTCCGCCAGCACATAGGCGCCTTTGGCCACGCCTGCCGCGGAAGCATACTTGGTGCGGTCAAAGGTGGGGAGAGGCTGGCGCGTCAGGATCAAAGCAGCAGGATTGTGCTTGAACTGTAGGATCACCTTCCAGGCCTCCGTAACTTCGTTGGCATCGGCGGGCCGCAGCACGGTGAATCCGGGTACGGCACGAAGACCGATCAGCTGCTCGATTGGCTCATGCGTTGGTCCGTCTTCGCCTACGCCGATCGAATCATGCGTGAAGATGTAGATCACCGGGATTTGCATCAACGCGGCCAGGCGCATGGGCGGACGCGAGTAGTCGCTGAAGATCAGGAACCCAGAACCGTAAGCGCGAATCTTGCTCAGCACCATGCCATTGAGGATCGAACACATGGCGTGCTCGCGGATGCCGAAGTGGAGGTTGCGTCCGCAGTACTGGCCGGCCTCGAAATCGCCGGCGCCGTCGAAGGTGAGCCGCGTCCTGGTGGACGGCGTAAGATCGGCTGATCCGCCGATCAGCCAGGGTATCTTCTTGGCCAACGCGTTCAGAACCTTAGACGAAGAGTCGCGGCTGGCCAGACCTTTGGCGTCGGGCGGGAAGACAGGAAGATCTTTGTCCCAACCGGCAGGCAGGTCGCGCCTCTGCATTTGCTGGAGCTGTTCGGCCAGCGCCGGGTAATCCTTCTTATAGTGGTCGAAAGCAGCTGTCCATTTTGTGCGCAGGTCTTTGCCGCGTTTGCCGATGCCGTTGGCAAAGTTCTCCATCACTCCATTGGGAACGAGGAACTTAGCGTCTTCCGGCCAGCCGTAGTTGCGCTTAGCCAGACGGACCTCCTCTTCACCGAGCGCCTCACCGTGTGCCTCTTTGGTGTCTTGCCTGTTGGGCGCGCCAAAGGCGATGTGGCTATCGACGATGATCAACGTCGGTCGATCTTTGGTGCTGAAGAAGACATCAAGCCCCTTGGTGAACTGCTCGAGATCGTTGGCATCGGTAACGTGGGCGACGTTCCATCCGTAGCCGCGGAAGCGCACAGCTACATCTTCACTGAACGCAAGATCGGTCTTGCCTTCGATGGTGATGTGATTGTTGTCATATATCCAGCAGAGATTGGAGAGCTTGAGGTGTCCGGCGAGAGAAGCGGCTTCGCCGGAAAGACCTTCCATCATGTCGCCATCGCCGCAGAACGCGTAGACGTTGTAGTCGAACACTTCATAACCCGGCCTGTTGAAGTAGGAAGCCAGCCAGCGCTCAGCGATGGCCAAACCCACGCTGTTGCCCACGCCTTGGCCCAGCGGTCCGGTGGTGGTTTCGACACCTGAAGTCAGATGTGATTCCGGATGGCCGGGAGTTTTGCTGTCGACCTGGCGGAAATGCTTGATGTCGTCGAGCGAGACTGCAGGATGGCACGTTACGTTGCCGTCGGCGTCTACCGACTTCACGCCTGCCAAGTGCAACAGAGAATAGAGCAGCATGGAGGCGTGTCCATTGGAAAGCACAAAGCGGTCGCGATTGGGCCAGGTGGGATCGGCTGGATCGTAGCGTAGGAAGCGCTGCCACAGGCAATAAGCAACAGGCGCCAACGCCATGGGAGTGCCGGGATGACCGGAGTTGGCCTGCTGCACCGCGTCCATGGACAGGGTGCGAATGGTGTTGATGCTGATCTGGTCGATGTTGCCTCGCAACTCGAACGCTTTGGCACCCGCAGCCTGAGGTCCTTGCGTGACTTGAGTCCCCATATTTTCCCGCAGCTCCTTAGGTAGGACGGCAGCAACAAAGATTTGCTAAGTCCTTGAATAAGCCTACAACGAAATCGATGGCTCGTGGGACAGTGTTATTCACCTGTTGTTATTCAAAGATGCAAGAAACACCACAAGGTTTCATGCTACACGGGAGGACCACAGGTGCGAGAAAGAAAAGACTCGTGGCTTTCTTTCTGAAATCCCGACCCTGAGCTTGCAGAAGGGGAGGCATCCATATTGCATCGGGAGATCGGGAGATCGGGAGATCGGGTCATCGGGTGATCAGAAACCGTAAGACTCACAATGCGGCCCGGGAACTGGCCCGCGAACCGTCCCAATGACGCGCGCCTAACTCCGATGGACCGATGACCCGATCTACCGATCACCCGATCCAATAGGGATCCCTCGCTACGCTTCGGGATTTTAGAAAAAAGAAGAGCGCGGCTAGGCTTCACCGCGCTCTTTTCTGAAGAGGCAAAATGAATGAACGGTTAAGAGGCTCCAGGCCGGCAGTACTGCCCCCTCGGCAACATCGCCGGCCTGGGTGCTTCTCCGTTCATCCTGGTATGTAGTGCGGAATGGGCAGGAAGTGTTACACGCGATTCGATGATTTTTTTTTAGTCCTTGAGCCAATCTTTCTAACCCTGGGCAATGCTGAGCAAGGCCGAGGGATCCCGCGAAGCGGGAGACTGAGGGCGCAGTCGAAGCATCCCGAGGACGTGTCCTTTGCCACGCAGCTTCAGGGAGTTCTCTTCGAGGATGCTCGTGTTACGATGCTGGCCCATGCGCGATGGCCATTTCTACAAGTTTTGGGTTTACATCTTGGGAAGCCGTACCGGCGTCCTCTACGTCGGCATGACCGGGTTCTTCACCCAGCGCCTCCGTCAACACAAGTCTGGTTTGATCGATGGCTTCACCAAGAAGTACGGCGTTGATCGACTCTTGTACTACGAGGTGTATAGCGATGTAGGCAAAGCAAAACGGCGCGAACTGCAGCTGAAAGGGTGGCGCCGGGAGAAAAAAATCAAGCTGATCGAGAAGATGAATCCCCGCTGGGAGGATCTGGCCGAGCACTTGGGTCAGGAAATGCTATTTAAGGGACAGAGTCTCCAGGGAACTCCCTGAAACCGCGTGGAAGCGGACGGATCCTCGGGATGCTTCGACGTCGCCCTCCGTCTCCCGCTTCGCGGGATCCCTCGGACTCGCTCAGCATTGGCCAGGGTTGAAAATAGGTTGCACGAGCATCCACCAGACCTAACGCCGTCAGTTCTGTTTCAACCTGCGTTCCCGCAGGTCGGTTGCTGAGGATGACACTTCTTTGTGATTCACCTTTCTTGCGACCTTACTTCTCGGCGGCACTGGCGGTTTTTGCCGGCGTCTCAGGCTGCGCGTTCTTGACCCATTTGTCGAACCAATTCACCATCTCCCACAGTGTATGCTCGGTTGATTCGCGGGCCAGGTATCCGTGCGCCTCGTAAGGAAGCTGCACGTAGCGAACGATTCCGCCATTGCCCTTGATCGCCTGGAACATGCGCTCGCTCTGGATGGGGAAGGTGCCCGAGTTGTCGTCGGCCATGCCGTGGATCAGCAGGATCGGACGCTTGATCTTGTCGGCTTGCATGAAGGGTGAGACCTTGATGTACATTTCCGGCGCTTCCCAAACGGTCCGGCGTTCGCTCTGGAAGCCGAAGGGCGTCAGAGTGCGGTTGTAGGCTCCGCTGCGGGCGACGCCGGCACGGAACAGATCGGAGTGTGCCAGCAGGTTCGCGGTCATGAAGGCGCCATAGCTGTGCCCGCCCACGCCGACTCGATTGGGATCGGTCACGCCCATCTCCGCGGCCTTATCGATCGCCCCCTTGGCGCTGGAGACGATCTGCTCGATGTACATGTTGTTCATCGTTTCAGGATCGCCGACCACAGGCATGGTGGCATTGTCGAGAACCGCATAGCCTTGGGTGACCAGAAACAGGTGCGAGATGCCGGTGATGGTGGTGAAATGATAGGGCGAACCCGAGACCTGCCCGGCCGTGGCAGCGTCGTTGTACTCCAGCGGATAGGCCCACACGATGGTCGGCAGCCGCTCGCTCGGCTTGTAGTTCGCGGGCAGATACAGCGTGAACGAAAGCTGGACGCCGTCGGCGCGCTTGTAGGTCACTAGCTGTTTGGTCACTCCGTGCAGCTGAGGCGCCGGATCGGGAAAGCTGGTGAGGGCTTTTTTGTCGGCGCTTCCGGTGTTGCGCAAAAAATAGTTCGGTGGATCGGCTGGGCTCTCAAAACGCGTAATGAAACGGCTGCCATCGTCCGAGGCTAGAGCGACCGCGGATTCGAAAGTCCTGTCCGCAGATTGAAAAATCCGTTCCGACTTGCCCCTGGCGAGGTCAAACCGGTCCAGGAAAGGGAATTCGCCTTTCTCGGAAGCGCCGGCGCCGCTCAGGAAGATCGAATCTCCTTGTTGGCTCATCACATGCTTGCCGTTGGCAAGAGTGCGCATCAGCGGGATGCCTGGGTCTTTGTAGCGATCGCGAATTGAGCGCTCCCAAATCAGCTTCGCTGTTCCGGGCTGGTTGATGTCGACGAGGAAAGTGCGGGTCCAGCGGCGATCACGGTCGTAGTCGCGGACTAGCCCAATTCCTTTCTCGCCCCACTCGATGCCGCTTCGCCCGGCAAATCCTCCGGGACCCCCGAAGCCCGGCGCAAAGCGCTGCTCCAGCTTGACCAGCTCGCGAGGCTGTTCCTGGAAGGGGGCGTTCAACATCATGAGGTGATCACGATACGGAGCTTTGGCTTTGGGGTCGCCTCCGTCCAGCGCCTCGGCCCAAATTAGTGTTGCCGGCTGCGTCGGTACCCACTCCCAATCGCGGGGGCCGGTGATCACGCCCTCAATCGGCACATGGTCGGCCAAAGGCACGCTCGCCAGTTTGTACTCCAGCTTGCCGGAACGGTCCCAGACTTCAACTTCGCGAGGAAACTCGCTCTCGGGAAGAATGTAGGAATAGGGCCGATGGATGCGGCTCACCAGGATGTGCTGGCCGTCCGGGGAAGGATCAACATCGGAGTATATCGCCGGTTTGCCCACGCTGTTGCCGCCGAGACTGAAGCTTCCATGAATAGGACCTAGATGGCCCCTTTGAACTGGTTGGACCAGGGTTAACTGTGAGGTGGCGTAGTAATCGAATAACGCCTCGTCATGGCGGTCCTGCAGGAGGTCTTCGTAGGTGCGAACCGGCGCTTTTTTGCCGTCGCTCTCTTGGATGATAGGGCCGTCCGGAGTCTTGGGCTCGGCCGGAGGGTTTCCTCGATTGATGGGGACCGTCTGTACCAAAAGCGTGCGACCATCCGGCATCCACTGCACAGGAACGCCGATCACGGCGTTGACCTTGATTCCCCCGATGACGTTGGCGGTTGCGGTCACAGCGTCGCCCCGCCAGAGCTGGATTCCGTCAGCCGTGGTGTTGGTGAAGGCGAATTCCATACCATCGGGCGACCACTGGGGTGGGCTCAAATAGGCGTCTGCGGGAATGCCTGTGACTTTGTGCGTCTTGCCGGTGGCCACCTCCACCAGGCTCAAGCCCACGAGCCGGGGCGGGTGATGGCGTCCGTTGGTCGCGGGATTGATGCGCAGCCCCGCAATGCGCAACATGGGCTGAGCCAGATCAGTGATCGGAGGGTTCGCCAGGCGGTCCGCGACCAGGAGTCGGTCAGCCTTTGGACTCACGATGACCAGCGGCGTCGGCGGGGTGTTCAACAGGTCATGGATCGGCTGCGGCGCTTGCTGGTATCCGCGGAAAGCAGCCGCGGCTTGCGGCGCTGTTTGGGCTTGGGCAGGGAAGCCGATTGCGAGAATCGAACCACAGATCATGAGCACTGGCAAAACGCGGCGAAACGATGTGGGCATGACGGAATCCTCAAAGC
>WNFJ01718626.1_pt2 | contig 16315 bp, 13 predicted proteins | sample 5400461 | NCBI WGS metagenome assembly WNFJ01 (sample SAMN13153349, study PRJNA577476) | soil metagenome | isolation source: 115 cm saprolite on Douglas fir-dominated hillslope | place: USA:California | collected 2013-09-17 | reverse complement strand
GCGGTCTTGAAAACCGTTAGACCCGAAAGGGTCTCGGGGGTTCGAATCCCTCCTCCTCCGCCAGAAATTAAGGTCATGAATGGCGTCCTGGAATGGGTGCGGCCCGTCATTCGTTTATCTTTTAGACCAAGCCGACGTGATTGCCCGCACCGAGCCCTGCCCTGAGCGCCTACACTGGAAATAACTTGGGTATGTCTTCTTCGCGCCGAATCGCCTGGATGGTGGGGACGGGGCTCTTCATCCTCGTCATCTACTCAGCAGCCTCGCTCTTGCTGAAGCGCGGCACGTATCCCCTTATCATTTTCGGCAATCTCGTCCAGTGCCTCTTGCCGCTCCTGGCCAATACCGGCTTGCTCCTGAATGCTGGCACGCCCCGGTGGCGGCGGAACTTCTTCTGGATGCTGATCGCCATGAGTTGCACGCTATGGATGATCGGACAGTTCCAGTGGACTTACCATGAGGTTTACCTGCGCGAGCCCGTTCCCGATCTGAATGCGGGAGATGTCCTGTTCTTCCTGCGCGGCATTCCTATGATCGCGGCGCTCGCGCTGCGCCCGGATCGAAGGCGTGGAGAAATCCGATTGCGCCTTGGCTATTTGGATCTCGGTGTCCTATTCATCTGGTGGACATTCCTTTATGTCTTCGCGGTTTTGCCGTGGATGTACGCGACGGCGTCCGTCGACCAATACAATTACACCTACAATCTACTGGCCAATATTCAAAACATGGTCATCGTCGGAGGACTGGCGGGCCTGTGGTTGACGTCGAGCGGTGTCTGGCGGATCGTGTACGCCAACCTCTTCGGTGGTGCAACTCTTTACTTGCTCTCTTCCCTAGTGATAAACGTGGCCATTGCAAGCCGGCATTACTACACGGGGAGTCTGTATGATCTTCCTCTGCTTTCGCATTTTCTCTGGTTTGCCCTGGCCGGCGTGATCGCCTATCAGAATCAGGACAAGTTGGATGCCCCCTTGGAAGACCCCTACGATTCGGACGCCCATTCAACTTCGGAGGAGCATGTCTGGCCAGCCCGGCTGGCGATGGCGGCGGTAATCTCGCTTCCCCTGTTCGCGATCTATACGATGCGGTTTAGCAATGATGATCCCAAAGTTCGTGATTTTCGCCTGATGGCCACCTTGATTGCTTCCGTCCCGCTCGCGTTGTTGATCTTCCTGCGCACGCATCTGGCTGACCGGGAGCGCTCGCGGCTGCTCGCACGGTCGGAACAGTCCATCGAGAATCTAAAACGGTTGCAGGCGCAGATCGTGCAATCGGAAAAACTTGTTTCTCTGGGCCAGCTAGCCGCCGGCGCGGCGCATGAAATCAACAATCCCCTCGCGGCGATCCTCGGTTTTTCCGATCTGCTCGCCGATGATCCCACGGTTCCGGAGAAAGCCCGCGCGACCGCCTCAAAGATCCGCGACCAGGCCCGCCGCACAAAAACCCTGGTCGGCAACCTCCTGAGTTTCGCGCGCCAAGTGCCGGCCGAGCGCACGCTCCTCGACATCAACACCGTGGTGAACAACGCCGTGCAGCTTCGTGCGCTCGACCTGCGCTCCGGGACCACACGCATCGAGGTGCAGCTTGAGTCCTTCCTCCCCGGCGTTCGCGGCGATGGAAATCAATTGATGCAGGTTTTCTTCAACATTATCAGCAACGCCCTGGAAGCCATGGAAATGGCCAACGGCGGTGTTCTCACAATCAAAACAATCCGCGACCGCGCCAACGTCGTAATTCTGTTCTCTGACACCGGTCCCGGCCTCAAGGACCCGCAGCGCGTTTTCGATCCTTTCTATACGACAAAGCCGGTTGGCAAAGGCACGGGTCTGGGACTCAGCATTTGCTTCGGCATCGTTCAGGAGCATGGCGGAAAAATTCTTTCCTATAACCGGCAGGAAGGCGGGGCCGTCTTCCGCGTGGAGTTGCCCGCGGTCTTGGCCGCTTTGCCTGCGAAGGAATTGCAACTCCGCACCGCGTCGACCACGCCTCAAAAACCCTCCTGAAAGCACTTCACCTAACGCCGATCCGCCGCTTGTCCGAAGATCAACACGACTCGTGCTAGAGTTTTGCATTCTACTTTTGAGGCGGCGGAGAGGGAGTCACGATGCCGGAAGCGGCCATTCAGACTCACAAGTTGACAAGAACTTTCGGAAACCTGACCGCGGTGGACAGCATCGATCTCCAGGTAACGGCTGGACAATTCTTCGGATTCCTTGGACCGAACGGCGCAGGAAAATCCACGATGATCAAGATTTTGACCGGATTGCTTGCGCCGACCTCCGGCAGCATTCAGCTTCTCGGCGTAGACTTCGCCGCGAATCCGGTCGAGATAAAGCGCCAGATCGGTGTTGTTCCTGAAGGCATGGGCCTTTTCGAGCGCTTGACGGGTTCCGAGTATCTGAATTTTGTCGGCCGGATGTACGGCTTGGACCGCGCCACAACCCAGCGCCGCTCCGATGAGTTGCTTGATTTCATGCAACTCGCCGATCGGCCTAAGACCATGATCGCGGATTACTCGCACGGGATGCAGAAGAAGCTGGCTCTCGCTGCCGCGGTGATTCACGGCCCGCGCATTCTGTTTCTCGACGAGCCATTCGAAGGCGTGGATGCGCTTGCGGCAGGCGCGCTGAAGGCGCTGCTGGCGCGCATGACAGGACGCGGCACAACCATTTTCCTGACGTCCCACGTCCTGGAAATCGTCGAACGTCTGTGCAGCCACGTGGCCATTATTCATAAAGGGCGGCTTGTCGCGCAGGGTTCCCTGGAAGAATTGCGCGCAGGGATTTCGGGTCAGGCCGGAAGTAAGACCACGCTCGAGCAGATTTTCCTTTCGATCGTTGGCCAGGACGGCACGGAACGCCCCCAACTCGAGGAACTTTCATGGTTGATGTGACGGCGTCCGTCAGTCTCTTCAGGCAGATCCGCCTAGTTGCCGGACTTCGCTGGCGAATATTGCGGAACAGCCTGCGCAAGAAAAATAATCGTCTCGACCTGATCGGCCTGATCTTCACGGGTGTCTTCAGCGGCATCCTTGTCCTCGGACTGTGTTTCGCCTTTTACGCGGGCGCCGACGCCTCTTTTTCCCAGGACCGCATGGAGTGGATAGCTTTGCTATTCTGGGGCATTTTTCTTTTCTGGCAGATTTTCCCGCTCTTTGTAGCGGGCTTCGGCGCGAACTTCGAATTCCGCACGCTGCTGCGGTTTCCGCTGAGCCTCCGCGCGTTCTACATCATTGGATTGGCGTATGGGTTCGTCGATGTCTCGGCGCTCGCGTCGATCTGCTGGCTCCTGGCTATCACCGCTGGAGCAACGGTCGCCAAGCTAGGCGTGTTGCCAGCCATGCTGCTGATCGTGGCTATGTTCATGCTGCTCAACGTAACGCTTGAGCGGCTCACTGGTTCTTGGCTGGAGCGTTTGCTTGCCCGCCGCCGGACCCGGGAAGTTTTCCTCGGCCTATTTGTTCTTTCAATGATTTCGCTGAATTTCCTTACGCCCCTGATGCAGCGCTACGGCGCGTCGGCGCGTCCGGCATTCCTGCGCCTCGTGCCATATTTTGCGTGGTTCCCGCCTTCGCTCGCGGGCCGCGCCCTTGCCGGCGTAACCAGTCTTCAACCCGCGGAGTTTCTCTTGAGTTCCGGTCTTCTGCTGTTCTTCCTGGTTTTGTTCAGTGCCCTCTTGTGGTACCGCTTTGCTGCGCAATATCGCGGAGAAGAGCTCAGTGAAACGGCGGCGCCTGCTCGTGCTGCCACCCCTGCTATCGCGGCGACAGACGACGGCCCTGATCGCTTGAGTTTGCTTTCGCCCTCTGTGGCAGCAATGGTTCGTAAAGAGTTCCGCTATCTCACTCGCAACGGTTTTGCGTATCTCACGTTACTGCTCCCTCCGCTGTTGGTACTCATCTTTAGTTTGAATTTTGGTGGAAGGCATCCAACCGTGGGTGGTAGGGGCGTCTCCGCAGAGATGTTTTTTCCCGGCATGATGGCCTACCTCATCCTCATTCTGATGGCCCCCGCCTATAACAGTTTCGCTTATGAAGGCCGCGGCATTCAAACCTACTTCACCGCCCCACTGCGCTTCCGCGATGTCTTACTTGGGAAAAATCTGATGCTCGTCTCCGTGCTCTCGATGGAGATCGCGCTCTCCCTGGCGATACTCGCGTGGCGCGTCGGTCTGCCTTCGGCCCACATGCTGGTGGCTACCTGCGCTGCCATCATTTTCACCACCGTCGGTCAGCTTACCATCGCCAACTGGTCCTCGATCACCTTTCCACGCAAGATGGAATTTGGCCAGATGCGCGGCCAGCGCCAATCGGGTATGGCCGTGCTGGTTGCCTTCGGCTCGCAAATATTGATGGGCGGCATTTCCGCCGTGATTCTGTTCACCGGAAATTGGACCGGCAATCATTGGCTTCCCGCCGAAGCCTTCTTTTTTCTCGCTGCAGCGGCCCTCGGAGGCTACTTCGCCTCGCTCGACGCCCTGACCAGGCTTGCTGAGAAAAAAAAGGAACTCTTGATCGAAGCTCTGTGCCGGTGATCGTTTGTGTTGGGCTCGCTGCTTGCAAGCCCGCGCTTCCTATTTCTCCCTCCGCATGAATTCAGCGTAGCGCACGGCAATCGCGTGCCACGAAAAATATTGCCGCTGTGCCAGCCAGCTTCGTTGTGCCAGCGAGGCGCGGTAATGCTCGTCCTTCAACACACGCAGCAGCACGTCCCCCAGGTCGCCTTTCCTCTGCGGCGAAAAAAGCACCAAGCCCGCTTCGGTGATCGGTGCTGCCGTTTCCGGTCCCTCGAACGCGATCACGGGCAAGCCGCAGACAATCCCCGCGATCACGTTGCTTCGCCGCGTGGAAATAGGCCCCCGCACAAAGAGCAGAACGTCGGAAACGGAAAGAGTCCGCACCACGTCTTCTCCCGGCAAGACTCCCAGCACGTGGAGTTCAACCCCGCTATCGCGGAATTGCTTCTTTAGCTCGGCTTCGGCGCTCTGTGCATTTTGGCCCAGAACGATTAGCCGCAGATTGCCAATGCGCGAAGCAGCAAATCGAACCGCCTCGGCGATATTTTCGATTTCCCATCGTCCCGATTCCCCTCCAGTTATGCCGAAGACCGCGACGCTCAATTTTCCGCCCATCGAAACGCCCTTCCTCGAGTTCGCTTCACTGGCCGTGGGCAAATTTGCCCCGGCGGGAATGAAGCATCCTTTGCGGGATGGGCGCTTGATCCAGGAGACTTTGTCCATTGGAACCGTGAAAACGGCCACGTCGCAAATGCGCAGTGTCTTGCGCATGACGTGCAACTGCGCGCGGCGGCGAACTCCGTCAATCACTCGCGTTCCGCTGTGGGGTTCAACGTCGTGAAAAACCACGGCCACGCGGACACCGGCGGCTTTGAGAGTTCTAAGAACGCGCGGAAATCGCAACGGAAAACCACGCGCGGACCATGCCAGCGCCGTGTATTGCACCAGAACCCACGCTCCACGCCACCCCTTTGCCCGGCGTCGAAGCCCCCTCGCCGCGCGAGCCCACCCTCGTTCGGGCCACGCGACTCGCTCGAGGATTAATTCGAAGCCTTCCGTCAGCAAAGCTTCGCTGAGGTAACGGCAGTACTCTTCGACCGCGTCGGTGGGCGCATCGCGCCGTCCGAGGAGCGCGATGACACGCTGCCCGCTCATTTCAAAGCGCTCATTTTTCGACGAGGAAGCTTCCGATCACCAGCGCGTCCATGCCGGAGCTGAAAAATGTCCGTATTGCGTCGGTCGGTGTGTGCACGATTGCTTCGCCGCGCAGATTGAACGACGTGTTCAGGATGACCGGAACGCCCGTGCGCTTTCCGAATTCATCGATCAACTGCCAGTAGAGGGGATTGATCTCTTTCTCGACCGTTTGCGGCCGCGCGCTGCCGTCCACGTGCGTGACGGAAGGAATTACGCAGCGTTTTTCCGGGCGCACTTGCGCCGTCAAAATCATAAATGGTGAATCCGTTGCGCTCTCCAGGTATTCGCCCGCCGCTTCTTTCTTGAACGAAGGCGCAAACGGCCGCCACCACTCCCGGAATTTCACAGCCTTGTTGACCTTGGCGTTCATTTCCGGATCGCGCGGGTCGGCAAGAATGGAGCGGCTTCCGAGCGCGCGCGGGCCAAATTCCATGCGGCCCTGAAACCAACCGAGAATTTTTCCCAGCGAAAGCAGCTCCGCCGCGGTTGACGCGGGATCCGGCAGCCGAGTGTAGCGCAACTTATAGGCGCGCACCGCGCTTTCGATCGCTTCGTCGTCAAAAGATGGCCCCCAATATCCGTGCCGCATCGGCTTGTTCGGCAATTGTCCGTTGCCGTCCAGAAACGGAGCGAGCGCGGCGCCAAGCGCCACGCCGTCATCCGAGGCCGCAGGCTGCACAAACATCCTTTCCACGAGGCACGATGCCGCAATTTTCCCATTGGCTTTCGAATTCAGCGCCACGCCACCGGCGAGGCAAAGGTTTCGGCACCGCGTTTTCTCGATGGCCACCCGCGCCACGCTCATCATGGCTGTTTCACAAGCGTCCTGAACGGCATAGGCAATGTCTTTGTGCCGATCCTCGATGTCGCTCTCCGCGATGCGGGCTGGGCCGAGGCGCGCCGTCAGGCCGCCGAACGTCGTCGCGCCGTTGGTGATTAGTTGTTTCGTGTGAACGCGGTACGGCGCCGCCTTCAAATCAATGAAGGCGGACAAATCCACGCCGGGCTTCCCGTAAGGGGCGAGGCCCATGACTTTCCATTCGTCGTTGTTGGGTTGAAAGCCGAGAAACTCCGTAAATGAACTGTAAAAATATCCCAAGGAATCCGGAAACGGAATCATCAGCACCGGGTCGAGCCTGCCGTTGCGTCCGTGCCAGATTGTCGTCGCTTCCCACGCGCCGCGGCCGTCCATCACCACGACGGCGGCTTCGTCGAACCCAGAGTACGCGAAAGCGCTGATGGCGTGCGCAAGGTGATGATCGACAAAACGCATTTTCGCTTTTGTCGGCCCGAATTGCTGCGCGAATTTCTTCGCTCCGCTTTGCTGATGCCACATGCTCAGGAAGTGCAGCGTCGAATTCAACCCGTTGAGATACGTGAGCGGAATTTTCCCCGTGGCGTAGCACTTCAAATCGTGCCGGAAGACCGGCCCCGCTGTTTGCCACCCGAAGCATAATTCGTCCAACTGCTCTGCTTGCACATTCGCGAAGTCCAGACACGCGCGAATTGCATTTTTCGGAAAGCCGGCATCGTGCTTCAGCCGGCTGATGCGCTCTTCCCCCACCGCAAACAACAGCTCGCCGTCGCGCACCAAGCACGCCGACGAATCATGCATCTGCGAATAATTAATCCCGAGTGTCAGCATCCTTCGTCAGTTAATTCCGAGAGTTAGCATCCGGTGTGCGGCCCTTCCTGCCTACGACGACGAGTGAATCGATTTCGTCGAAAATCGTCCAATCGGAGGAGGAGTTGCGGAACATGCGGTCAACGAATCGCACCGGACCATATTCGGCAGAAGTCCAACCATTTGGGAAAATACGCGCGTCGTGGAACACGACAACGCCGTCCTCGATGACGTGGGGAGTCCAGTCCTTCCAATCTTGTTCCACAGCAATCTCCCGGTGATCTCCGTCAATCAAGAGAAAATCGATGGGTCGGTTCCATCCTCGGGCGGCATCATGACTGAATGCTTCAACCCAGACAGCCACCGGTCCCCCGCTCGCAGAAACAGCGCGCAAAGCCGCGCGCCGTAGAAAATTGAGCATGCGCACCCTTGAAAGATGAAATGGATCAACGAGGTACAATGTTCCCTCGGCGCTCATCGCTGTGCGGAGCGCCACCGCTGATGCTCCCTCTGCAACGCCAATCTCCACAAGGCTTTTGCGTCCGCGCGCATACTTCTCCAGCGCCTGGTGTTCCGCCAGAGTATGCTGCGCAATCGGCGGCCGCAATCCGGCCCACGCAAAAAAAGGATGCTTCGCAGCACGCGACGCCCAGGATGACGGTTCCTGATGCGGCGACATCACATCAACAAATTGGATCTTCAATGTCGTCACCATCGTATGCGTTGGGATTCCTGCAAGATTGGCCTCATTCTTTCCCTGTTCATCGGTCTGCGGACGTCACAACTTTTAGTGGATCGGTTTCTTTTCCATCGCCGCCGTCCAGGGTCTTCGCTGTATTTCCCATAGCCCGTTGGAAAACTACCTCATAGCGGCGAGCTGATTGGCTCCAAGTATAGCGTTTCATCTTTTCCTGTGCCGCGCTTCCGAGCCGCTGACGCAGGTCCACATCCTTGCAAAGTTTCGTTACGGTTGCGGCCAACGAATCAGCGTCCCCGGGAATCACAAAGAGGCCGTCATGACAGTCCTCGATGAGATCGGTCATCCCGCTCGATTCCGTCGTGACAACCGGCATGCCGGAAGCCATGGCCTCGAGCAAAACAAGTGGCATTCCTTCGACCAACGAGGGCAGCACGAAGATTTCATGCTCCGCATACATACTTGGAATCTCTGCGCGCGGGACGAATGGCCGTACCTCCAACGCTGCCTGTGCCATGGGACTGAAACAACGACGTATCCGCTCTTCCGGTTCGAGGCACCCCGCCACCGTTAATCGCGCTTCCGGAATTGCATGAAGAATCCGTTCAAAAGCCTGCGCAAGGTAATAAATCCCCTTGTGGTCAATCCATGTTCCAACGAAGAGAAGTCTCGTTGCGATTCCCTCAGAAAAGGACCGCGCGTTGAAAAACTCGGGCCCGACGCCGTTCGGCACGAACCAGACGCCGTCAGGCGGCAAGTTGTAGCGGAGTTGAAGAAAAAGCAACGCCTCCCGGTTGGTCACGATGCATTGGTCGGCAGTGGTGAACGACCATCTGTAGGTGCGCATGTGATACGCATGCTGCCAGAAACGATTCTTCCACCGAAAATAATCTGCCCGGCCCCTCTTTGCCTCCCTGCCCATCGCGTAGATTCGGCGCTCTTCCAGACCGTGCATCGTCATCACATAGGGAGGTCCTGCGTCATCTCCGCGCAACCAGCGCTGCGTGCCATACCAGAAGCCAAAGGGTGCGTGAATATTGATAATGTCAAACTCGCTCTTTTTTTCTTGAACGTATCCAGCAATCCGTCTTGAAAACTCGATGGCGCAGAATCGGCTTGGCCACTTCTGTGCGGGAAGTAAATCTTCGAAAAACTTAGGTTCCACACTATGTCCCAGCTGGCCCAACTCTTTGGCCAAATTGTGGACGATGCCGGCGACTCCGCCTTCCGCTTTGCCGGGAGATCCTGACACCATCAGAATCCGCATTTACGCCTGTCCCCAATATTCCCATCGCACGAATAAATGATGCTGTCTGCAAGTCGCGACATTTCTAGAGCTTCGTCGTCCAGGACCGATCGATGTGCGAGTGCCGGAGGAACGGCAGCCACTTCTCTCGGGCTTTGCGGTACATTCTATTCTTGGAAAAACTCGAGCGCAGTGAATAATATGTCCGTGACGGCATCACGCAGGCAGGAACCAGCGCAAGACATTTGAACAGCCAATGCGGAACGGATATGTCCGGGTGCATGATGCGCTGATTTCGCAATTCCGTGCGCACCGTTTCCCACGGTAATCCCGAATCAAGTGACAGCCGGATCTGTTCCGCTTCGGTTTCAATCGATTCGAGAATAATACGCACCACACGCTCTGAGACCCTTTCTGCCTCAAATCTCGTCATGACCGAAGTTGCAAGCGCTTCCAGGACGCGCTGCTTGCGGCGGAGCGCCGTCGTGTTTCCATCCGAAACCTGAAACGCATTCGCTTCGTGCAATCGGTAGAACGTCAGCGAGTCGCGCAAGATCAATACATCCGAAAATAATCCGGCGAGTGTAAACAAATATTCGTCGGCTTCGATTCGGAGCGCTTCGGGTACCTTGCCAATCTTCCGGAGAACTTCGGAACGTACCGTCATCCGGCTGGTGCCAAGAAAACTCTTCCGCAACCGGAATGTGCGCGCACTGTCGACCGAATCGAGCCGGAACCTAGGAACTTCGCGGAGCAAGTCTGTGTGTTGACGCCCATCGGGAAAAATCTCGGTGATGCCGTGTCCCACCAGGCCAATCGATGGATCGCCGGCGAGTGCATCTGCAACGGCTCGCAGTTTCCCGGGAGCCCACCAGTCGTCGCCGTCTAGGAACGCGACGATCTCTCCTTTGCATTTCGGAATGCCCGCATTGAACGCCGAGGCTTGCCCGCCGTTTTCCTTACGCAGTAGCCGCACGCGTGGCTCGAATTTCTTCACGATTTCCGGCGTGCAATCCGTCGAGCCATCGTCCACAATGATAATTGCACGCTCGGAGTTGGGAAAATCCTGCTCCAGCACGCTCACGATCGCCTGCTCGATGAAGCGCTCGTGGTTGTACGTGTCAATCAGTACGCTGACAAAAGTTCTTGCCAAATTTCAGCTCCCCGAAAATCTTCAATCGCGCTTCCGGGCCAGACAATACAGATAGGTCCCTTTGAAACCGCGCATCCGAACGTACGGGTATGCCGCCACCGCCAGAGGAAAGCAAGCTGCATATTTGATCCGGCCCGATATCACCATTGCACGTTGCCGCGTCGTCGGTTTTGCCCGCAAAGCCGCTTCCGCTTGATCGGGTGCCATTTGCACCAGGTCGCGAAAACTCTTCGATGCTTCTCCCGCCGCCGCTCGCGACATCCCGGTGTGCAGCGCGATGTTAATCATCCGCGCCGTATGCGAGATTCCCGCGCGTTGCTCGCGAATGGACAAGACCTCAAAACCCTGACACACAAAAAGTTCTTGAGTGCCGCCGCATTCCATCGCAGGAAATGATTCGGCGGATAGTCCAGAACGTCCCGCCCGGTCAGCCATCGTTCGCGATTCGGCACGCTCAGGGCGATCATGCCGCCGGGCCGCGCGCAAGCTTTTACCTTCCGCAGGAATTCCACGGGCGCGGCCTGGTGCTCCAGCACTTCGAAAAATGTGACCACATCAAACCGTTCTTCTGGGTGTTGATCCGTAAATTCGGAGATCGTCAACGGAAGAACTCTTTGCAAACCCAGCCGCTCCTTTGCGAAGCGCGCCGCATTGCGGTCCAGCTCGATGCCGGTAACGCCATAGCCCGCGTCGCGTGCCGCCGCCAGAAAATTCCCGGTGCCACAGCCAATGTCCAGAAGCTCCCCGCCGCGAGGAGCAAGGGGATCCGCCAGAAAATATTTGTGCCCCGGTTCAAGTGGAAGCAGCTTTTCATCTCGGCCGCCGTACATCCGTTCATACCACCGCGCGTCCGGCATCTCCTGCGGTTCCCAAAACTGGAGTCCGCAGGCTCCGCACGCAAGAAGTTCGTATCTCCCATACTGTTCGATGGCAGATTCTCGCGACGTTTCATTGCACGCGGGGCATACGGGAGTCGGTACTTCTTGCCGGCCACGCTCCAAAGCTGGAACCATCCCTGAGCTCATTTTGCGGTGGCCTGCGCCAACTGCGCGCGTTGCGACGCAATGATCTCTTCGAGGATGGTGTCCAATCCGCGCGTAATTGTCCAATTCGGATAGTGGCTCTGGAATTTTCCAAAATTGGAGATGTAACAAATGTGGTCACCCTTGCGGGCCCCGTCCACGTACCGCCAATCCAGCCGGTGTCCAGTCATCTGCTCGATTCGCTCGATCGCCTCCAGCATGGAAATGCTGTTGGCGCGGCCGCCACCCAGGTTGTACACCTCACCGCGCCGCGGATTTGCTGCAAACTCTTCGATCGCGCGCACCACGTCATAACTGTGAATATTGTCGCGCACTTGCTTGCCCTTGTAGCCAAAAACGGAATACCTGCCGCCGCTGAGCGTTACCTTCACCAGGTACGACAAAAAACCATGCAATTCCACGCCGGAGTGCGATGGCCCCGTCAGGCAGCCGCCTCGAAAGATACCTACCTTCATGTTGAAGTAGCGCCCATATTCTTGCGCGACCAGGTCCGCCGCCGCTTTCGAAGCGCCAAAAAGCGAATGCAGCGTTTGATCGATCCGGCAGGTCTCGCTGACACCCGCAAAATCTTCCACCCGCGCGTAGTCGTACCGCTTCTCCGACTCTTTGAGTGGAATCTCATTCGGCGCATCGCCATAAACCTTATTCGTACTCAGAAATACGAACACCGCCTCTGGCGAATGCAGCCGCGTGGCTTCCAGAAGGTTCACCGTGCCAAGCGCGTTCACCTCGAAATCGAGCAGCGGAATCTCGCGCGCCTTATCGTGCGAAGGCTGCGCGGCGCAGTGGACGATCAAATCAAAGCGCTGCGTTCGAAACAGTTCCTCGATGGCTGCCCGGTCGCGAATGTCCAGCGCCGCGTGCGTGAACCGCTTGGTCACGCCCTTCAGCCGCTCCAGATTCCAGAGCGTATCGCCTGCCGGGCCGAAAAAGACCCGCCGCATGTTGTTGTCTATCCCGACGACTTCATGCCCGTGCCGGTCGAAATGCTCCACCGCTTCCGATCCGATCAATCCGCTGCTCCCAGTGACAAGAACTTTCATCTGTTCGAATCCATTCCTCTCTACATGAGCCGTAAATCAAAAAAGAGTGGTGGCCTTGCCGCGAACCGCGTACCAGAAAAGGCTGCGATTGGGGAAGGGAAGGCCGCTTCCTCTTTAGAAGAGTACCAGCAGTCGAGCGGTTTTTTAACTGCTCCGGTGACGCGAACCAGACTCCGCCCGCGTATAATGTGCCCTCAACTCCAGGAGAACCCACGATGAACTATCGCCGCTTTGGCCGCACCGGATGGAATGTCAGTGAAATTGGCTACGGTATGTGGGGACTCGCGGGATGGACCGGCTCCGACGACGCCGAATCGCTCGACGCCCTCCAGCGCGCCGTCGATGTCGGCTGCAATTTCTTCGACACCGCGTGGGCCTACGGCGACGGCCGCAGCGAACAGATCCTCGGAAACATTCTCCGCGCCAACGCCGGCAAGAAACTCTACGTGGCCACGAAAATCCCGCCCAAAAACCGCCAATGGCCCAGCCGCCGCGATTTCACGCTCGACGATTGCTATCCGCCGGACCACATCGAAGAATATGTCAACAGGAGCCTCGCCAATCTTGGCGTTGAAAAACTCGACCTCATCCAGTTTCACACCTGGGAAGACCGCTGGCTCAACGACGAACGCCTCCCGCGCGCGCTGGAAAAGCTGCGCACTAGCAGCAAGGCGGAAGCCGTCGGTGTCAGTGTCAATCGCTGGGAGCCTTGGAATGGCATTCGCGCCGTGCTTGAAGGAGTCGCCGACGCCGTCCAGGTTATCTACAACATTTTCGACCAGAACCCCGAGGACGCGCTCTTTCCCATCTGCCGTATGAAAGATGTCGCCGTGATCGCCCGCGTGCCTTTCGACGAAGGCACGCTCACCGGCACGCTCACCGTTGATAGCACGTGGCCGAAAGGCGATTGGCGCAATACTTACTTTGTCCCGGAAAATCTGAAAGACAGCGTCGCCCGCGCCGAAGCGCTCCGGCTTCTCGTTCCCGCGGGCAACTCCATGGCGCAGATGGCGCTGCGCTTCATTCTCGACAATCCCGGCGTCAGCACCATCATTCCCGGCATGCGCAAGCGCCGCAACGTCGAAGCCAACATCGCCGCCAGCGTCCACGGCCCCCTCCCCGCCGCGCTTCACAAACAGCTCCGCACCCACCGCTGGGACCGCAACCCCACTTCCTGGTCGCAATGAGTCACCGCTATGTCAAGCGCACGGTCATTTTGAGCGAAGCGAGAAACCGCTCTTTGTTCTGGATGATGCAATCGAAGGAGACTATGCGGTTTGTTTCAGCGCGCGTTCGACGAGCGTCAGGCAACGCTCGGCCTGTTCGCGCATTAACTCTTCATGATCGCCGCGATCCCGCTGCATGCTGTGGAGTTCGTCCGCAATCGCCAGCGCCGCCAGCACCGCGACTTTCTGCGTGTCAACGGTCTTCGTCACATCGGCGATCGCATGCATCTTTTCGTCCACGTAGTTCGCCAGCTTCTGCACATACTTTCCATCCAAATCCCCTTGGATGGAATACGTTTGCCCGAAAATCTGCACTTTCACCGGCGCGCTCATGGTTCTTCCAGGCGTGAAGATAACATAAAACGTGCGCATCCAGCATCTCGGGGATGGCCAACACTTGCAGGGGCGCCCGCCCGGCCGGCTGCGCCCTAAACAGCGAGAGGCCCAGATCTGGAGGTAAATGCGAAATTAACTCGCGCGGAGTTGCGCGCCCAGTTGCTTTTTGAGGGCGGCAACAATCCTGACGCTGAATTCAGCAATCTGCGCATCCGTCAGCGTCGCTTCGCGGCTCTGAAACGTCACGCGCACCAGCAACGAATATTTCTCTGCAGGAACATTTTTGCCGCGGAAAAGATCCGTCGCCTCGATCGAAGCAATCTCAGCGATATTCAAGGACTGAATCGCTTTTGCAACTTCGGAGAAGTGCGTTCCATCGGCAATCAGCAAGGAAAAATCACGCTCAACGCCCGGGAATCTTGGCAACGGCTGATACCGCCGGGCTTCCTTCGCCGCATGCATCGCGTTATAAACCGCATCAAGGCGAAGCTCCGCGAGGAAAACGTCTTGCCGCAATTTCAACTTATCCGCGACACGCCGCGCGAGCTGACCGGCCACACCAACCGCGGAGTGATTATCCACTTCGCCCGGAATGGCGCCATTCAAATGGATCACGCCGCGCCGCGCCGGGTGCAACCACTCCCCGCGGCCGTCCTCCCAACGAAGACCGCCGCAGAGTTTGCCGATCGAATCGAGGTCGCCCTTGAGGTCGGCAAAAGAAAACTCTCTCGCTGTGTCGTTCAGTCCTTTTCCGCGAGCTTCGCCAGTCGCACCGATTGTAACCACGCGCGTCTCGACCGACTCGCTTTCGTTCAAGCGGTAGTGACGTCCGATTTCAAAGAGCCGCGCATTCCGCTGGCCGTGGTTGAGGTTCCATTCAAGCGTTCCCGCCACGGTCACCAGACCGGTCGAGCGCAGCACGTTCGCCTCTTCCGAAAGCGGATTGGCAAGCCGCGCGGCTGAAACGCCCTCTGGACGGAACAACGCGTCGCGCTCTTCCGCGACGTGAGGAATGGTCAGGATCTCGCGGTAACCGAGACCGATGAGCCGCTCGCGCAAACGCGTTTCGGCTTCGTGATGCGGGAGGCGCGTCGCGCCCAGCCGCGCGACAGGCAAGCGCGGCGGAAATTTATGGAGGCCGTAAATGCGCGCGATCTCTTCGATCAAATCGATTTCGCGCTCGACGTCCGCACGCCAGGACGGCTGCGTGCACTCCCAAGTCGCGAGAAGCGAACCTTCGGCGCCACGATTGTGGTCGATTCGAACGGGCGCAAAACCGAGCGCACTGAGGCTCGCTTCCACTTCCTTGTCCGGCACGTCTGCGCCCATCACGCGAAGTATCTCCGCGCGCATCACGCGGATTTTGTTCGCAGCGCGCTTGCCGGGATAATCGTCAACAACGCCAGCGAGCAACTCGCCGCCGGCGAGCTGCAAAATTAATTCCGCAGCGCGCCGCGAGGCTAGTTCAGCCATTTCCGGGTCGGCGCCCCGGCCAAAACGCGTGGAGGCCTCGGTGTGCAATTTCAGAAAACGCGCCGCGCGGCGAATCGCGACCGGTTCGAACCAGGCGCATTCGATCAAGACATTCTTGGTGGAAAAGGATATTTCGGTTTCGGCGCCGCCCATGATTCCACCGACACCGACGGCGCGCGAGCCGTCGCCATCACAAACCAAGCAAAGATTCGAATCGAGCTGCCGCTCAATGCCGTCGAGCGTCCTGATTTTTTCGCCGAGTTTTGCGCCGCGGACCACAATCTTGTGATCGCGCACCTTGTCGTAATCGAACGCGTGCAAAGCGTGCCCGAGCTCGAGCATCACGTAATTCGAAATGTCTACGACGTTGCTGATACTCGCGACGCCGGAAGCTTCGAGGCGGTCTTTCAGCCATTTCGGGGAAGGCTGGATCTTCACCTTTCGAATAACGCGAGCGGTGAACCGGCCGCAGAGCTCCGGCGACTCGATCTTGACCGCGACGGCGTCGGCGGTCTTCGCGGCGGATTCCACAGGCTTCGGCGCAATAAATTTCAGCGGCAGCTTGTAAACGGCTGCGACTTCTCTAGAAATCCCGAGATGGCCGAGGCAATCCGGACGATTGGAACCGACTTCAGCGTCGATGACGGTCCCCTGTGGCCCATTCTCCACGCCGCTGATGTTCGTTCCGGAGAGAGCGAGTCGCGAGGCAAGCTCCTGCGGCGATGCGGAGACTTCCACGAATTCCCTCAGCCAGCTGTAGAC
>WNFJ01115074.1_pt2 | contig 16315 bp, 16 predicted proteins | sample 5400461 | NCBI WGS metagenome assembly WNFJ01 (sample SAMN13153349, study PRJNA577476) | soil metagenome | isolation source: 115 cm saprolite on Douglas fir-dominated hillslope | place: USA:California | collected 2013-09-17 | reverse complement strand
AGCACCCTGGCCCTGATCATGGCCATGGCCGGCCGCGTGACCTACTGCGACGAACTCGACGGCGACGGTGTCGCCACCCTCCGCGCACGCTGTACGACAGCGTGACCACGACCGAGGCGCGAAACCCGAACCGCCGCAAACGGCTCAGGCTACCGCCAACAACAGACATCCCAGCTGCGATATCGCGGAGCCCGCTCACCTGTATATCAAGCATGTGCGGATATGGACCATCTCAGGATTAAGGTGGCAAAGTAGGGACGGAGGCTGCGGGGTGAGGTGGAGGAAGGGCCGCGTGGACTACGTTGGACATTTCGGCCGGGAGGTTGCCGCTTTCGAGGCCGCTGGGTGTGAGGCGGTGAGCTCTGAAGCCGCTCCGGCTGTGCCGTCGTGCCCGGGATGGGTTCTGACCGACCTGGTCTTGCATCTCGGACTGGTGCACAGAATTGTGGCACGCGTTGTCGGCGAGCGGATGCAACAGCCGCCAGAGGCAGGTGACCGGTCGTGGCTCGGGCTGCGAGGGGAATGGCGGGACTGGCTCCCTCCTGGCCGCGCACGACGGCAGGCCCCGGTGCCAGCGGCTTTACTCGACTGGTTCCATGCCGGGGCGGCGGAATTGCACGAGCGATTCCGCGCGGCTGACCCAGGTGAGCGGGTGTGGACCTGGTCAGCAGACCAAAGTGTCGGCTTCTGGCAGCGAATGCAGGCAATCGAGGCTGCCGTCCATCGGTGGGATGCCCAGCATGCGACAGGTACGGCGGAGCCTGTCGAGGCAGCACTCGCCGCCGATGCCATCGCGCAGACCTTCGAGGTCATGGCTCCGATGCGGCGTGCGGTGGCGAAGGCTCCGGCAGGGCAGGGCGAGAGATTTGTATTCCAGCGCTCTGACGGGCCGGGGACGTGGACGGTGCACTTCGATGGTGACGCGGTGCTGCTCGGGATGCCTGAGGAGAACTACGACATTCAAATATCAGGCACGGCGTCTGATCTGGCGCTTTTCCTTTGGCAGCGTGACGTGACCGGCAGTCTCGATGTGCCGGGCGACGCGTCCTTGCTCAGCCGCTTCTTCGCCTTGGTGCCACCTGTGTAGGCAAGTACCGAAGGCACTCTTCTCGGCACGAGCGGGCGCCGACTGCCAAGCCGATGGCCCAGATCTGCGCGGCATCGCGAGTGGCACTGTCATACCCGCTCGCAGTGGTGTCAGCGGTGGACCATATGGCTGATCCGCAGGGTCCTATGGCATGGACCTTCGCGATCCGTGAAGCTCGCGAGCATGATTGGCTGCAGATCTGGCCGATCATTCATGACGTCATCACCGAGCAGCAGACGTTCGCCTATGACCCCGCCATGAGCGAGGACGACGCGAAGCGAGGCTGGCTGCTGAGCGCACCGGCGAGGGTGGTCGTCGCTGCCGGTGACGACCTGATACTTGGTTCCGCGAACATGTACACGAACCGGCCCGGTCCGGGAAGCCACGTCGCATCCGGCAGCCTGATGGTCGCCAAGCAGGCACGCGGCAAAGCGTGGGACGTACCCTTACCACCGACATGATCAGCTGGGCACGACGAAGCGGATTCGCGGCAATCCAGTTCAATGCCGTAGTTGATACGAACACGGCCGCGGTCCTTCTCTACGAGAGCCTCGGGTTCGTCACCCTTGGCACAGCCCCAGGAGCGTTCCGCCACCCCAGCGGCTCGCGCGCATAACGGGACTGCGTCTTGTCTAGGTCAGAGCCGATCACGCTGCGTGAGTCTGCCTCGGGGGAGGGGCGCCAGCTTGCCCGGGGGCTCGGATCTCCGTCTGCCCAGCGAACCGGGCATCGGTGTCTGCGTGGCGGCCTGGCACCGGATATGGCGCAACGGGTTCTTGAACAGCAACATTGTTAATGGTGCGCTTCACCAGGCCGGGCCGGTACCGTCGGCTGCCTCGTCTGCCAGAGAGTGGACGTAATGGCACCGTGCGGCCCGGACCCGCCGTGGTGGCGCCGCTCCTGGCGCTACCACGGCTCCCGGCGATTCCGCCCTGGCTGCGTCGCCCCCTCCCGTGTCGGGTCAGCCGGCTGGACCTGGGATCGGGGCCTGCTGGGCGGTGAACAAGGCGTCCTGCTCGTCGCCGGGCAGGAGGAAGCCCTGCCTGGCGAGGCTCTCCGTTGCCTCGGTGAACTTCTGCACGTAGGCGGCGTGGGTGGGGTAGAGGGTGGACAGGGTGGCCGTATCGAGTGGGGTAGTGGTGCCGAACAGGACGCAGAACAGCGATACCGGGTTGGTGTCGGCGGGTCGGTTGCCGGTTCCGGTCAGGGTCGCGGTCGGCACTTGCAGCTGCGGAAGGCGGATTCCTCCGATGCCGTTGCCGAAGGCGTCCCTGGCCACGTCGGTGCCGGCGGCGTTGATCTGCATCCGCGGCGCTTTCGGTGGGGGCTTGCCCCAGCTCACCCAGGCCCGCAGGTCGGCGTACGCGGTGTCGAAGAGGTAGTTCTCGGGAGCGGTGTTGACCGGGGATGTGCACGACGGGTCGACCGCCTGCGGCGTCTGGCTGTGTTCCTGGTAGCCGATGAGGGTCAGGTCGTTGCCGTCAACGTGGGCCGTGCCGGCCGCTTCCCAGAGGCGGTAGTTCGGATTGTCGGGCTGTCGCGCCGGGACGTGGAAGAGCACGTCGGTTTCGGTTTCGAAGTTGAGCACCGGCTGGTCGAGATCGGTGCGCAGCAATGTCGGCCTCGGAGGCCTGAGCGTGCCGGACAAGATCGTGCCGGCTGCGCCGTTGCTGTGGATGAGGTAGCCGTTGTAGACCCGCGCGAGCGGCGCGACGGCGTCGTAATAGGTCGTCATGCGGGCTGCGGACTGCGACTCGCCGTCGGCGATCAGGTGCCTGACGCGAAGGCCGTGCAGCGGGCCTGTGGCGCTGGACGAGAGCAGCGCCTTGCCAGCCTGGCTGAAGATGTCGTAGGAGAAGTCGTCGGACGGGATGCTCAGGGAGCCATATCGCGCGGGGTCCCATGTGGTGAGGCCGTTGATGCCGACGACCTGGGCGGTGACTCCGACGTAAGCGAAACCGGCGTTGAGCAGCTCGTTGTACCCGTAGTCCCAGTCGACGTCGATGTCGCGCCCCGCGCTGACGTTGAGCCACTCGACGATGACGGTGCCGTTGAACTCCCGCGGGTCGATCGGCGCCCTCACGATCATCCGGGACTTGTAAGGTGCCGTTGACGCCACCTGGACCTGCCACCTGCCATCGCTGGCCAGCGGCTGCTGCGAGGTGAAGCTGCGGGCGGTGCCGGAGAAGAAGTACTCCCGCTCCGCGTAGCCGTGTGAGCGCAGGTCCACCGAGGACGCCGTCATCGGGAAGCCGTGCGTGCCGCCCGTCACCGGGCCGGTGACAGCGGGCACAGGCGTCGGCAGCGGCGCCGCGGCGCGCGCGGCGGGCGCCGTAGCTGGCGCCGCCCCGGCCGCGGACACCAGGCCGGTGCCGGCCAGCACCGCCGCGCCGGCCACGACAACGGGCGCAACACGTGATGCGGCCTTACGGGCCGCGCGCAAAGGGGCACGTACTGGGCGCAGGAAGCGGGGACAACCGATCACTGTGCACCTCCGAGAGACTCTGCCGCGTGCCGCCGAAGCCCCCCCGGCGGCGTCGGCGCACGCAACATCATGGGATTCTTGCGCAGACAGCAATATCAGGCAAAGATGCTGCAAACCTTCCTACTTTGCCCGGATAAACTTGTCAACCGATGGATGAATACGCAGCGTCGGCCAACCCTCCGGATCAGCACCCGGCAGGCCAGACGGCGCTGCAACGCCAGCTACAGCAAGGCGCGCCGGCACGCCGCGCGACCGCCCTGGACGCGTTCACGCTGGCCAGGCGGCGCTTCCTGCGCGGAGAACGGGTCGACATGGGCGGCTTGTCGACCGAGCTCGGTGTCAACCGGGTAACCCTGTACCGCTGGGTGGGCACCCGCGAGCAGCTCCTCGTGGAAATCCTCTGGTCGCTGGCCGAACGCACACTGTCCGACCGGCTGAAACGGGTCGAGGCCGAGGACATCACCGGCAACCGGGTCGCCAGGCTGCTCAGCAGGTTTGTCAGCGACTGCCTGTCAAATCCCGGGATGCGGCAGTTTCAGCGCGACGAAGAAGCGCTCGCGTTCCGCCTGCTCACCCTCGCCCGGTACGGTTTCCACCCCCGGTTCGTGCTGCTCGTGCGCGACCTCCTGGCCGAGGACGTAGCCGCGGGCCGGCTTCAGACGACGGTGCCGCTGGAGGACCTGGCCTACACCGCGGTTCGCGTGGTCGAATCCTACGTGCACCGGGCGGCCATCACCGGCGAGGAACCGGACGCCGACCGGGCCGCGCGCGTGCTCCAGGCCCTCCTGCGCTGACCCGGCGGCCTGGCGTACCGCCGAGACGAGCACAGCGTACAGAACTCCCTGTTCTGCGTGAGCTTGGCGATCATGCTCAACGACCGCCGGGCCGCGCATAACGGCGGCTCGTGCGGCTTATGCTGCTCACGCTTGGTTGCATCGCGCGGTGCCTCATCAATGCCGGTGATCTTCAGCGTCCGCCTGGCCGGTTCTCAGGCGGCCAGGCGGACGATCACGGCTTTCCAGGGTCTATCGCGCTGCGCCAGCGACATACGCGGCGACGATGCACGTCGCGTGCCGGTCCAGGGACGCGCGGGCACGATCGTAACGCATAGCGGTTCTCGGATCTGCGTGTGAAGCGGCTTCCTGCACGTCCCGGAGCGGCACCCCAGCATCCAGCGCCGCGGGAATGAACGCGTGCCTCAATGTATGCGGCCCGATGGCCTTGGTGATCCCAACGCGGCGGGTGGCCTGGCGGACGATCCGGGCAGCCCCGTGGCGGTCTAGCCGACAGCCGTCCGGGGCCAGGAAGACCGGCCCCGCGCAGCGTTCGCCGATGGCCAGGTCGATCGCTCGCGCGGTGCGCGGCGCGAGCGGAATGGTGACGACCTTCCCGCCCTTGCGGGTGACCACCAGCGTCCGGTGCCCGCGCTCGATGCCCATGGCCTGGATGTCGGCGCCGGTGGCTTCGGAGACGCGCAGCCCGTTGAGGGCCAGCAGGGAGATCAGTGCGTGCCCCGCTGGCGGGCCCAGCCCGGCAGCGACGACGAGAAACCCCACGGTAAGACGGCTCTACCGATCACGCCATGTCACCGCGGAGGACTCGCGCGCCAGCACCACTCACCGCACACGTGCTCGCTCTCGCCGAATACGAGCGTGCCGGAGCTTGCCGAAGGCCTGAGCTGTCTGCATGCAGATCAGCCGGTTATGAATGGCCGGGGTTGGGGTTGCAGTTCCCGTTGGCGCTCCGCATCACATCACGCTGCGGGGGCTGCGCTGAAGCGCCCAGGTGCACTCAGCCCAGCTCGTACTCAGGCCGTGCGATCTCGGCGAGGGTCCCGCCGTGGGTTGTGGCAGGCTTCCAGCCGTCACGCGCCGAGGTAGCGGCATATCATCGTGTTCGCCTCGCCGAGAAGACGGCGGTCGCCATCGGGTTCGTCGCGGAACGCGAGGCCGACCAGGTGGTCAGCGACCCGCACCGCGACGAGGCACCTGGCGGCGAGCCCGTCCGCGGGCAGGCCGTACCGGGCGGTGAGCACGTCGTAGAGCAGGCCCGCGAGATCGTCGTCGCTTTTCCGCTGTTGCCGCTCAAGCTCGCGGCTGCGCGGCGCGGCGTAGAAGACCTGGCGGAACCCCAGTACGCGGCGGAAAACCTCCGCGTACGTGTCGATCGCCTGCTCGATGAAGGAGCCTGCCTCACTGGGCGGGTCGGACCGCCGGAACGTGTTCATCAGGTCCTCGAGCCACCCCGCGAGGAGCGCCTCGGCGATGCTGTCCCTGTCCGGGAAGTAGCGGTAGAGGCTGCCGACGGAAACTCCGGCGCGTTCGGCGATGAGACCGGTGATCGCGGGACTGCCAGGACTAGCCCGAGATCGTGCGCTGCGGGGCGGGCGACACATCCGTTTTCGAGTCAGCCACGCCCGCGAACCTGCCTTCTCCCCGGCCAGGGACCATCCCGAGCCGTACCCCTGAGCCAGGCCGACCGCAAGGAGAGACCCTGCAGGGCCGAGTAACCGGACCACGCAGATCACCCGTTCGTGCGCGCCCCAGCTGACCAGTACCGATGTCCCGGAGCCGACCCTAACGGCGGATCCGGTTCGTGAGTGACCAGCGGAGTTGGCTGCAGGGTGCGGCGACGATCCTGCATCGCGTCCGCGATGCCCGGTCGGGGTCTGGTCACTGGGCGGCCGGCTGGCAGTGCAGACTTTCGTCATGGAGGGCCTGAACCCGCAGCATCACTCGGTTCGCCTCAGCTACGACACCGTGGCCGAGGAGTACGCGGCCGGCTTCCGCGATGAGCTGGCCGGTAAACCGCTCGACCGGGCGCTGCTGGCCTGCCTGGCCGAGCAGGCTGGCGACGGTGCGCCGGTCGCGGATCTGGGGTGCGGCCCCGGGCACGTCGCGGCCTGGCTGGACGGCCGGGGCGTGGCCGCGGTCGGGATCGACCTGTCCCCGGGCATGATCGCGGCGGGCCGGCGGGACTACCCACAGGTGGAGTTCCGGGAAGGGGACTTGCTTGCGCTTCCGGCGGCAGATGGTGAGTTCGCGGCGGCCGTTGCGTTGTACTCGATCATCCATCTGGAGCCCGGGCAGCTTGGCGGGGCGTTCGAGGAGATCCACCGGGTGCTGCGACCCGGCGGGCTTGTGCTCGTCTCATTTCATGCCGGCTCGGAGGTACGGCACCTGGACCAATGGTGGGGCCATGCCGTGGATGTCGACTTCCGTTTCTTCGAGCCACCGGACATCGCCGACGCGATAGAGCGCTCGGGCTTTCGCACCGAGATGCGCCTGGACCGCGTGAGCTACCCCGGGGAGGTGGAGACGCGCCGCGCGTATCTGCTGGCCCGGCGCCAGGATTGAACCAGCTGGGAACGAACAAGAACCAGCGGAAGCACAGAACGATCTTTCGGTACCACGCCGATTACCCCGGCGACCGAATGGGCAGCCGATCAGGCGGCTACGCGTGCGTTATCCCTGACCTTCTTCGTGGCTCAGCGTAAGGCCGAAGATCCAGTAGTCGAGGTCGAGATCCCGACTGGCCGGTACGACCATCGCGCCAGAGGCCACCGTGGATCGCTGGATGAAGTCTGACCTGGCGCAGCGCACGGCGGCGAGGCGGCCACGTCGCGTCTGACCTGGCGCGCTGTATGCGCTTTCGGATGTCCGAACACGGCTGTCCGCTCCGGACTGTCTCACTGAGTCGGATCAGTACTGTGCGATAAACCTGCTGCGGGGCCCGGCTGAAGGGAAGGATGCCGGGCGTTTCGGGATGTGCGTGGCGGTAGTGCCCGGTCAGCACCTCTTTGGCGTTGCCGGGCCGGTGTGCGACGGTGGGTGCGGATCCAGCGGCGCATGAGCGGAAGACGGAAACGGTTACGGGGAAGCGGCGGGAACTTGACTTGCTCAGCGTCTGTAGTGATGGCGGGCTCCGCTGGGCTGATGCTGCCCCGTGGCCAGCGGCACCCGTGTGCGCCATGCGGCACGAGCGGGATGTCTGGTGTCACGCTGGTCATGCCGTTGCGTTCACCTGTGCGGGTGCTGGTGGGGGAGGGCCTCAGGGTGATAGGCCGCGCGTTCGGTGTTGCCGCAAGGCGAGGTAGGGGCCGAGTGTGCGTACCCGGCCAGGGCAAGCGCGCATTCGAAGACGGCGAGCAGCAGCGGATCGGCGAATGCCGCGATGTTCCAGGCGGAGCCGCCGGTGAGCAGGCCCTGGACGATTCCGTAGGTCACGGTGAGCGCGGCCAGGGGGGCCAGCGCGAGCAAGGCGAAACGCCACGGGTGGCGGCGGCCATCTAGCCAGTCCGCCAGCCACGGGCCCGCTCACGCGCGGTGGTGCCGCACGAAGCAGCATGCCGGGCTCCTGCTTGCAGCAGCGGGGCAGCAGCCGGGGACGTGGCGCTGCCCGGCTGCGTACAGCCGGGTGGCGGCACCGTGGAGGTCCTCGGCGATGGTGGTACCGGGCGCCTGGCTGACGCCCAGGGCCCGCAGGCATGCTCCGGCTCGCAGCACCGGCCGCACCGTGGCCGCCACCGCGGCCAGGCCGGCTCCGGCTGCGGTGATGACGAGCAGAAGGTGCGCCAGCCGCAGCCCGCCGGGCCCGGTGAGGACCTCTCGAGGAGAACCTCCCCGAGATCGCCCCGATGATCGCCGCGTTCCTCGACAAGACCTACTCAAACGGCCCAGCAGAAAGGATCCTGCCATGAAGATCGCCGTCATCGGCGCCACCGGTCACCTCGGCAGCGCGGTCACCCATGAGGCAACCGCCAGGGGGACACCAGGTCACCGCGCTGAACCGCAGCAGCGTCGATGCCGCCGATCCGGCATCTGGTCGTATGTCAGCCCACCCCCCGGTGCACCTGGTGCCGGGGGACAAGACCGGCTGCTACCGTGCCGAAGCCCGCGACACCCCCCTCGTCGACGAGCGCGGCGAGAGCCGCATCTCGGTCGGCGACTACGCCGCCGCGATCGTCGACACTGTGGAGAACGGCTCCTTCGTCCGTGCCCGGTTCACGGTCGGGTACTGATCCCCGGAGCGGCGGCATCATGAGGAAGCGCCCCGCTACGGCCGTGGTCCGCCCGGGATGCCCGGCCGACTGGCCCGGTCACGGCGTCCGGGCCGGGTAAGGCCGCGCTGGTGCTGATCCTCGCCGCCCTAACCGCGATCGGGCCGCTGTCCATGGACTCCTACCTCCCGGCCCTGCCCGCCCTCGGCCGCGACCTGGGAAGTGGCCCTTCGGTGATCCAGCTCACCCTGACGGCCTGCCTGACAGGGCTCGCGCTCGGCCAGCTCATCACCAGGCCGGCAAGCGACCGCCACGGCCGCCGCCGACCGTTGCTCATCGGCGCGGCCGGCTACGCGGTCACATCGCTGCTGTGCACCGTCGCCCCGTCGGCCACACTACTGATCTTCGCCCGGCTGATGCAGGGAGCGGCCGGCAGTCGGTGCGGCCGAGGAGGCGCTGCGCACCCGCGTCTGGGGCGAGGCGTCACACTTGTGGCGCCGGGATCTCGCCGTCCGGCTCGAGCAGCAGCGCGGTCGCGTTCAGAGTTTCGGGGTACTTTATTCCGGCGCCGGTGTTGAGCGCGACGACGACCTCGCCCTCGCTGATCTCGCCGCGTTGGCGAAGCACCCGGATCGCAGCGACGGTCGCCGCGCCTTCCGGGCAGACCAGCACCCCCTCGGTGGTGGCGATCTCGCGCTGCGCCGCCAGCAACTCGGCATCGCTGACGGCGAGCGCGCACCCGCGGGTGCTGTAGATCGCGTCGAGGATGAGGAAGTCGCCGAGCGCCTTCGGCACGTTGATGCCGAAGGCGGTGGTATAAGGATCCGGCCACGGCGAGCTCTCGCGTGCGCGGGCCTCGAACGCGGTGACGATCGGGGCGCAGCCGCTGGCCTGGACCGCGACCAGCCGCGGCAGCGGGCCGCTGATCCAGCCCAGCTCGGCCAGCTCAGTCAGTGCCTTATGGATGCCGATGATGCCGACGCCGCCGCCGGTCGGGTAAACGATCACGTCCGGCATGGTCCAGCCGAGCTGCTCGACGATCTCCAGGCCCATCGTCTTCTTGCCCTCGAGCCGATATGGCTCCTTCAGCGTCGACACTTCCTGATGGCCCTCGCGGCGCGCAATGGCGGCATTGATGAGCCGGCCGCAGTCGCCGATGTGCCCGCGCACCAGGTAAAGCTCGGCCCCCGCCGAGGCCACCTCGCTCATGCAGATCGCGGGCGCCTTCTGCGGCATGGCTATCAGCGCGCGGAGCCCGGCCCGAGCGGCGTAAAGCGCCCACGCCGCGCCGGCGTTTCCGTTCGTAGGCACGGCAATGCCACGCACCCCGAGCTCAGCCGCCCGGGACACGCCCACTGCGGCACCGCGCGCCTTGAACGAGCCGGTGGGGATCGTCCCCTCGTCTTTCATCAGCAGCCCGGGCACGCCGAGCCGCTCGCCCAGACGCGGCAGCGCCAGCAGCGGTGTCATGCCCTCGCCCAGGCTCACGATGTTCTCCTCGCGCGACACCGGCAGCAGCTCGTGATAGCGCCACAGCGAGGCCTCGCGCCGTCCGAACACAGCCCGCGACGACTCGGCGGCTAGCCGGGTGAGGTCGTACTGCGCGAGCAGCGGCGAGCCGCAGGTGCACACGCCCTGGACGACGTCGGCCGGGTATCGGGTGCCACAGCGCGGACAGCTCAGGTCAGTCAGGTACGAGAACACCAGGCAGCGCCTTTCGGCAGGGGGCCATGCGGCCGGGACGAGCACGGCATGCAGGAGCCCGTTCGTTCGTTCACCAGTCCAGTCGAGCGGCACAACATCGGCAGATGCCGCGCGTGGTGCATGACGGCCGGCTGATCGACGTGACGCCAGGCCTCCAGGTTAGGCCGATGCCTCTAGCTGGTCTTCCTGCGAAAGGCGAAGGGCAGCTCGCCCGGCGCCGAGCCGCTGGCTGCCTAGCGATCCCGCTACGAGAATCAGCGCGATCACGGACCAGCCAGCGCGTCCCCAGCCAACGAGCAGGGCCGTCACCAGTACCGGCCCGATTGCCTGCTGCACTGACATGGAAGTCTTGTAGACACTGAGGTAGTGGCCCCGGTAGCGCTCCGGCGCGAGCTCGGTTGACAGGAACTGCTCGCCGGCGGTGACCTGAAGCTCCCCAATCGTCAGTGCGCTCACCGCCGGTATGAGCAGCAGTATTGCCATGACCCTTCCGGGTCCAGCGGTTATCGCGAAGCAGGCGCTGGCGAGGGCGAAGCCGATCGCGGCCGAGCGGTAGCTGCGGGTGATTCCCTTAGGGCTGGTGATGCTGCGGGTGGCGCGAACTTGCAGCAGCACGACGAGGGCGGTGTTCAGGGCGAAGAGAAGCCCGGGTATCGAGAGGGGTGCCCTGGTGCGCAGAGAGATCCACAAAGGCATGGCCACGGTCAGCACGCTGTCATGGAGGCAGACCAGGACGTTCAGGCAGGCCAGGCCCAGGTAAACGCGATCACGTGCGACCTGAAGATAGCTGGGCCCTTCGCTCCTGTTTCTGGGCCGGCTCGCGAGCGGCCTGATGGCGGGCAGCCGGAGGACAAGGGCGCTGGCTACCATGTACGAGGCGGCATTCGAGGCCAGCAGCACGTCAAAGGGAGCCCTGCCGCGGATCAGCAGCGCCAGTCCGGACAGCAGACCGCCGAGTCCGTACCCGAGATTGCGTATGGTCTGCTGCCACGCCAGGGCAACAGCCCGGTCCCGGCCTGGTGCTACGCCCAGGACGAGGACGGCTGCGGCCGGGCGCTCCATCCTGCTGGCGAACTGCAGCACGATCGCCACGGCGATGAATGTCGCGAACGAGTCGACGGTCAGGTAGGCCAGGAATCCCAGCGTGCTCACGGTGAAGCACGCCACTACGATCGTCCGTGCATCGAAACGGTCGAGCAGAGGGCCCGCGCAGGGAGCCGCGGCTACCGCCACCAGGCCTGCAATCGTGAGACCAAGGCCGGCCCGGGTGGCAGAGAGTCCCACGATCCGCGTCAGATAGATCACTGATATGGGGAGAAAAAGGCCCGTTCCGAGCGCGTCGGCGAGAGAGGCGAGCAGGACACGGCGCTGGTCTGGATCCCTGGGGGTCTTGGGGAGCAGCCGGCCGGGCAGCGTCACCGCAGCCTGGAACCCGGTGAACGATCGCACCACCACCTCCCGGAACGCTCTGGCCGCCACCGCGGCCGCACGCGCCGCGGTGATGCGGTTGCGACGGCCGGCTGAGGTATTTGCGCCACCCCCTCGCGCGGCCCCGCCGTCGGCTGCCACGGCCTGTTCGCCAGCCGGGGCGGTCGCGTTGCCTGCCGTCCTGGCCGGCCCGGGAGTGGCAGGAGCGGATGCGGCGGGCGGCCGACCGCTGGTTTGCCGGCTCGCTGTCTGTGTGCTCGCGCTCTGGGCACCGTCGGCCGGGGCACCGAAGGCCGGGGCAGGCTCAGCCTGCGGACGGGTGGCCTGAGCATCCGTGGCCTGGGCACCGGCGAAGGCCGTGCCGTTCGCACCGGGATGACCGGGGCCGCCCGTGGTGCCGGGAAACCGCCGCAGCCTCATGCCTGTCCCTCGCTCACAGTAGAACCGGTTTAACTGGTTCCAGACCGTACCAGTTAAACCGGTTCCAGCGCTAGACTGGGCGGGTGAGCCAGGCAGACGTCCCCCGCTTCCGGTACGGAACAGGCCGCCTGTGCCTGGACTTCATCCGGACCCTGCGCTATCGGGGGACCCCCGGCGAGACGGAGCAGCTGCCCGATCCGGCGGCGCTCGCGGCGTGGGCCGGCCAGTTCGGGCCGTACGGCCCCGGCTCACCGCACCCGCCCAGCAGCGCGCTGCTGCAGGAAGCGCACCAGCTGCGGGAGGCGATCTTCGAGCTGCTGACCGCCGCCCGCTCGGGCGCTGGGGCCGGGTCAGGCCAGCCGGCCGCCCGAGAGCTGGTCAACCGCGCGGCGGCGCGCCCCGTCCCAGTGCCGCGGCTGGCCGCGTCCGGCCAGCTCACCTGGCACGCGGACGAGCCGGTGCCCGCCGTACTGGCCCTGGTCGCCCGGGACGCGCTCGACCTCGTCGTCTCCGGTGCCATCGCCCGGGTCCGCAACTGCGCCAACCCAGACTGCCAGATCATGTTCCTGGACAGCTCCCGGCCCGGCACGCGGCGCTGGTGCTCGATGAACACCTGCGGCAACCTCGCTAAGAAGGAAGCACTCCGCGGCCAGGCCCCACCACGCCCGCCACGGTGAGAACCGGCACCTGCCGGCCCGGTCCAGGATTCGAATCTGGGAAGGCTGAGCCGACGGTTAACCCCTCACCTCCACCGTTGGCCCAGACGGATGACCAGTGCCCCCGAGCCAAATTAGAGCAATCCGCCCGTTTCTGGACAGACCAATCAGAGCGTCTGAGCCAGAGGCTAACTGCGCCTTCGGATGCCGGCCTGTGAGTGGACGGGTTAGTCGACCGCGCAGGAGTCGCTGTCGCAGCTCGCTCCGGAGTTGCTGTCGGTCGTCACGGCAACAGGCGAGAGCTGGCTTCCCTCATCGTAAGCACGTCGCAGAAACTGCAGGAGTACCTCGGGCGGCTGTGCGCCGCTGACCGCGTACTTGCCGTCGGCGACGAAGAACGGCACGCCGGTGATGCCGTACCGCGCGGCCTGCTGCTGGTCGGCTCGCACCGCGTCGGCGTAGGCGTCCCCGTCGAGGACGGCCTGTACCTGCGCGGCTGGCAGGCCGGCCTCGGTGGCCAGGCGCACGAGGGTGGGCTTGTCGGCGATCGGGAGACCTTCGGTGAAGGTGGCGTGCAGCAGGCGCTCCTTCATCTCTGGCTGCAGCCCGTGATCTTTGGCCAGGTGGAGCAGCCGGTGGGCGTCGAAGGTGTTGCCGCCACGGATGAGGTCGAACCGGAACTCCAGGCCGTCAGCGGCCGCGCGCTGAGTCATCTGCTGGTTGGCCTGTTCGGCCTGGGCGACCGTCATGCCGTACTTGCGGGCCAGATGCTCGGCAGGGGTTGCGGTGCGCTGCGCGGGCGCGTTCGGGTCGAGCTCGAAGGACCGATAGGTGACCGTGACCTCCCCAGGATGGCCGAAGGAGGCAACCGCGCGTTCGAACCGGCGCTTGCCGATGTAACACCACGGGCACACGACGTCAGACCAGATCTCGACATTCATAGCAGTAGCAACCTTCGTGATGATGGCGTGATTCCACCGCAGACGGCCCCCGCGGGAGCGCGTCAGCCGCGGGTGCTGGGAAGGCGGCAGCGGGCTGACCGCGGCCACCTCGGGAGCCGCGCCGGGCTGGGCCGCGTTCTTGTACCTGACAAGGTTCATTGCAGAGGCTGGCATCGGCAGAGGGCACGCCGCGATCAACCCGGCGATCGATGAGATGATCCCTGCCCGCTACCGGGGCCGGGTGGACATCGGCGTGAACGGCGCCTACTGGGCCGGGTCGCTGATCGGCACCCCGGTCTCGCTGCTGTTCCTGAATGTGATCGGGCTGCCGCTGGGCTGGCGGCTGTCCTTCCTGGTCGGCCCGGCGCTGGCGGTGATCATCATCTGCATCCCAGGCCCTGCCGGAAAGCCCGCGCTGGCTGCTCACCCACGGCCGCGCCGGCCAGGCCGGGCAGACCATCGCCGGGATCGAGATCCAGTTCCAGCACGACACGGGGCGTGATCGCTATGTCAATCGGTCTGGCGAGGAGCGTCCGCCTGCGGATCCTGCGCGACGCCATCGCGGCGTTCGGGGGAGAAGTGCTCCCGGATGAGTCCGATGAGGATGCCGACGGCCTGTTCGGGGTCGATTTCCCCGGCGTCGACGAGGTCCCACAGTCCGAACTGGGCGTTGAAGACTGCCCAGATCCACGCGCGGGCCGCCGCGTCGGTCTTCCCGTCGGGGGCGAGCTTGATCCAATGGTCGATGATCCCGGCGCGCAGCGCGGCGATGAGCCGGGTGAGTTCCGGGCGCCGCTCGTCCGACGCGGCGAGGACGCTCCGCAGCAGGCGGCGGTCGGCGGCCGGGCGGGATATCGCCCGCAGCGCCAGGGACCGGGCGAGCCCGGCCGGGCGCTCACCGGCCCGCGCCTGGCCGGGGTCCGCGCGATCCGCATCGAAGCGGTCGGCGAGCAGGGCCAGGAGCAGCGCGTTGACGTCGTCGAAGTGCCGGTAGACCAGCTGGCGGGTGACGCTGGCCTCCGCGGCGACGTTCGCGATGGTCAGGCCAGCGAGCCCGCGGGAGTCGATGACGGCCATCGCTGCCGCGAGCAGCTGCCGGCGCCGGTCGCCGGAACGCAGATAGGGGCGGGTCATGCCACTCCTTCGCGGACGTCCCCGGCCGCTGGCCGGGGGGAGCAGTTCCATTTTCGGCCAGGTTTAAGAATTTGACAACTTGTAAACTTTAATGCAGGCTCGGCATCTGGAACGGATTCGAGCGGGAGGCCCTGGTGAGCGAACTGTCAAAGATGAGCGTGAGCACGCCACCCGGCGTCCAGCGCGGGCAGCCCGCGCTGCGGCGGCGGCTGGGGGCGGCGTGCGGCAGGCACCCGTGGCGTGCGCTGGCCGTGTGGCTGCTCGTGCTGGTCGCCCTGTTCGCCGGCTCGAGGCGCCTGGGTGCGACGTACAGCGATAACGTGAACCTGTCCGGCACCCAGTCCAACGCCGGACTTAACCTGCTGACCGCCAGCGACAAGGGCGCGGGCGGCTACTCGGGCCTGATCGTCATCAAGTCCGGCTCCGGGACGATCGCCAGCCATAGCGCGCAGGTCGACACGTCGGTCGCCGACCTCGCCAGGCTGCCGCACGTCCTGTCGGCGTCCAACCCGCTGTCGAAGTCCGCGCCGGCGGTGTCGGCCAGCGGCACGATCGGCTACTCGACGGTCCAGTTCAACGTCCCTCGACAACGCGACCGCCGCGATCCGCAACGCCGGCCTGCAGGTCGAGTACGGCGGCGGGCTCGACCAGGTGACCAGGCCGGCGGCCAGGGACCTGAATTCGGAGCTGGCCGGCTTCGGCGTGGCGCTGGTGGTGCTGGTGCTGCTGCTGATCTTCGGCAGCGTGCTGGGCGCGGTCCTGCCGCTGCTGACCGCGCTGATCAGCGTGCTGACCGGGATCAGCATCCTGGGGATCGCCGCCGCCAGCCTAACGTTCGGGACCTCCTCGCCCACGCTGGCGGCGATGATCGGGATCGGGGTCGGCATCGACTATGCCGTGTTCCTGACCACCCGGTACCGGCAGCCGTCAACCGGGAGTGAGATGACCCCTCCACATGTCCTGACTGACTCGCGGTGCCGGACGCGGTGAGCGGCAGGGACAGCACGACGCGGGCACCGCCGACCGGACTTTCGGAGACGGCGATACGGTCCATGAACGCCCGCGATCTCGCACGCGCTGGCCAGGCCGGGGCCGTCGGTTCGGCTGCCGCGATCGCGGCTGGCAGCGAACCGGTCGACAGTGCCTTCCGAGCACGGCAGGTGCCGCCTGGGGCCGATGCGGCGAGGTGGGCTCGCCGGATCAATCACGGTTACAGGCTGCCGCGAATAACCCCGCCAGGACCACCGGATTCCGGTCTCGCTCGAGCTTGCAAGCCGCACTCTGATGCCGCGATTCGCGCTTCGGTCAGCCAGGGCGTTACCGGCTCTGAGTACCTATAGGTCCAGGCCCGCCTGTGCGGGCGAGGGTATCGGCGCGGCGCAGAGCGTCGGGCAGCCGGAACCGGCCAGCCATGTGCCGGACCAGATCCGCCGCGTCCGTGCGGGGCATCCCGGCCGCGGT
>WNFJ01546942.1_pt1 | contig 16316 bp, 16 predicted proteins | sample 5400461 | NCBI WGS metagenome assembly WNFJ01 (sample SAMN13153349, study PRJNA577476) | soil metagenome | isolation source: 115 cm saprolite on Douglas fir-dominated hillslope | place: USA:California | collected 2013-09-17 | reverse complement strand
CGCGCGACAAGCTTTCGCCGGCGAGCTCTCCGAACAGTCGCCGCACCATGCGCGCCGCGGCGATTCGCCGGAATTCTGAAGGGCAAGCCGCTCAAGTCTCCGCCAATTGGCGGTTTCTCCGAATTCTCGCGCAGAGCCCTTTTGTGAAAGCTTCGATCAAATTCGAGGCCATAACTGGCTCGCTGTCGGGGAATGTCACCTCGCGCATCACTCTTGCGACTACCGAGCGGGCAGGTGGCATCGTAAACTGGCTTTCGCGCGCCTCGCGGTCATGGTCGAATCGTTGGTGGTTGGCTGGCAGGAGTCGGCCCGGTTAGGTGACGTATCCGAATTGAACCCGTTCAGTGTGGCGACCTCCATGCCCGAACATTCATAAAGCCTCACTCTTGAGTCCGAACTGCTTGCGAAGGCTCTATGAAACTCCACGACGAGCGGTCTCGCAAAAAAGATAGCTACCGGGTGCGCCGTCACTCAGGCACAATCCGCTTTCTGACCGGCTAAACTGACTGACTCGCGTATACGGCCCTCCAGCTAGGCGACCAATTCGGTCCCTACGAAATCCCTGCGAGTTGGAGGATCTACAGTTGGCGACCTGTGATAGACTGACTGGAGACCGAGAGTCAAAATGGAAATTCCGGTTTAGTAGCGTCGGAGTATCGTATTCTCGCGGCCGAAGAGGAGAAAAACATGGCCATCTATTCCGTAGGAACCTTTAGGAAATCCGCTTTTGCAGTTGTGCTGGTGGCGAGCCTGTCAGCGCTGAACGCGGCAGCGCAGATTCAGAATCCAATTCAGGCTGCGAAGGACGCGTACAACAAAGCCAAGCAACAACAGCAGCAACAGCAGAATCAGAAGCCGCAGCAGTCTGCTCCGCAGGGCCAAGCAACGCAGTCGACCAATGCGCCGGTTCAATCAGGCGCTACGGCGGCCGATGCGCCAGCCGCGAACGGCGATTGCTGCAGCCCGGAAGCACTGAAGAAAATCGCCTCCTCCTCCCAGTTTGTGGACATCGTTGGCATCAAACTGGGCATGACTCCAGGACAGGCTATGGCCGCCATCAAAGCCTACAAATCCACCTTTAAAATCGAGGTCCTCAACACGAGATTGTTTCATCCCGGCTCGGAGCAGTTTCTCCGCGTGCCGCGTTACATTTCCGCTCAGGAGCCAAACAGCGGGAAGGGCTACGAATGGATCACTGTGGAGTTCACCCAACCGCCCAGCCCGCCGCTGGTCTCTCAAATTCAGCGTTATGTGGGGTTTCCGCCTGGCCAGCCGGTGATGGCGTCAACCCTGTTGGAATCTTTGCGCAAAAAGTATGGGCAATACAACTTCTCTGACAAAGGACCCCTGACCTGGATTTATGACCTCAGTGGGAAGTTGCCTGCCCGGGTGGTTAACACCGCCGCGCCCTGCACCGCCGTTGACGGGGAAAACGGGGAGCTGCCCAGAGGATCCGGTGGGCCGGGGGACTACGGACAGATCAGCTTGGATACTACAAGGCCAGAAACGTTGCCGCGCCAAATAAATAGCCCGGCCTGCGTGCCCTATGTAGCTTTCGTCGCTAGAGGTGTCGCAGAAGAAACCCCGCCGAACTCGCAACTCAGTCAGCTAACGACGACCCTTCTAAGCGGGTCGCTCGTTTACAACTCTGGGCGGGCTACTTACAACTGGCTGAAGGCCGAAGCCGATGCCAAGGCCAAAGAACTAGAGGATGCCGCCAAAGCGCGCAAAGGGCCCAAGTTGTAGGTTAATCCCGATTCATCATGTAGAAGGAGGATCTTTCCATGTTTCGCAGGCGGACCGTTTTCCCGGCAGCTATTCTTCTGATCGCTTTCGTCGCCGGCGCCTTCCCGGCGCCAGCGCAGAATCTTCCCCCAACTCCGCGCACTCCAGATTTGCTGGGTATCTACCCGGGCATGCCGGCGTCGGCCGCGCGCGCTTTGCTGCAAAAGCGCTCGTCCACGGTGAACGTAACAAGTGCTTCGCCGGCGGATTCAGGATTTGGGCTCAGCATCACCGATCCTAAGAATCCAGAAGGGACCTATGTTTACCTGACCCGAGCGCCCAATGATCCGCCGACGGTATGGCTGATTACGCGATCTCAAAGGTATAACTCGGGTGCAGGCGGCCCCCCTCTGATGCTGAACACCGTGCTTACGGCTTTGCGCGAAAAATATGGAAAGGAGACATTCACCCGCGATCAAGGCGGGGGCGGCCTCTATGTGTACTGGCTATTCGATCAGGGAGGCAAGCTGCTGGTGACCGCCGACCAAACGCTGCAAGGCTGCAACAGCGGTCAGTTCAGTCTCTATATGAGCAACGGCTTACCACAGGCCCCAACCCAAGTCGAACAAGCCTGTTTCAAATCCTATTTTGGCGTCAAAGCAAGTTTTAATCAGGGTGCCAACGAAATTCTCAACAACTACACCGTCGAGCTGGTCAACTTGCCCTACGCATATAGGGCTGCCATGAACACGGACAACGTGAAAAAAGCAGCCGATCAGAAGGCTCAGCAGGACCTGATCAACCGCGGCAAACAGAACAAACCCACCTTCTGATCGCACGGGACGGCCCGTCCCGCGTAGATTACGGCGCCGGATCGTATTTGTGCACCGGATCCGATTACAGGTGGTCATTGAGCCATTTCATCTGCCGCTCGGCCCACGACGGATAAAGAGCGATGAGAACTCGCTGAATCTTCATATTCCTTTCCTCCTGGGCAAATCCTTTCGCCTACATGTATTCGTGATGATCGGCGAGGTGGTTCCGGATGGCCAGCAGATCCTCCGGCATCGGTATATAGACGCCGCCACCCACTTCGATCTCTTCGGGCGCGACGCTGAAATAAAAGCCGGCGCCGGAATGCTTATCCAGGTCCCTGTGTTTGAAGATGGCGGCGATGTGGGTTTTGTACGGCGTTTTATTCTTGCTGAAGCGGGTGTCGCGATAAATGCGGTAGATTGCTTTACCGGGATCGCCGGTGTAATCGGGGGCGAAATCGTCCATTCGCCGCATGAGCGCGGCGACCAGATCGAGCATCGGGCCCTTCACTTTTTCCTCGTAGATCTCCTTGCGGGGTTGAAACCACTCGCGGGTGTTATGTTTCTTCAGGCCGCGCAAGAACGTCATGGCCTCGGGTGGAAATCCGGCAAAACTCTGGTTCACGCAGGAACCTCCTCTATAATGAATTCAATGTCAGGAACGGAAGAGACGCTCAGCCGTCTCGCCGCTGTACCCAGTTTACAAGTTTCCAGTTGCATTCCTCTCTCGCGGTATACGCGCTTTGGCATCGGCGGACCAGCGGACATTGTCGCGGAATCGAGCGATGTGGAGGCGTTCATCGCCGCCATGGGGATCGCGAGGGAGAGCGGGCTCGATTTGGTGGTGATCGGCGGCGGCACCAATCTCATCGTCTCCGACGCAGGGTTTCGCGGCGTGGTTCTGCGCTTCGTGGCGGAGCGGCTGATGGCGGCCGGTAATCGCATCGTCTGCGATGCGGGAGTAGTGCTGCAGGAACTTGTCGATTTCTCGATCGATCGCGGCCTCGGCGGCCTGGAGACGCTGGCGGGCATCCCGGGTTGGACCGGAGCAGCGGTGTACGGCAATGCCGGCGCCTATGGGCATTCCATCTCCGAGCGAATCCACAAGGTTCGATTCCTCGACGGAGGTGTGGTGCGTGTGTTCGATCGGGATGAATGCGAGTTTCGATATCGGGAGAGTATTTTCAAAGAGCACAAGGAATGGATCATTCTCTCGACGGAATTGAGTCTGGAACCAGGCGATGCGGGGATTCTGCGAAAGACCGCCGAAGACATTTTGAGGGTTCGCAACGAAAAATTTCCCCCGACCATGAAATGCGCGGGCAGTATCTTCAAGAATTTTCTGGTGGCTGAGTTACCCGAACAAGTGGCCGCCGCCATACCCGGTCGGGTGGTTAGGGAAGGGAAGGCGCCGGCAGCCTACTTCCTCGAGCAGGTGGGCGCAAAGGGTCTGACTCATGGTGGCATTCACGTGGCGGACTATCACGCGAACCTACTCTACAACAGCGGTAACGGTACGGCGCGGGAACTTCGCGATGTCATCGAGGAGCTGAAAAAGCGGGTGCGGGAGCGCTTCGGGATTGAGGTGGAAGAAGAAGTGCAGTACGTCGGATTCTGATTAGATCTCAAAAAAGCGCCTGCGGCGCTGGCAGACGGCAAGACCGTCCGCCCCACAAGGGAGCCCTATGCCCGTTCGAGGTAGGAGCCTTCCGCGGTGTTGACGCGGATCTTCTCGTTTTCCTTGATAAACGGAGGCACCTGGACAACCAGGCCGGTTTCCATTTTGGCGGGCTTGGTGACGTTCGAAACCGAGGCTCCCTTCATTCCGGGCTCGGTCTCCATCACCGTCATGTCAACGGTGGCAGGCAGTTCCACGCTCATGGGCTTACCTTCGTAGAACTCCACTTTCACCTTAAGCTGCGGGATCAGGTAGTTGGTCGCGTCTCCGAGCAACTCCTTGGATAGATGAGTCTGCTCGTAATTCTCGGTGTTCATGAAGTAGTAGTTTTCGCCATCGTCGTAGAGATATTCCATCTCCACTTCTTCCAAAATGGCGCGCTCGACTTTGTCTTCCGAAGAGAAGCGGTGCTCGATCATCGTGCCGCTGCGCAGGTTTCGCATTTTGGCTTGCACGAAGCCGCGCAGGTTGCCAGGCGTGCGATGAGCGACGCTGAACACGGCGAAAAGATCGTTGTTGAATTTGACGACCATACCAGGCCGCATTTGTGTTGAGGAAATCATGGATTGAAACTCAATTATAGCTTAAGCCGCGCCTGCTTCCAGGCTTTCGCGGTAGACCACGATCAGCTTACGAAGGTCTTCCACATCCTGAGGCCGGCACTGACCAGCCGGCATTCCCAGCATCTCCATGGCCTCTTTCATCACCGCCACTTCGTAGCCCTTTATGCGCTCGCGCAATGCGTAGAGCGGATGAACGTACTTGGCCATCAGCGCATTGAGCCGGGGGAAATCTCGCGCGATTCCGGCCTCGGCCAGCGCCAGAGATACCTTGGGAGCGATGTTTGAAATGCTTGAAGTGTAAGCCTGTACGCCGATGGCGAAGTACTCCGGGACGCAATCGTCGCCCAGGCCGCCGAACCAGGCGAGCCGGTCCCCCACCTCATTCATGATGCGCTGATACTTGCGGGCGATTCCCTGCCCATCTTTCCATCCGGCCAGCGTCGGGACTTGCTCGGCGAGTCGCGCGACCATCTGTGGTGTGAAGACCGCCCAGTCGCGGCTATAGACGAACAGAGGCAGACCGCTAGCCCGGCCGATGGACTCATAGTAATCGAATAGACCGCTCTCGGGCGCGTTGATGTAATACGGCGGAAGCGCCAGCAGGCAGTCCGCGCCGGCGTCTTCCACCTTGCGGGCAATCTCCGCGCCGATGGCGGCGTTGAAGCCTGTTCCCGCGACTACCGGCATTCTCCCGCCAGCGGCCCGCACGGTTACCCGCACTACTTCCACGATTTCCTCGACCGTCATGGAATACATTTCGCCGGTGCCACCTGCCGCTACCAGCGCGCAGAATGGATGCCGGACCATGTCGGCCACATTCCGCTCCAAGGCGTCCAGATCGAGCGAGAGGTCCTTGCGGAACGGCGTGATGGGAAATCCGAACACGCCCTTGAAGCGATTTCGTACATCTTTTGCGGTCATAGCTTGATCATTCTACCAGCGGGGCAAAACCCTTTTCCAGTCTGGATCGACGTGCCGGCGTCGCGCTTACGATAGGGAATCTTCCGATAGCGCTCCCGGCCGCGGGCGAGCTGATCGTAATCGAGGTCGACGCCCAATCCCGGACGGTCGGGGATGCGGACCGAGCCATTGTGGAAGGGAATGCGCCCGCCGACTACTACTTCGTCCTGCGCGGTCTGCCAGGGATAATGCGTATCGCAGGCGTAAGTGAGGTGCGGAGAAGCAGCGGCTACATGGGTCATCGCCATCAGGCTGACGCCGAGATGGCTGTTGGAGTGCATCGAAAGCCCCATGCCCAGCACGTCGCATAGGTTCGAGAGCGACTGTACCTGCCGCAATCCGCCCCAATAGTGCGGATCGGAGAGCACGATCTGGACCGCCTCCAGCTTTTGCGCGACGGGGACGTCGGCAAGGCACGTCACGGCGACGTTACTGGCGAGGGGTGTGTAGATTCCCTCAGCGAGCAGTCTGCGGCGCACCTCGGCCATGCCTTCGAGTGATGCGCACGGATCTTCGAGGTATCCCCCGCCCGACAGCTCCTCCTTCAGCGCGCGGCCCACTTCGACCGATTTATCCACCGACCAGGCGCAGTTAGGATCGATGCGGAGAGGATATGCCGTTCCGAACTCCTGTCGTAAGGCGCGAATCGTGGCGATTTCGATCTCCGGATCGAGCACGCCGCCCTTCAGCTTAATCTCTCGAAAGCCGTACTGGGCGATCATCTGCTTCGTTTCCCGCACGGTGGATTCCGGCGACAATACTTCGCCATACTCGTCTTCGCGAACGTCATCTCCCACGCCGCCTCCGCCGCCGTGCTTATAAAACAAATAGGCGGAGAAGGCCACTTCATCGCGGGCGCGTCCGCCGATGACGTCGCAAACCGGCTTGCCGACGGCCTTACCGATGAGGTCGAGACAGGCAATTTCAAGAGCCGCGAAAGTTCGGGAGGCCGCGTCGAGAGGGTTCTCGCCCGGCACAAGATAGGTTTGCGTCCGGTCGCCGGAATCCTTCGACGCGCCGTTCGTCACATTTTGGAGTAATCGCGTAAGCTGAAACGGATCGCTGCCGACGACGTGCTTCCGCGCCGCCTCGAGGCCGGCCAGCGGGCCTTCACCGCCATAGGTCTCGCTGATGCCTGTGAGGCCGTCGGTCGAAACCAACTCTACGATGATACGCAGCGCGAAGGGAGCGTGCCGACCGTAGGAGCTGCGCAACGGGGGATCGGCGATCGCGATCGGGTGCAGCTTCATTTCCTTAATCAGCATGGGGCTCATGTATGCCACTCATTCATGTAAATGAAGCTCATAGATATCCCTCCAACATGTAAGAAGCTCATTTCACTCTGTCTGTGGCGCGGACGATCTTGTCGTCTGCGGTAGCGTCGCGCTGGACCAGGGCCACGCTTCGATCGATTCAGCCAGCCCAGCCTTGACCGGATTCCATTCCACATATTGAATAATCCTGTGCAGCTCTTTCTCAGACCGCACCCAATGATCGTAAGACTCATCCTGCCAGAAGGCTCCATCCGTCAAGCCCAATATGTGCTTGGCGCGTTTTGAGGTGACGCCCTTTAGCCATTGCAGGACGCGTGACATGGCGATCTTGGGCTGCCACACCACGTGGACATGATTAGGCATCACAACAAATGCGTGCAGATCGTAAAAACTGCGAACCGAGGCCCCGTAGTGCAGCGCTTCGACGACCATGCGAGCTACGCGCGCGTCTTTCAGCCAAGTGGGTTCGAGTGCGGCGCGGTCGAGTTCGCGGTCCTGGGAGACGAACCGTCTCCCGGCAGACGGCAAGACCGTCCGCCCCACTGGTTGCGATGCTATGCCAGCAGCATTGCCCCGGAATCTTGTTGGCTATAGCACGGCCTTCGGAGAGCCTATCCTCGAACCTCGCTTCTGCAGTGCGAAGCCGCAACGTCCCTGCCAAACGCCAGGTCACAAATACAGTCACGGTCTCGGGAGCCCAGTGAGGCAGGCGTCTTCGAGAACCGGCCATCCTGAAAATGACTTAAGATTTGCGGGATCCGCGCCGGGGATTCTTGAGCTGCGACTGGCGGGTCTTCATCTTCTTCCGCTTCGGCTTTGTGATCGCGAACGTACCGCTGCCCTGATATACAGCTTTATAAACTTCTTTTTGCTCTGCCAACTATCTTCTCCTCGAAAGTAATCAACTCATTGTATCCTGAATGATTGACCAATCGTATTCTGTGCGCCCTGGCTGTCACGTGCGTGCTGGCGCAGGAGCGGCCCCAGGTCTTCGAGGCCATCGATCGCAGCCTTCAAGAGCTCGCCAATATCAGCGGCCTCAAGGCAAAAAAAATCATCCACTACGACCTAATCACGCGCGACAAGGTCAACCAGTTCCTCAAAGATAGAGTCAAGGAATCTGTCAAGCCGGACGAGCTGCGAGCTGAAGAGATCACGCTGAAGAAGCTGGGCTTCGTTCCGCCGGACTTCAACCTCGAGAAGGCGACCGTCGACCTGCTCACCGAGCAGGCGGCCGCCTTCTACGATTACCACAGAAAAAAGCTGTTCCTCACCGATTGGGCGCCCTCGGCAATGCAGGAGTCCGCGCTGGTCCACGAACTGGCGCACGCGCTGGCAGATCAACATTTCCACTTGGAGCGATTCATCAAGCAAGGTGGAAAGAGCGACGACAGCGAGCTGGCCCGCATGGCCGTGATGGAAGGGCAAGCGACCTGGCTTATGACCGAAGTGCAGGCACGGAGAGCCGGGCAGTCCATCTCGAATAATCCTGGGCTGCTCGACGTCATGAGCGGCGCTACCGAAGAAGGCGCGTCGCAATATCCTGTGTTCAACAGCGTTCCACTCTATCTCCGCGAAACCCTGGTGTTCCCTTATACCGAAGGCGGGCGTTTTCAAAATGCCGTCTACGCAAAAATGGGCCAAGCGGCTTTTGCCGAGGTGTTTCGCCATCCCCCCAACACCAGCCAGCAGATTCTGCATCCGGCGAAATATTTCGATCACACCGAGCCCACTGCCCCGGCCTTTCCGCAAGTGGCGGCCGGCAAGGGTTTCAGAAAGCTGTCCGAGGGCATGCTGGGCGAGTTCGATCACGCGATCCTCGTCCGTCAATATGGGACCACCCGGGAGGCTGGCGCGATCGCGCCGCACTGGAAGGGGGGCCGCTACTCGCTGATCGAAAACAAATTGCAGGGCAGGGTGATTCTGCGGTACGTTTCCGAATGGGATTCCGCCCAAATCGCCCAGGACTTCTTCCGGATCTACGGCCAGGCGCTTCACAAGAAGTGGAAAAAGATGGAGGTCGCAGGCGAGAGTGAAAATACCCTATCGGGGATGGGCGACGACGGCTACTTCCTCGTGAGGCGATCGGGCGCAATTGTTTCGAGCGTCGAGGGAATCGCCTCACCCGAACAGGCCGAGCCGGGCTCTTTGCGATAAACTTAATTTGTATGCCCAGGAGACGAATGGTGATCCGTAACTTTTTAGCTTTGCTGGTTTGTTTTGGATTGGTGGCTCAGGCTGCGTCGAACGCGCCGCAACCGCGCCCTTCGCCCGAGCTCACGATTCATTTGACTCCGTCGGGTGAAATCTCGCCCGCACAGTATAAGGGCAAAGTGGTGGTTCTGGCGTTCATTTTGACAACCTGCCCACACTGCCAGCGCGCTGTCCAGATGTTGAGCGGATTGCAGAGCGAGTACGGCCCGCGAGGATTGCAGGTGATGGCAGTAGCCATCAACGCAATGTCGAACATGCTGGTGCCCGATTTTAATAAGCAGTTCCATCCTAATTTTCCGGTCGGCTGGGGGATGCACCAGGATATGTTGACGTATCTCAATCACTCAGTCATGGCGCCGCCGTATATGCCCTCTTTTGTATTCATCGACCGCAAAGGGATGATCCGCTATCAACGCCTGGGAGACGATCCGCTGATGGCGAACGATCAGGAAAAGAACACGCGTGAGGCCATTGAGGAATTGCTCAAAGAGCCGGCCGGCAAGAAAACTGCGACGGCGGCGGCAAAAAAGAAATCGTAATGCAGGGGATTTCGCGCGCTATCCTGCTGCTCTGCGTGTTGGCAACACTAACGAGCGCCGTCACCGTACCCCGCCCAGCCCATGAATTTGTCATCAAGGGGACCGGCGGGGAAGTGCTGCTCAGCCAGTACCGCGGAAAAGTGGCGCTGCTGGCGTTTATCTTCACCAGTTGTCCGCACTGTCAGCACACTATCGGGATCATGAGCGACGTTCAGAAAGAATATCGCTCTCGCGGATTTCAGGCGCTGGGCGCGGCGTTCAATGAGGGGGCGGAACAATTGCTCCCGGGTTTCCTCTCTAAGTTCAACCCCAATTTTCCGGTCGGCTACGCGTCTCGGGCGTCAGTCCTCGAATATTTGCAGGTGCCGTCGAACATGCCACTCTCGGTGCCTGTTCTGGTTTTTATCGACAAGAAGGGAACCATCCGGTCTCAGCACATGGGCAGCGACGATCCGTTCTTCAAGGACCAGGAGAAGACCATCCGGGCGGAACTGGATTCGCTCTTAAAAGAGCAGGTTGGGGTCAAAAAAGCTGCGAAGAAAACCAAGTAGCCGGCGCGCCGTCAATGGTCGACTCACTCGCTCGGTAACGACCCCAAGACGGTAACTCCCCAAGTCGTGCGCCCGGCAACTTCCTACCTGGCCGAACACGCTGATGTTTGGTAAGCGGAGCTCGATGCTGCTGCCGGATTCTACCGGCTCTGAGATTTCAACTTGCAGGCCTGACCGCGACACGTCAACGATACGCGCCTTTAGCCGTTCTGGTCTCGCAGGATCGATTACAGCCAGTTCACCGTGCCCGTAGCTAGGAAAGCGCGGTTCCGCCCGGCGGATAGGAACATTCTGCTCGGCGGTTGGCGTTTTCGCATCCAGCATGGTATGAGCCTATCATCGATTGATCGCAGCGGAAATAGTACGCAGGTACTTGGGTGTGCGACTCGGGCGGGGCAGTTTGCCCCGTTTCTTTTGTTGGCCCCTTTTTCTGAGTGTTTAGATACACTTCCAGAAGAGGAGGCCCCTCATGCCCGATTCCTTGCCTGCTTTGGAAGCCGAAAGCTCCCACATCTTGCGCCAGATCTCCGGCCTTGCCGATCTCCGTCCAGGCTCGATTTGCGCGGTCGCTCGCCGCTGCGGAAAGCAGACTTGCCATTGTGCCAAGCCCCGTGATCCGGGGCACGATCCGCAGCTGCGCCGCACTCGGAAAGCCCATCCCATGTCGCGCACCCTGCCTTTTTGGCTTGGACGATCAAGCCGCAGCGCTTAGAATACGACTGGATGGAACGGATTCCCTTTCAGGCAACTCACGCCTCCGCGGCATACGAAGGTTTCACGAAGCTTCCCCTGCGCGTCGTCTTGGAAGATGTCAGGAGCCTCTACAATGTCGGCGCATTCTTCCGCACCTGCGATGCGGCGGGCGTGGAAATGCTCGACCTCTGCGGCATCACCGGGTGTCCGCCTCACAAGGAGATTCACAAGACAGCCCTAGGCTCGGAGGAATCCGTGCGCTGGCAGCATCATGCCGTATCGCTCGATTTGGCTCGTGACCTTCGCCACACAGGTTATGAAATCGCCGCCGTGGAGACCAGTCTGCACGCGGTCGATCTCTTCGATTGGAAGCCGAACTTTCCGGTATGCGTCGTCTTCGGCAATGAGGTGGACGGCATCCATCCGGACCTGAGCCGGCTATGCGACACGCACGTGCGAATCCCCATGCTGGGGACCAAGCATTCACTGAATGTCGCCACGGCGGGTGGCGTAGTGATCTATGAGCTGCTGCGGAAATATCGCGCGATGCTACTCCTCTCGTAACACTTCGAGAGGCTTGCGTCCCAGGATGCGATAACTCGCCAGCCATCCCGCCGTGTTGGCGACCAGCGCCGTCAGCAAAATGGCGAGCAAATTCGGCAGCGGATCGAACCGGAATTGTCCTTCAAAGAACCGCTTCAGCAGCAGGCTGGAAAATCCGCTCGCGAGTAGGCTCCCCATCACCCCGGCTACCAGACCCAGAATGAGGAATTCGACGGAGAAGATGCTCGCCACCCGCCGCCGCGTCGCTCCGAGCGTCTTCAGGATCACCACCTCGCGGATGCGGCGAAAACGCGTTCCGGCTACGCTCGAAGCCAGAATGATCACACCGGCCAGAATCGTAAACAGCGAGATGAAGCGGATCACCACCGCTATCTGGTCCACCACGCCCTGCACGATCTGCAGCACATCAGCTGCGTTGATCACGCTGACGGTCGGAAATTTTTCATAAGCGGCGCGTTGCAGGGCCGCCACGGCGGCAGGCTGCACACGAACGCCGCCGTAATAGATAGCTGGCAGACCGGCGAGCGTGGCAGGATCGAAGATGAACTCATTATTTGCGCCCACGCGAAACGACTCGGTTCGATGGATGCTCGCGACGCGCACGTCCATGCTTCGTCCGAACGCGGAGAACTGCAGGTGCGAGCCCGGTTGCACCCTCAAAATTTTCGCCGCCTCCTCAGCCACCGATACCTGTGACGGCTGGTCCTGCCACCACGCGCCCTGAATAAGTTCGGTGTGGGCAGGTATGGATGCCGACCAACTTACCGAGCGGGTCTGCAGGAATCGCCTTCCCCAACCATGAAAGCCCAAATTCTCGACGGCCGTTCCATTCACGGCCGCCAGCCGAACTGAAACGTTAGGCACGATTTCGGGCGTCCCTTCCACACCCGGCTGCGTGCGCAACATGGTGCGCACCTGCTCCCTCTGCGCCTCCGTGATGCCGATGAGAAAAACATTGGGCATTCCCGGCGGAGCGCTGCGGGCAATATCGGCGAGCATGGAATGCTGCACCAGGTAAATCGTCAGCGAGAACATCACGCCCAGCCCGAGCGCGACGAGCACCGTCTGCGCCTGATTGCCCGGCCGGTACAAGTTGGCCACGCCATGCCGGAGGTTGGCGGGAAACAAGACGCCCGCTCGTCCCCGGATTAGCCCCTTGAGTGCGCGGAGCAGCGCCCACGCGACCGCAGCCAGCGCGAGCAAGCTCGCCACAATACCGCCGATAAAGTACACGCCCAGGCGCAACGCATCTCGAGAGGTTCCGCCGGAGAGCCACGCGGCGATTGCGCCCAATCCGCACAGGATGAGTCCCGCGGCTAGTAGAGAAGGCCTCGAATCGCGCAGCCTTGCTTGCCATCCAGGCTTCGACTCGCTCATCTCCCGCCGCAGCACCAGGCCCGGATGGACTCGCCGGATCGATAGCAGCGGCGGCAAAGTGAATAGCAGCGTGGTCAGCAGCCCGACAGTCAAACCTTGCGCCGCCGCCGCCCAGTCCCAGGAGACGCCGATGCGCATTTGAAAATACTGCGCAATCAAACCGGGGAACACCCGTTGAACCGCGAGTCCCAGGCCGACGCCCAGCAGACCGCCCGCCAGGCCGAGCGCAAGCGTCTGGGCCACGTAGATGCGAATGATCTGGCCGGAGCGCGCGCCCAGGCACTTCATGATCGCGATGCTGTCCATCTTCTGCTGCAAGTGCGAGTGCATGGCCGTAGCCACGCCGAGCGCCCCGACAATCAGCGCAATCAGGCTGACCAGGCTTAAGAAGGTTGTCGCGCGATCGAGTCCGCGCGTGATCGTCGGATTGGTTTCACGGAAGTCGATCACCAGCGCATCGGGAAACGCGCGCTTCAGAGTCCGCCGCACCTCCTCCACCTTCGGCGCTCGCGGTGACAGGCGGAACAGAAATTTCTGCGAGGCGCGGCTGCCGAACCGGATCAGCCCTGTGCGCTCGAGACCCTCCCGGCTCATCATCACGCGCGGTCCCACGTTCAGGGTGCCGGACATGCGGTCGGGCTCGGTGTCCACTACCGCAGCGATGCGGAACGCCTGCCCGCCTGCCCGAACTAAATCGCCAACGTTGACTTTGAGACGCAGCAGAAGATCGTTCGACACCACGATGTTTCCGGCGCTCAGCGCTGTCCGCAGCGAGCCTGGTGGACTCAACGTAACCGTTCCGTAGAACGGATAGAGTTTTGGGTCCACGGCCTTGACCGAGATCAGTATCGGCTCAGGTACGTTCGCCGACGACACCATCGTGACCGTCTCGGTGACCCATGTCGACTGCACGCCTCGAGCCTCCAGCCAACGAATCACTCCCATCTGCTCCTCGTCAGGCAGTGCGAACAGTCGCGCCGAGAGGTCTGCCGCCATCAGCGTCCGCGCATCGCGCAGAAGCATGTTCCGAAACGATGTGCTGAATCCGCGCACTCCCGTCAGCGACCCCACTCCCGCCGCCACAGCTAGAATCACGAACAGGAATTTCGCGCGGGCCGAGCGCGCTTCCCGCATCGCCATCTTGAGGGCCGTCGACCAGCGAAAGCGGTTCGTCATCAGTCCTTGCTCCGATCGGAACCGGCGGACACGCCGATCTGCAGCTCATCGCCGGCAATCGCGCCGTCACGCAGCGTAATCTTGCGATCGGCGTAGGACGCCAGTTCGCGATCGTGCGTCACCAGCAGCAGAGTGGCTTTCTCGCGATGATTGAGTTGCAGCAGCAGATCGAGCACCAGGCGGCCATTCTTCGAATCGAGATTGCCAGTGGGCTCGTCGGCCATCAGGATCGGTGGACGCATCACGAACGCGCGCGCCAGTGCGACACGCTGCTGCTCGCCGCCCGATAGCTGCACAGGATAATGATCGCGCCGGTCGAGCAATCCCACCCGCTCCAGCAGCTCGCGCGCCCGCCCTCGGCCGTCGCGGTCTCCTGCCAGGTCGAGCGGCAGCAGCACGTTCTCCTCCGCCGTCAGAGTGGGGATCAACTGGTACGACTGAAACACGAATCCGACTTTGCGCCCGCGCAACAGCGCCAGCTCATCTTCCTCCAGGCCGGTGATGTCGGCGCCGTCCAGCAGAATCTGTCCGGACGTGGGCGCATCCAGGCCCGCCAGCAGGCCGAGCAGCGTGCTCTTGCCGCTTCCCGACGCGCCCATGATCGCCACGAATTGGCCGCGCTCCACTTCGAAATCGATGCCCTTCAGAATTTCCACTGTATGGGTTGCGGTATCGATCCGCTTGGACACCTGGCGCGCGACGATGGCCGCTCCACTCAACTGGTTCGACATTTACCCTCTATATCTACTATTCTGGCATCGAGTGGTCCGTTACAGCTTATTTCCAGGTTTGTTGCTTCTAATAAGCTGCGGAGCGCAGAAGCCCGCCTTCGAGCCTCCCGCCGAACCGGCGCGGCGCACCGTCATCGCGACCCCCAGTGAATCCGACACAAGACCAGTGATCGTTGCCTTTGGCGATAGCCTGACAGCGGGCTTCGGCGTGGACTCCGGTTACAGCTACCCGGACTTCCTGCAGAAGATGATCGACAATTACCGCATTGTGAATGCAGGAATCAGCGGAGACACGACCAGCGGCGGCTTGGCGCGCGTCGACACGGTCATCCGCCTGAAGCCGAAGATCGTGATTCTGGAACTCGGCGGCAATGACGGTCTGCGCGGCCTGCCCTTATCTTCCACCCGCGCAAACCTCGAGCAGATGATCGTGGATCTGCGGAAGTCCGGCGCCCGTGTGGTACTCGCCGGGATCACGCTGCCTCCCAATTACGGCCCGGACTATATCCAGGAGTTCGAACGCATCTACAAAGACTTTGCCGCCAAGTACAAACTACCCTTCATCCCTTTTTTGCTCGAAGGCGTGGTGGGAGTGCAGGGAATGATGCAGCGCGACGGTATCCACGCGACGGTAAAGGGCAATGAAATTGTCGCCAAGCTCGTGATGCGCACCCTGAGGCCAATCCTGTGACCGCCTGGTCTGGCATAAAAAGTGCATTGTAATGCTTGAAGTAAGACAAGGCTGGAGGCGTCAAATGTCGTTGTTCTCTTGGATTATTCTCGGATTGCTGGCCGGATTCATCGGCAGCCACTTGGTTAATCATCGCGGCGAGGGCATGATCCTCGACGTGCTACTCGGCATTGTTGGAGCAGTCGTGGGAGGCTGGCTTTTCCAGGCCTTCGGAGCGGCGGGAGTCACGCATCTCGGTCTGTACAGCATTCTGGTGGCCGTGGTTGGATCAGTGCTGTTTTTAATCGTTTACCATGCGATTCGCCGCAGTGTAATGGGTCGCCGTATCTTTTAGCTTAGGTCGTGGGCCTTCCATAAGAGCTGACCACATGCTCTAATGAGGCCCATGATCGCTTGTATACGCACGCTCCTCTTTGCGGCGATTCCTCTTCTGGCCGCCGATTACACAGTCCGGGTTGACAGGGGACTGCTATCCGGCGCGCCGGGAGCTAGTCCCGAGGTTCGCGTATTCAAAGGCATTCCTTACGCCGCTCCGCCTATTGGCGATTTGCGCTGGAAGGCTCCGCAGCCTTCCGCGTCGTGGGACGCCGCTCGCGATGCGAAGGCGTTTTCGCCGATCTGCTATCAGCAACCCTATCCGGAGGGTTCCATATATCGCACGGCCCCCCAGCCGATGAGCGAAGACTGTCTCTATCTGAACGTCTGGACAGCCGCTCAAACCGCGAACGAGCGTCGGCCCGTGATGGTGTGGATCCACGGCGGAGG